>Ga0187827_10005002_pt1 | contig 15906 bp, 8 predicted proteins | sample ETNtaG_39_FD_167969 | JGI IMG/M metagenome (GOLD analysis project Ga0187827, IMG submission 167969) | Marine microbial and viral communities from oxygen minimum zone, Eastern Pacific Ocean - ETNP2014_SV_150_PacBio MetaG (Illumina Assembly) | ecosystem: Environmental > Aquatic > Marine > Hypoxic...
GCGGTTACCTCACTATTTATGACTGGACCAAATCAGAAAAACCATTGTCAGAAGACATGTTTTACTGGTTCAAAATGGAAGGTCTTACCTTTGCACTTGAAACATTAGAAGAATACAAAGTCCATCTCAAGAAGATTGGTTATATTGACGTCACAATAAAGGATGCATCTGACTGGTATCGTAACCAGGCTCGTAGAGAGTATGAACTTATGAAAGGAAGGCTCTATCCTCGTATGGTTGAACTTTTAGGTCAGAAAGATGCCGATCATTTTGTTGAGAATTGGCGAGCAATGTTGGTGGTTTGTGAGAATGGAGAGATGCGTCAGGGATACTGTAGGGGGAGACGACCCTTATAAGACTCTTTTCTTTATCTAATAATGATCTAATAATGAAATTTTTTAAATCATCATTTCTATGAAAAGAAGGTTATGAAGCACAGTAGTTTTTTCATTTAACCTAGATTCCCACTACAAAGCTCACTACTGTAGTGGCGCTTCCGCCAATATTTAAAGTTGCAAAATTATTCGCCCCTTCTACTTGATAATCGCCTGCTGTATCAAAGCACTGTTTATACGTATCTAAAAGCATTCGAACACCAGTGGCACCAACAGGATGACCAAGTCCTAACAAACCTCCGCTAGGATTTATTGGAATTCTGCCTCCAATTTCAATCTCTCCTAGTTCTATAGCCTTCCAGCTTTCACCTGCTTTAGTTATACCAAAATGGTCAATAGCCATATACTCAGTAGATGTAAAGCAATCATGTGTTTCTATTCCATCCAAATCATTAACACCTGAAAAGTTTGCTCTTCTAAAAGCGTCCTCTATTGTTTCTTTAACGTGAGGAAATATATAATCTTTATCTTTACTAAACTCTATTTTTTCTTGATAGCTTATAGGGCCTGTTTTATGTCCCCACCCTTTTATATGGGGGATTTTTTCAATGTCAATGTTTCTAGATTTCGCATACTCTTTTGCTCTTTTATCAGAAGCTAGGAAAATAATAGCCGCCCCATCTGTTATTTGGCCACAATCCATTTTTCGAGTATTTCCCTCAATTACCGGGTTTTCTTTGTCGTGGTTTTTAAAACTGTTCTCAGTAAAGCTCCAATTTCTAGTTTGAGAATTAGGGTTTTTTTTGGCATTAGAAAAGTTTATCTCTGCTATTCTTGATAGATGCTTTTGGTCTATTCCATAGCGTTTGTCATATTCATTTGTCAACTCACTAAAGATATAGGGCCAAGGAAAATCTACATCTTGGCACTCGTGGCCAGACCACATAGCAGGTCCACCTATATATTGAGCAGCTTCTTCTCCACTAACATTTCTCATTTGTTCAATACCAATAACCGCAGCAAGGTCGTACCTTCCCGATTCAATCTCTGAAGCTGCAGCTAATGTAGCGATACTACCAGAAGCACAAGCTGCTTCATGGCGTGAAGCTGGAATACCATAAAAAGCAGGGTCAGAAGCTGAAAAAAATGCTCCTAAATGACCCTGAGAACAAAACAACTCAGCAGTAAAATTACCTACATGAGCAACATCAATATCATGGGGTGAAAGTTTGACCTCTTCTAAACCCTTATGAACCGTGTCTTTGAAGACATCAAAAAGGTCCAGGCCATACATTACAATTGATGATATTTGACGGAGCCAGCAAACAAGAATTAGAAAAAGCCCAGAAACACCTGATGCGAGCTGTTTTCTTAGTCAGATGAACCTATCCTCGTATAAATCCTCTGTCAACCGTAATTAAAAACGTTTATAACTGAGTCGTTTAGCGTGAAGTATGGGCTCAGTATAACCATTTGGCTGATATCTTCCCTCTATTACTAGATCGCAAGCAGCAGAAAAGGCAACACCAGTAAAGTCTGGAGCCATATTAATATAATTGGCATCATTAGCATTTTGTTCGTCCACGATGACTGCCATTCGCTTCATGGTTTCTATAAACTGTTCCTTAGAACACAATCCGTGATATAACCAATTTGAGATATGTTGTGAAGATATTCTACAGGTTGCCCGATCTTCCATGAGACCCACATTGTTTATATCTGGAACCTTAGAACAACCAACACCATGATTGATCCATCGAACTACATAGCCCAAAATACCTTGGGCGTTATTATCAAGCTCTGCTTGAATTTCTTCAGTAGATAAACTTTCTGGATTTTCAAGAAGAGGAATAGCTAAAATATCATCTATACTCGCTTTGGTTCTTGTAGCTAGCTTGGTTTGTTGTTCGCTAACGGAAATTTGATGGTAATGCATTGCATGCAAAGATGCTGCAGTTGGTGAGGGCACCCAGGCACAATTAGCTCCTGCTTTTAGGTGCATGGCTTTAGTATTATACATACCCAACATCTCATCGGGCATTGGCCACATACCCTTGCCAATTTGTGCCCTGCCTTTAAATCCTGCTTCTAAACCACAATCAACATTCCAGTCCTCATACGCTGAAATCCATTTTTGCTGCTTGATTTCTTCTTTTCGAATCATCGGGCCCATCTCCATACTGGTATGAATTTCATCGCCCGTTCTGTCAAGAAATCCTGTATTAATAAAGATGATTCTATCTTGTGCAACCCTGATGCATTCCTTTAAATTAACAGTGGTTCTTCTTTCTTCATCCATAATTCCAACTTTTACCGATAGAGGTTCTAAAGCCAAAACCTTTTCAACAGCTTGAAAGAGATCGCAGGTAAATTGAACTTCTTCAGGGCCATGCATTTTGGGTTTTACAATATATATGCTTCCAGTTTTAGAGTTTTGATAAGGACTGTTGCCAATAAGATCATGCTTAGCAATACAAATTGTAAACATTGCATCAAGAATGCCTTCAGGTACTTCATCACCATTGGCATCAAGAACAGCAGGATTCGTCATTAAATGGCCTACGTTCCTAACCAGCATTAGACTGCGACCGGGCAAGGAAAATGATTTGCCATCAATTGATTGATAAATTCTGTCCTCACTGAGTATTCTTGTCATTTCCTTACCATTCTTTTCAAAGGTTGCTGTTAGGTTTCCCTTCATCAAACCCAACCAATTTCTATACACGGCTGTTTTGTCTGTTCCATCAACAGCTGCAACGGAGTCTTCACAATCTTGAATAGTGGTTACGGCTGATTCAATTAAAATATCTTTAATGCCTGCTCCATCCGCTTGGCCAACTGGATGGTTTTTATCTATTTGAATTTCTATATGGAGGTTATTATTTTCAAACAATAGACCGAAAGCACCGTGGTCATTATTAATATAACCAACATATTGATTGGATTGTGCCAGTTGTGTTTTAGAGCCATTATCCAATAACATTGATAGGCTGCGATCTTCAAATTTGAACTCTTTGACATCAGCAAAAGATCCAGATGATAAAGGAATTGTTGTATCTAAAAATTCCTTAGCAAATGTTACGACTTTTTTTCCTCTAATCGGATTGTAAGCACCAGCTTTAGTTGCACCATCGTCTTCTGAAATAATATCGGTTCCATAAAGTGCATCGTATAAACTTCCCCATCTAGCATTTGCAGCATTAAGAGCAAATCTTGCATTCATGACAGGTACTACCAACTGAGGTCCAGATATCGTTTTGATTTCAGGATCAACATTGTTCGTTGATATATGAAAATCTCCTTGATCTTCGACCAAATATCCAATTTCTTTTAAAAAATCTTTGTACTCAACATGGTTATGAATTGTCCCTCTTCTTTCTATGTGCCATTTATCAATTTGAGACTGAATAATTTCTCTTTTTTCTAATAATTCTTTATTTCTGGGGCTAAATTCATTAAGAATTTCCTCAAAAGAAGACCAGAAATATTCTGAACTCATATCCAGACCATCAAGGACTTCGTTAGATAAAAATATTTTTAGGTCATCAGAGATTTGTAGCATGATTTTAAAGACTAGGTTTTTTCAGTCATAATAACGAGACAGTCTATCAAGAGGATATTATGTTGGTCAAAGAGATTTATTATTTGTATTTAACCATTGCTTGTACATAAGAATTACCAGTTAATACTCCCGCTCCAAATGCAGCAACAGCAACACCACCTAATGGAACATAGCCTACTGTCAGAAAATTCAAGCAGCCATAAAATAAAAAACCACAGACTTGTTACCATATTGGTTTGAGTTTCCTGTCTGATTTATTTTTTAGTAGTCGTGATTATTATAAGCTCATGTGGTGATAAATTAGCACCATTTTCAGACGGTTTGGCACCTCCTTTTTTACATTATGTTTTAGTATTATGTCCAAGTTAGGAATACTAAAAAAATAAATACGAAAATCATGAAAAAACTTCTTACTATCCTTTGTCTAGTCCTTCTAGTTTTTTGTTCTCTAACATTACCACCTGAAGTTCTATACGGGGCTCCTTCTCACCGTCTCATTAATAATGGTGGTATGACTTTTGAAATAGGTTCAAATGATCCTTTTACAGGGATCACAATTGAATACCGAGAAAACAGTCAAATAAAAGAAAAAATAACCTACAAAAACGGAAAAAAAGACGGTCTCTCGGAATGGTACTACCAAGACGGACAATTAGAAGTGAGAGGAAACTACAAAGATGGGAAACAAGAGGGTCTTCAAGAGTGGTACTGGGGAAACGGTCGATTGGATAGTAGGGGAAACTTCAAAGACGGGAAACTAGAGGGTCTTTGGGAGGAGTTCCACGAGAACGGTCAATTATTCAGAAGAGGAAACTACAAAGACGGGAAAGAAGAAGGTCTCTGGGAGTCCTTCTACAAAAATGGTCAATTAGAGTGGAGAGACAACTACAAAGACGGAAAACTAGATGGTCTTTGGGAGTTTTTCGATCAAGACGGAAACTTAACTAGAACCAAAGAGTATAAAGATGTAGTTCTTCAGGAGTAGATAAGACAATGGGAATGACAAACATCACAGACCAAGCTTACTCTATCTATGTTGAATAAGCTCAAAGGGAATCAGATCAATTTTTAGTGAGGATAGGCAAGTGCTTAATATAAATCTGGAACGAGATACTAAGGAATGGCAAAAGATTGATAGTGCATATCACGTACATCCTTTTACCGATCCTAAAGCATTGAATGATGAAGGCGTACGGATTATTGCCAAAGGTGAGGGATCTCATGTGTGGGATAGTGACGGTAACCGCATACTTGATGCGATGGCAGGATTATGGTGCGTTAATGTAGGTTACGGCAGACAAGAATTAATAGATGCAGCCAACAAGCAGTTGAAAATATTACCTTTTTACAATAGCTTCTTTCATACCTCAACTCCTCCTCAAATCGAGTTAGCAAAGTTGTTATCTACAATAACACCTGAAAGTTTAAATCATTTTTTCTTTGCTAATTCAGGCTCCGAAGCAAATGACACAATAGTACGGATGGTCCGTCATTTTTGGGAAGTCGAGGGAAAGCCAGAAAAACATGTATTTATAGGACGTACCCTTGGTTATCATGGAAGTACATTAGCCGCAACAAGCCTTGGTGGCATGGCACATATGCATGATTTTGGTAAATCTCTTATTCCGGGGTTTGAACATATCATGCATCCCCATTGGTATACACAAGGAGCTGAACTTACGTCAGATGAATTTGGCATTAAAGCGGCTCAAGCCTTAGAAGAGAAAATTCTTGAATTAGGTGCAGAGAATGTGGCTGCATTTATCGGGGAACCTATTCAGGGTGCAGGTGGAGTAATTGATCCCCCGACAACATATTGGCCGAAAATCCAACATATTTGCAAAAAATATAATGTTCTTTTAGTGGTCGATGAAGTTATTTGTGGTTTTGGACGTTTAGGTAAATGGTTTGGATCAGAGGTATATGATATTAAGCCTGATTTAATGACAATGGCAAAGGGGCTATCATCTGGTTATTTGCCAATCTCTGCCGTTGGGATAAGTGATCGCGTGTTTGCTGGGATTAACGAAGGTGGTGCCATTTGGCACGGGTATACTTATACTGGACATCCTGCGGCATGTGCGGTTGCTATTGCAAATATTAAACTTATGCAAGAGGAACAACTTGTAGAGAAAGTAAGACTGGATACAGCTCCTTATTTTAGAAAAAGCCTTGATGAATTGGCAAAAGATCATCCTTTGATTGGGGAGGTCCGTGGGTTAGGGCTTTTGGCAGGATTACAATTGGTTAGAGACCGTGATAGTCGTACAATGTTTACCGAAGAAGATGCCGCAGGCAATAAGTGTCGGGATTATTGTTTATCCAATAATCTCATTATGCGGGCCGTAGGTAATTCAATCATTGCCAGTCCACCTTTGATCATCACACATTCAGAAATTGATGAAATGATGGAAAAAGCAAAAAGCAGTTTAGATCAAACAGCTCGAGATTTTGGTTTACTCTAGCGATAGCTAATATATAAAATAAAACTTGTCTCTTAAAAAATACACAATTGGAGGATGAATTGTTCCATAGAAGTAATTTGTATCTAGATGTAGCTCTATTTTTCAGAAAAATAGTTCTTGGAGGGATATGTTTATGTGTTTCGGTGTTATTCATTACAGAGACTTCGACAGCAAAAGAATGGGATATTACGAATACCGGGCAACCGTTCCATGATGTAGAATTTTCTTTAACTGAAGGATCATGGATGAGTGTCGATGTGAGTCCTTCAGGCAGGACTCTCGTCTTTGATCTTTTGGGCGATTTATATTTACTTCCAGCTGATGGAGGGATAGCAAGATTGCTCCACGGAGGTGCCGATATTGCCCGTACACCCAGCTTTAATCCTGATGGTTCTAAAATTCTTTTCTTAAGTGATTTAAGCGGTAGTGATAATGTTTGGACCATTAATTTGGACGGGTCCGATCTAAAACAATTGACAATGGAAACTGTAGATATGCTTGCAGGACCGGAATGGCACCCGAATGACAATTACATCGCTGTTGTCAAGCAATATGCTAATTTTATGCAAACACAATCATCGGAAGTTTGGCTGTACCATTTATTGGGCGGGGATGGCAGAGTTCTGGTCAAAGCACCTGCCAATGGTCGTGATGTACATGAGATTGAATTTTCTTCCGATGGTAGGTTTGTTTATTATACAGAACGAGTAATGAGCCCGCATATATATGTGGATGCCAATAGTACAAATTTTGCAATTAAGAGAAAAGAATTAGAGACAGGCAAAGTAGAAACCATTATTCAAGGATTTGGTGGCGCCATAACACCACAGGTTTCTGATGATGGGAAACACCTTGCTTTTATTAGACGGGTAAAGGACAAAACTGTCTTGTTCTCTTATAACATCGTAACAAGAGAACAGAGGCCTGTTTATGATAATTTGGACCGTGATGCGCAAGGAGATTTTGGGTACGTTGTAGCGCAAGGGGCGTATTATCCACAGTTTGACTGGTTTCCTGATAGCCAACATGTTGTCGTATGGGGGAAGGGAAAATTTTTCAAAATTAATATGGTGAGCGGTAAGGTTGTGGAAATTCCTTTTACGGCCCAATCCCAACATCGAATGACGGAGGTAAAGAGAATTGCCAGTGAATTGGCACCAGATGAATTCACTGCACGCGCCATAAGGCAGATTGCACTTAACCCCAGTGGCCAAGATATTACAGCGAGCGTTATTGGTTATCTCTGGCAAAAAAAAATACCAAACGGTAAAGCCTCGCGGCTAACTAAATCCTTAAACTTTGAATTTGAGCCCACATATTCCTCAGACGGTAAACAGATAGCGTATGTAGCGTGGAACGATGAAAAAGGCAGTGCGTTGAAAGTGATGTCGGTATCTGGCAAAGAGACAAAAACTATAACAACAAGTTTGGGTGTTATTCGCGAACCTTCATTTTCGCCAGATGGAAAATATTTGTCTTACAGGATTGAAGACAGCAATAAAATTATGGGGGGGTATAAAGCCCGCGGAGGGCTTTATTTGGTTAACACAAAAGGAGGAAAACCAAGTCGAATTGGTGACTCTTCCATGACAAAACCAATGTTCTCTCCAGATAATGAACGTGTCTATTTTTCAAAAAAAGAAACGTCAGAATCATTGGGAGCCTATGGTCTATCTAAAAGTATTGTTACCACATTAAAAAGTATCAATCTAGACGGATTCGATGAGAAAAAACATGTTGTATCAATTGGAGCCGACCGCCTAGATTTACGTCTTAGTCCTGATTTGAAGTGGTTGGCGTTTAAAGAACAACAACAATATTATGTAATGCCTTTTCTTGAAACGGGTGATCCAATTACTGTTAAGGCAAATGGTGGGGCAGTTCCGGTTGTGAAATTAACAAAACTGGGCGGCAACGGAATAACATGGTCAGCAAATTCCCAATATATTTCATGGACAGTCGGACAAAAGATCTATCGTGTTTCTGTGGATCAATTGCTGAAGGATCAATTCGATCTACCATCTGAACTAGATACTTTTAATATTCAGATAAAGGGGGACAGGCCAGAAGGAAGCATAGCCTTGACCAATGGGCAGCTGATCACAATGAAGGGTGAAGAAATAATTGCAGAGGGAACACTGATAGTTGAAGGGAATATCATTACGGCAATCGGAAGGACCGAAGATGTTGCCATACCTGAAGGGGTTAGAATAATTGACCTCAAAGGCAAAACAATTATGCCAGGTTTGGTGGATATGCATGGCCATATAGATTGTTGTTATGAAGGGGGATTGATGCCTCAGCAACAACCTACTCATTACGCCGCTGCGGCTTTTGGTGTTACCACAAATTTTGACCCCTACACGTCTGAACTTGCCAGTTACACTGCGACCGAAATGCAGAAATCTGGTGTGCAAGTGGGTCCACGTTTTATTAGTTCCGGTAAAGTAATCTATGGGCGTTTGAATAAAGGTGATGTGACCTATCATCCCATTAACAGTTATGAGGATGCATTAAATATCGTGCAGAGAAAGAAAATTCTTGGGGGTAGTTTTATTAAAAGTTACAAACAACCAACACGTACGAGACGGCAACAATTGGTCAAGGCAGGCCGTGAGGTCGGTATCATGGTCGATGTGGAAGGGGAAAGTCACTTTTATAACAACGTGAGTATGATTTTAGACGGGCATATGACATTGGAGCATAACTTACCATTGGCCAATTATTATGATGATATCGTTCAGTTGATGGCCCATAGCGAAATCGCGAATACGCCTACACTCGTGGTGACATTTGGGGAAATTATGGGCGAAAATTATATGTATCAAAATACACGCGGCTGGGAAGACCCAAAAGTGAAGACTTTTGTGCAGGAAGTTAACAGCAGTTATAGTCCTCTTATGACCCCTGTAGCAGCTCCGCTTTATGTGCGAGGTATGCAAACGCTTCTTGCAACAGATGCAATTTGGGAAATTGGCGTAAAGGCAGTATCGCGCTCCACCAAGAAACTTGATGATGCCGGGGTTATTATCAATATAGGCTCACACGGACAAATTCCAGGACTTGCAATGCATTGGGAAATGCAATTGATGTCCTTAGGCGGCATGAGCAACTTTAATATCCTTCGGTCAGCAACATTAAATGGCGCCCGAACACTTGGATTGGATAAACAAATAGGATCATTAGAGGTGGGAAAACTCGCTGATATTATCGTGCTAGACAAAGATCCATTGAAGGATATTAAGAATACAAATAGCGTGAAATACACCATGATTAATGGACGTTTATATGATTCTTCCACAATGAATGAAATTGGCAATTACGATCGCCCCCGACGTAAATTTTATTGGGAATTACAAGATTATCACGGCATTGATTGGAATGAATCTTGGTCGGGAAAATAAATATCTCTCTTACGATAAAGGTGATAATAAATCACCACATTTATCCTCTTTAGCACCTTCCGAATATGGGAAGGTTATCCTATACTAAAATCAATTATTTTAGGAAAAAAAGGGCACAGATATGTTGTCCTGAAGGTGATAAGTTACTAAATTTATGAGCAATTCTCACAATAATTATAAAATTGATCTTGCCCTCGTACGAGAGGTATATGCAGGTAAAACGTTTCCTGATATCCAGTTAAATACTTTTCAAAATATTGAGGACCTTTTTCCTTGTCGCACTATCAGAAGGTCAGGGGATGTGAAACTTTTGCAATATGAAACTAAATGTATTTTTAATATGAATATTGTCTCAGATGGTGAGCATTATGATATTTATGATTATGTTTCCCGAAATCGGATTGCAGGATTATTGATGTTGAAAGATCATAAAATTGTTTTTGAACATTATGAGTTTGGAATCGATGAGACTACTAAATGGATGTCCATGTCAATGGCGAAATCTATCAGCTCTACCCTAGTTGGTGTGGCAATACAGGATGGATTTATTGATAATCTGGATGATCAATTGACTAAATATCTACCCCAATTAATTGGATCTAGTTATGAACGAGTTACAATTCGTCAATTATTGCTGATGACATCCGGTGTTAAGTGGGATGAAGATCATACAAACCCCAAATCAGAACGAAGGCAAGTCCTTGAGCTGCAAATTGATCAAAAACCGGGTGAAATTTTAAAGTTCATGGGAAAATTACCACGTGTTGCCGAGCCTGGTGCCGTTTGGAACTACAGTACAGGGGAAACCCATGTTGTAGGCGAACTTATACAGGAGGTGACAGGCAAAATGTTATCAGATTATTTATCAGAAAAAATCTGGTCAAAGTTGGGTATGCAATCCGACGCTAGTTGGTGGTTAGAATCCAAAGATGGTTTGGAAGTAGCCGGAAGCGGGATCAGTGCAACTTTACACGATTACGGGCGGTTTGGGTTGTTCGTTTTAGATAATGGTTCCATTGACGGTAAACAGGTACTTCCTCGTTGGTGGGTGAAAGAAGCAGGGGCCTCACGTATTTTGGGTAATTCTCGCCTGGATTATGGTTATATGTGGTGGCATGTTCCGGCTCCGAAAGACTCGGATCATCAACCGGGCTTTGCCGCGCGAGGGATATTTGGGCAATATATTTACATTAATCCGTCCGAGAATGTTGTATTGGTTGTTTGGAGCGCCAGAGCAAAGCCGCGTCATTCAGAAGTTCTGTTGGATAATGACTTTTTCAACGCAGCCATCATAGCGTTGCAATAAGCCAAATAATCATAGTTGAGTTCAGGGAAACAATATGAGCATTGGAACTGGTCTGAATACCAGTCAAGATAAAGATATATTGGGCCACCCCCGTGGGCTTGCCTATATTGTCTTTACCGAAGTATGGGAGAGATTTTCATTTTATGGTATGCAAGCGTTGCTCGTGCTTTATATGGTGCGTTATTTATACGTCGATGGACATATTGATAACGTTATAGGATTTGAAGCTTTTAGGGGTGTAGTTGAAGGTGTTTTTGGCAGCTTATCCAATGAATCCTTGGCAAAGCAAACCGCAGGTCTGTACATTGGTTTGATTTATTTTGTTCCGGTATTTGGAGGTCTTTTGGGGGACAGGGTCATCGGCCGGACCCGTGCTGTCATCATTGGCGCATTGTTTATGGCGGTGGGTCATTTTTTAATGGCTGTTGAAAGTGCGTTTTTGTTTGCTCTGGCTGCTTTAATTATTGGGTCGGGTTTGTTAAAGGGAAATTTAGCCGCTCAGGTCGGGACACTTTATAAAATATCTGATCAGCGACGAGATACTGCATTTTCAGTTTATAATGTAGCAATTAATGTGGGAGCCATGATTGCACCACTCGTTTGTGGAACCTTGGGTGAAATATATGGTTGGCATTACGGTTTTGGCGCGGCGGGAATTGGCATGTTGGTTGCTATTATCATATATCTATCAGGGCGTCATTATCTACCTGTTGATAATGTTCTAGATAAAAATTATTCACGTCCAAAATTGCAGCTTGGCGATGGTAAAGTGATCGGGGCTCTTGCCTTGGTTATTGCTATTGCAGCATTTTACTGGACCGTACAATCACAAGTGTGGATTACTTATCCCTTGTGGATCGCTGAACGGGTGGATCACACGGTATTTGGCTGGGAAATGCCCATTACTTGGTTTCAATCTATCGATAATCTTGCCGTTCTTGTTTTTGCACCTTTGGTTATGTGGCGTTGGCATAAGCTTTCCTTGAAAGAGAATGAGCCAGCAGTTTTGGTGAAATTGATTAAAGGATTTCTAGCTTTTGTCTGTGCATATGGCGTCATTGTTTTGGGAGAAATTTTATCGGGCAGTGGGCTAGTACATATCATATGGCCTATATTATTTCATTTTATATGTGGATGGGGGTTTATGCATCTAGGGCCGATATTAATGTCTTTAATATCTCGGTCTGCACCAGTTTCAATCAATGCAATGATGGTATCATCTTACTATTTATCAATCTTCGTCGGAGGAGTCACAAGTGGATGGCTTGGGAAGTTTTATGAAGTTATGACGCCTACTGAATTCTGGATGATGCATTCATTCATTGTATTGGCAGGAGCTGCACTTGTTTTTATATTCTATAAACCATTGACAAGAATATTAATTAAATAACATGGTTTTAGAATTATGATATGAAAAGGTGACTAAAAATCACCAATCATTGCATTATTGGCGCCTGATTATGATGATTGATATCTAGTATATTATTAAAAGATTAAAAACAAAATCTAGTGTCATACAACTAACCAATAGAGAGTGGTGATTATGAAGCATATTAGTACAAAAGCATTTATTTTAATGTTGGGATTTTCTCTTTCCGCATCAATTGTTGCAGTAAAAGCACAAGAAACAGGTGACGATGTTGTGGCCGGTCTTGAGACCAGCATTGAAGAAATTATCGTTACAGCGAACAAGCGGGAGCAGCAATTAAATGAAGTAGCAATGGCAATCACTGCAATCACAGGTGCCGAAATTGCAGAACGTGGTATTGATACCATTCAGGATTTATCTTTTGCTATTCCAGGTCTGACCATGCGGGAAGATGGCCCCGGTAGTTACACAATTTTCCTTCGCGGTGTTGCCAACGCCCATGGTGTCGATGGCCTCACTGGTGTGTATCAGGATGAAATTAATATGGTGTTAACAGGATCTGATGTATTGCCAACGCGGGCGCTTGATCTTGCCCGTGTAGAAGTGCTGAAAGGACCTCAAGGCACATTGTATGGTCAAGGTGCTGTAGGCGGTGCCATTAGGTACATCACGAATGACCCAAATCTGGAAAAATCTGAACGCCGAATTGAGGCTGAACTATTTTCAGTTGATTCTGGCTCAAATGGCACTAATTTTACAGCTATTGTTAATGCCCCGCTCTCAGAAGGAAAATTTGCTATACGATTGGCTGCGAATATTAAAAATGATGGGGGTTGGCAGGACCAACCAGCGGCAGGTATTAAAAACGGCAACGGTGATGACCTTAGGAATATACGTCTTAAAGCCCTTTGGAAACCTTCTGAAAACCTTAAGGTCTTGGGTACATTTATTTCTTACCGCGCTGAATATCAACTTGGTCAAGGGTATGAGAATCCGGACCGTACAGTTTATGTCGCTATTGACCCGGGCAAAGAATTGGTCCCCAAAATATGGGACTATGAGCTTTCTAACCTCACGCTTTCATATGACTTAGGTTTTGCAGAACTAACCAGCTCAACTAGCTATGCTGACATGGATCATCGGTACCCGATGTCATATTTTGGCAGTGAGCAAACAACCTATGGCGGTGTACTTTCCGGAAATGACGACCGAGTTAATCCTGGAGATCAATTTGCACAGGAATTACGCTTAACATCATCTGGCGATGGACCATTCCAGTGGACTGTTGGCGCTTTTTACCGCGATATGGAACGTTCTCTTCATGCTACATATGAATATGCATGGGGTTCTTATGTAGCCACGGACCTACTCTATTATAAAGGAAGAACGTCTAAAACCACTTCTGTTTTTGCCGATGCCTCATACCAGGTAACAGAAAGCCTGAAAATCGGTGCTGGGGTCCGGAATTTTGATGATGATGTTACAACAACAGGTGGATTTGCTCCTAACCAGACTTTGCAGGAAGATTCATTTGATTCCACTGACCCGCGTTTTTATCTTTCTTATGCCATAAGTGATAATGCAAACATTTATGCCAGTGCAGCATCTGGTTTCCGTAGTGGCGGGTTTAATAATCCCGGTCAACCAACTTATGACCCAGAAGAGCTGTGGAGTTATGAACTGGGTGTGAAGGGGAACTTTCTGGATGATGACTTGTACTTTGATTTAGCAGTGTACTCTACGAAATATGATGATATGTTACGTCGCGGCCTTGTTTTTGTAGGTGAAGAAGCTGGGTTTCTTTCACTTATCAGTAACGTGGGTAAGGCAGAGATAAAGGGGATAGAGGCATCTTTTGTACTCAAGGCAAGTGACTCCTTCACACTTTCTGGTTCTGCCACAAGTATTAATGCCGACATAACAGAAGTGAACGCGGATTCTGCTGCAAATATTGCTGGTGATCTCATTGACTATGTACCTAAGCTCAGCTACACACTAAGCGGAGTTTTTGATTTTAGTTGGTCAAATAATAAGCCGGGGTATGTTCGTGTCACTTACAGCTACCGGGATAAACTTCCCTATATCGATCGGACAACCTTCCCGGCTGAAAATTTACCACAATTCTCCGACAAAATTGGCTTGTGGGATGCCCGTGTTGGTTTCATGATAGATAATGTCAACGTTGAGGTTTATGCGCAGAATTTGACAAACGAAAATAAATATATAGATCCGTACGGTGGATGGAATAATGCAAACCGAACGCGTCCAGCGACAGTAGGCGTCAAGGTTGGCGTAGACTTTTAACTTACCCCAGAAACCCACCCTCATAAATGTTTATGAGAGTGGGTTGTTGTGCAAAAATTATCTGACTATTGCACAAAATTTCTCATAATAAGAAGAAGACAATGAAATCGATTTTATTGACGGTCCACAGGTACATAAGTCTGGCTATGGTATTGGTGTGGATACTTCAAGGCATAACTGGAACCATGATGGTTTTTAAAAAAGAGATCATGGGACTAAATTTTAAGACATCTCATGAAAAGATTGACTTTAGTGAAGTTGAGAAATCTTTAGAGTTGATGGTGAGTAGTAATGAAAAATCAAGAATTCCCTTCGTGTATGCAAGTGACAATAATTTTAACAATTTAAATGTATATTTTGTGGACAAGAGGGACAGTTGGAGTCTCATACGTATGGATGCAAAGGGCTCAATTTTGCGTACCCTTCCTTCAAATCCTGAAGTTATGGATGCAGGTTTCTTTGAACTTGTTCTTGAACTGCATGTTAAAAGATTTTCCGGCGAAATCGGAAAATTTATTATAAGCATAAGTGGAATCTTATTGTTGACTAACTTACTTATAGGTTTGAAACTCGCATGGCCTGGGAGGGGAACATGGTTACGATCTTTTAAATTAACGGAAAAGCCGATTGGGCGAACTGGTGTATATAAATGGCATAGAACGTTAGGGCTTTGGTTTATTTTTCCAGCCATAATAATTATTGGGGCAGGAACATTGATGATTTGGGAGGATGATCTCGAAAATATATTTGGTCCAAATATGCCGGCCCCCCATATTACACAAATCACACCTTCACCTGAGAAGCATTTTATTTCAATGACTAAAGCGATAGAAATTGCACAATCACTTTACCCACTAGCGAAAGTTTCATTTTGGACAATGGCTAGCAATCAAGAGCCATATTACAAGGTCAGGCTACTACAAGAGGAGGAATTACCTACAACTCAGGGCATGACAACACTTTATATTGACGCGATTGAAGGGAAAATATTAGCCAACTATAATGCCTTAAAAAGCCCGACAGGTGTTAAGTTCCTAAATTCATTTTACCCCATACATAATGGTGAGTTTTTAGGTATTATGGGCAGGATAATTGTCTTTCTTGTAGGCATATGGCTAACCCTGATGATTGTCTTGGGAATATCGTTATGGTGGGTCAAAA
>Ga0187827_10005005_pt1 | contig 15896 bp, 14 predicted proteins | sample ETNtaG_39_FD_167969 | JGI IMG/M metagenome (GOLD analysis project Ga0187827, IMG submission 167969) | Marine microbial and viral communities from oxygen minimum zone, Eastern Pacific Ocean - ETNP2014_SV_150_PacBio MetaG (Illumina Assembly) | ecosystem: Environmental > Aquatic > Marine > Hypoxic...
AATTTCTGTGGTATAAACATCTCCTGAGCCATCTGGCAAATAAATAGCATCACCAAATTCTTCTCCACCATTCCAAACATCTTCGAAAAGAAACCAATATATAGGGTCAAAGAAACTAGTTACTGTATCACCTGGGGCATATGCGGTTGCTTGAACAATTGTTTCAGGGCATATTTCAGTATCTTCAGGTGGGAAAATAGTAGTAATAATACCTGGTTCGTCATTAATCACCGTCAGAGAAGTTGAGGCGTTACAACCATTAATATCAGTTGCAAATAGACTCAGTTCATATTCACCTTCTTCGGGATACAAGTGATTTACCGATTGTCCTGTCGCAATTTGCCCATCGCCAAACATCCATTGGAAAGTAGTTGTATTATCTGCTTGAGTATAGTACTCATCATTCTCTGGATAATCAGTAAGTACGTTTAAATCAATATCATAACAAGCATCTATCTGACCTAAAGCATTAATCCAATCACTAGACTCTATCTCTACTGTAAAATCTTGACAAGGATACTGACAATTAATTTCGGCAAACCAACCTGGAGCTTCTACAGACCAAGGAGAGGTGAAATGAACTGTTAAACAACCTGTTATATTATCTTCTGTGGCTGCAATATTTCCTGGCGCATCATCACCAGGACCAGTATAAGAATACAAGACTGGGTCGAAGGTTGAAGCTCCGTCATAAATTGTAAGTGTAGGCGAAGCCCAAGGAGTACCAGATAAATCAAAGGAATAAAAATTGATGGCAGAACTTAAATCAGGATTATCACTACAAATTGTTAAAATATAGTTTTCTCCAGTATCAAAGTTTCCGTTTGCACCTCCAGAATCATAAAAATAACCTGTACATAATTCAATATCTCCAGGCCCCATATAGATATTAGGCCCCTGCACTTCAACCATTTGAGTGAACTCACAACCTAAAGAATCTGTTACAGTAAGAATATAAACTCCAGGGGCAACATTACTTAAGTTTTGGCTTATTGCACCATTAGACCAGCTGAATGTAAAAGGAGGATTACCTGCATAAATATTTGTTGTCACAGAACCATCAGAGGCTGTTGTAGTAGAAGCACTAGATTGTACTAAGTCAGCACTAAAACAAAAACAATCATCCATTACAACGGGAACAGAAAAGTCTTCAGATACACCATCACCAGAAGGTGCATTTCCGTTATTATTTATCATGGTCGTATTACCGCCACACATACCTACTTCATACCAAGATCCAGAACCCCAACCATCTCCACCAGCATCGTTGGCATTGAAAGTATAGGTTCCGCCTTCGGGGACACAAACTTCATCAGAAGTGTATACGAAGTTGGCTGCATAGGTAAATGGATTCGTTCCATAAATATTTCCATCGGCATCTTGAATGTCCCATGTAACTTGGCCAACAGGCATAACTTGAGTAAAAGATAGAGAAACTACTACCCCTACTTCACCCTCATCGCAACTTGTTGTCGATTGAGCTTGCACAATTTGAAGACTGGCAAGTATAAGAACCAATAGTCCAATTAACTTCTTCATCTTAATGACCATTTGTTTGATTGAACATCTCATAAATTTCCTTTTTGCTTCTTAAAACAATAAGTAAATTTTTATTTCCTAGACGGAATGAGTTTTTTCTATTCTGAAAGAAATCAACATCGTACATAAGGATATTAAAGTTCTCTTTAGATACTTCTTCCTGATCAAAGTCAAAACCTTCGGGCAAGGATGCTAAATCAAGGATATTAGGTAAGTCAATTATTTTCTCAGCAGGAATAGATCCAAACTCTTGAAAAAAGTAGGCATTATTAACATAAAAGTTCAGGTAATCAATCTGTGTAGGATTGACTAATGCAGTAGCATCTAACTCACTTTGTGTAAAGCGAAATAGTAGTCTGGCATCAAAATCTGTTAAATCTTGAGCTGAAATATTTTGCACTAAAATTGTACAAAAAAGAAAGAGTATTTTTTTCATATTCAAAATGCTGAGGTCAAGCAAATAAGTAAAAAAAACTATTAATTACATCTTGCATGGCAAAAACCACAAATATAACTTTTTTTAGCTGCTGAAGCAATTTAGTATTTGCCTCAAATAGTTTAGTTTTGCAGTGATGAAACAAGACAACATACGCAACTTTTGCATCATTGCACATATCGACCATGGTAAAAGTACTTTGGCCGACCGCTTATTAGAACATACTCAAACGGTAACCGAGAGAGAGTCTAAGAACCAACTCCTTGACAGCATGGACCTGGAGAGAGAGCGTGGTATAACTATCAAGAGTCATGCCATCCAAATGGAATTTCCACACAATGGAACGACCTATAGACTGAATTTAATTGACACTCCTGGTCACGTAGATTTTTCTTACGAAGTATCGCGCTCAATAGCTGCCTGTGAAGGTGCTTTATTGATTGTAGATGCAGCACAAGGAATACAAGCACAAACCATATCGAACTTATACTTAGCATTGGAAAACGATTTAGAAATCATTCCTGTTTTAAATAAGATTGATTTACCAAGTGCAAACCCAGAAGAAGTTAAGGATCAGATTATCGATTTGATTGGCTGTGCAAATGAAGATATTATTCCCGCTTCGGCTAAAACTGGTGTTGGGATACAAGATATTTTAGAAGCTATTGTAGCTAGAGTTCCTTCGCCAGTAGGAGATGAAGAAGCTCCATTACAAGCATTAATTTTCGATTCAGTTTTCAATTCATTCCGTGGTATTGAGGCATACTATAAAGTTGTAAATGGTACAATACGTAAAGGTGATAAAGTAAAATTCTTTGCTACAGGAAAAGAATACCACGCTGATGAAATTGGTGCTTTGAAACTCGACCAAGAACCTCGCAAAGAAATAAAAGCAGGTGATGTAGGTTATATCATTTCAGGAATTAAAATAGCCAACGAAGTGAAAGTTGGTGATACTATTACACATATCGAAGCACCATGTGAGAATCCTATCGATGGTTTTGAAGATGTAAAGCCGATGGTTTTCGCGGGTATTTATCCCGTTGACACAGAAGATTACGAAGAGCTTCGTAATTCGATGGAGAAATTACAACTGAATGATGCTTCCTTAACATTTGAACCAGAATCTTCAGCAGCCTTAGGATTTGGTTTTCGTTGTGGATTCTTAGGCATGTTACACATGGAGATTATCCAAGAGCGTTTAGAGCGTGAATTTGATATGACTGTCATCACAACAGTCCCCAACGTTTCCTACTTTTCATACAACAGAAAAGGAGTCAAACTCCTCGTTAACAACCCATCAGACTTACCAGATCCTTCTACAATTGAAAAAGTTGAAGAACCTTATATAACTGCTCAAATCATTACAAAAGCTGAATACATTGGTGCTATTATCACTCTTTGTATTGAAAAACGTGGTGTACTTAAAAATCAAGTGTACTTGTCAACAGACAGAGTAGAATTGAGTTTTGAATTACCGCTTGCTGAAATTGTATTTGACTTTTACGATAGACTAAAAACCATTTCTAGAGGTTATGCCTCTTTTGATTACCAACCTATAGGTTACCAGCAATCAAATTTGGTGAAGATGGACATTCTTTTAAATGGAGATCAAGTAGATGCACTTTCAGCATTAATTCACCGAGATAACGCACATAATATTGGTAAAAAGATATGTGTAAAATTGCGCCAATTGATTCCTCGTCAACAATTCGATATTGCTATTCAAGCTGCTATTGGAGCGAAGATTATTTCACGTGAAACGGTAAAAGCACTTCGTAAAGATGTTACCGCTAAATGTTACGGTGGTGATATTTCGCGTAAGCGTAAGCTTTTGGAGAAGCAAAAGAAAGGTAAGAAGCGTATGCGTCAGGTAGGGAATGTTGAGATTCCACAATCTGCGTTTATGGCCGTACTTAAACTCGATTAAAAATTGCAATATGCAAAATAAGATAGAAGCTCTTAATGCTAAAATCGCTGAAGCACACAAAGGTGGTGGCGACAAAAGAATTGAAGCACAACACAAAAAAGGAAAATTAACCGCTCGCGAGCGTGTACATTTCCTTTTAGACGAAGGTTCTTTCGAAGAAATTGGAATGTTGGTTACTCACCGTTCTACCAACTTCGGACTCGATAAACAAAAGTTTTTAGGTGATGGTGTAATTACTGGTTACGGTACTGTTAACGGTCGTTTAGTTTACGTTTTCGCTCAAGACTTCACGGTTATGGGTGGTTCGCTTGCCGAAGCTCATGCGCAGAAGATTTGTAGAGTCATGGATCTTGCCATGAAAAATGGTGCTCCGGTTATCGGATTGAACGATTCTGGTGGAGCTCGTATTCAAGAAGGGGTTGTATCCTTAGGTGGTTATGCAGATATCTTCTATAAAAACACACAAGCATCTGGAGTTATTCCTCAGCTTTCTGCTATTATGGGGCCTTGTGCTGGTGGTGCCGTTTATTCGCCAGCGCTTACAGACTTTATTATGATGGTGGAAGACAGTTCGTATATGTTTGTAACAGGACCGAATGTTGTGAAAACGGTAACTCACGAAGAAGTAACTGCCGAGGAATTGGGTGGTGCTTCAACGCATTCATCTAAATCGGGTGTGGCACATTTTTCTTGTACAAACGAAGTGGCTTTGATTAACGAATTGAAAACACTTCTTTCGTATATGCCACAAAACTGTGAGGAAAATGCTCCTTCAGTTCCTTATACATTATCTGACGAAAGCAGAGATAGCTTAAACAATATCATTCCCGACAATCCAAATCAACCTTATGATATTAAGGAAGTGATTGAGGGAGTTGTGGATGGCGATTCTTTCTTTGAAGTACATAAAAATTACGCTGAAAACATCGTTTGTGGTTTTGCTCGTATGGGCGGAAAATCCATCGGTATTGTAGCGAATCAACCTGCTTTTTTAGCAGGAGTATTAAATATTGAAGCATCAACTAAAGCAGCGCGATTTGTACGTTTCTGCGACTGCTTCAACATTCCATTATTGGTATTAGAAGATGTTCCTGGGTTCTTACCTGGAACCGATCAAGAGTGGCACGGAATCATTACACACGGTGCTAAATTATTATATGCATTCGCTGAGGCAACTGTACCACGTATTACGGTTATCACACGTAAAGCATATGGTGGTGCTTACGATGTAATGAACTCTAAGCATATTGGTGCCGATATGAATTACGCTTGGCCATCGGCAGAAATTGCTGTGATGGGCGCTAAAGGAGCTGCTGAAATTATCTTCAGAAATGAGATTAAAGAAGCTGATGACAAAGACGCCAAGTGGAAAGAAAAAGAGCAAGAATATTCAGACATGTTTGCGAATCCTTATAATGCTGCAGCTCGTGGTTATGTAGATGAAGTTATTCAGCCTACACATACTCGTGAGAAGTTAATTAAAGCATTTAAAATGCTCGAAAACAAAGTTGATAGCTTACCAAAAAAGAAACACGGAAATATTCCACTTTAAAATGAATGTACTGATATTAGGTTCTGGCGGTCGTGAACACACCTTCGCATGGAAATTGGCTCAAAGCCCTTTATTAAACAAATTATACATCGCTCCCGGAAATGCTGGAACAGCTGATTTAGGTGAAAATGTAAATATTAAAGTAGATGATTTTACAGCCATTAAAGCTCTGTGTTTAGACAAAGAGATTGAAATGGTGGTTGTAGGTCCTGAAGATCCTTTGGTAAAAGGTATTCACGATTTCTTTTTGGCTGATGCCGAATTGCAACACATTCCAGTTATTGGGCCTCAAAAAGAAGGTGCCGAATTGGAAGGTTCTAAAGATTTTGCTAAAGAGTTTTTATTCCGTCATAATATCCCTACAGCAGCTTACCAAACTTTCACTTCTGAAAACTTAGTAGAAGGTTATGCCTTTTTAGACACTTTAAAAGCACCTTACGTTTTAAAAGCGGATGGACTTGCTGCAGGTAAAGGTGTATTGATATTAAACTCTGTTGAAGAAGCGAAAGCTGAATTAAAAGAGATGCTTACCGAAGCCAAATTTGGTGCGGCAAGCGCTAAGGTGGTTATCGAAGAATTTTTAGATGGTATCGAATTGTCTGTTTTTGTTTTAACAGATGGCGAAAACTATAAAGTACTTCCTACAGCCAAAGACTATAAACGTATTGGCGAAGGCGACACAGGTCTAAATACAGGTGGGATGGGCGCTATTTCTCCCGTTCCTTTTGCGGATGATGTATTGATGCAAAAGATTGAAGAGCGCATCGTAAAACCAACAGTTGATGGTTTGAAAAAAGATGGTATTCCTTACAAAGGATTCATCTTTATCGGATTGATAAACGTTGATGATGAGCCTATCGTTATCGAATATAACGTTCGTATGGGAGATCCTGAAACCGAAGCTGTATTGCCACGTATAAAATCCGATTTATTGGAATTATTCCAAGCAGTTGGGAATGGAACTTTGAATGAGAAAACCTTGGAATTAGATCCTCGTTACGCAACAACAGTAATGATGGTTTCTGGTGGTTATCCTGAAGCTTACGAAAAAGGTAAGGTTATGACAGGAATTGATTCGGTTGCAGATTCTATCGTATTCCACGCAGGAACAAAACTAGAAGGATCAAAAGTACAAACCAATGGAGGTCGTGTTATGGCATTAACTTCTTTTGGAGATACCATGAAAGAAGCATTATCTAAATCTTTTGCAAGTGCAGAAAAAGTAAACTTTGATGGTAAATATTACCGTACTGATATTGGATTTGATTTATAAGAATGTAAATCTTAAATCACAAATAGTAAAACAAAAAAAGGCAACCAAAATGGTTGCCTTTTTTTATGGGATAAAGTAATAACTTACTCGCAAATATTCTTTTTGGTAACAGCTACTTTACCACAAAAGTAAAGTGCACCAGCACCGATTAAGCACAATACAATGTTAGGTAAATGACCAAGCTGTGCAAGAATTTCGAAAGTTGCCTCAAATAAATCGCCTATGCTGTATAATAATTCGTTCATGTCGTGTAATTTGTTTTCTTAACGAGGACAAAAATACATATTTTTACCAAATGATAGTAAATTTATTTCGTCATATTCAGGCAATTTCTGTTTTGACTATCCTTATGCTGAGTATTCTTATATGGATGGGCTTTTCATTTCAGGAAAACCCAGAAATAATTTTGGGCATCAGTCCGTTTTTCGATTCTGTACTTTCTCCTATTATACAACAAGCTACAATCAATAGGCTAATAGCTGGAGGTATAGTTTTCTGGCAATGTATTTTAGTTAATAGAATAATGGTCAGACAAAAAGTCTTTTCAACGAATACTTTCTTTCCTGGTTTATTTTATTTTTTGACGATAAGCATTAGTCCAGAGGCTATTTATTTAAACTCTTCTTTACTTGCTATCACTTTTATATTATTATCTTTAAATAAAATACTGGATAGTTATTTAGATCAAACAGCTTATTCAAAAGTATTCGATAGTTCAATTTTAATGAGCTTAGCAACACTGATTCATCCTCCCTTTCTAATTTTCACACCTATAATTTGGATAGGAATTTCAATTTTCTCTCAAGTAGAATGGAGGCATTGGACAATAAGTATTCTGGGATTGGTATGCCCATGGTTTATTCTTTATAGTGCTACTCAATACTTTACAATTGAAGAGCTTAACCTTAATTATTTCTTTAATTTTTTATTCGAGGACAGCCACTCTTTCACTCTTGACCGAGGAGATATGTTAAGTCTTTTTGGATTTGGGTTGATCACTCTATTGGCGCTCATCGAATTAGTTTTTAGCCTAAAGAGAAAAAATATTAAAGCTAGAAAATCGTATATACTCTTGCTATGGGTTTTAGCTCTTACCCTAATTTACTCTTTTTTGAGTCCTGATAATTTTCATATAAAATTACTCCCTTATTCATTACCCTTAAGTGTTATTATCAGCAACTATTTCTATTACAACAATAATACAAAGTGGCTTAATCTTGTTTCTACTAGCCTAATTATAATCCTATTTTTAAACCACTTTATTTGGTAGCTGAGGCTTACATTGACTTTAATCTATTATAGATGTTTTGAAAATACATATTTCGATTCTCTGAATTTAGAACATACTTCAGTATTCTTGAGCGCTTTTTATTATCAGGCAAATACTCAATTGCTAAATTCACATCTCTATGTATACGATACAAAACAAAGTTAATACCCGTAATAATTTTTAAGGATTTAGGGTGTTTCAACTTGAGACTCATTAACAATCCCACCCAATAGGTCCATACGTTTTTTGGGTAAGTTAGCGTGTTTTGCTCTTGGAATAACCTAGCTGATTTCACCAAATATGATTGTAGTTTAAGCTTATGAAAATTAAAGCTTTCAATTACTTCTATTGGCTTCGCATATTGTGAGAGTAATAAAAAATCATATTTCTGACGCAAATCAATACTCACAAATAGAAAGCCCTGATCGTTCAATTGGGTATTCATATTATTATGAAGGATTAAATCTGCATACGAGGGCAAATAATACCCGTTTACATTACGTTTTGAAGAATTAATGTGATTATAATCCAATTGACGATGAGAAACTTTTTGAATCACATCTTTATGAATTTCAACTGCAAACACTTTATCAGGATGAGTCATTCGCGGGTAATGTTTGATTTTCACAAAGTCCTTAGATGAGTATTTGCTCATTGGAGAATATCCGTTTTTTATTAACATATCAGCTACCTTTTCCATATTATTTTGAGCAACCAACAAATCTATATCACCTATCATTCTCTCTCCAACATCAGAGTATAAACCATCTAATAAATGTGCCGTTCCCTTTAAATAAATAGGTTGAACATTATCGTTAAGTAATAGAGTATTCAACTCTTCTACTTGCTCAATATTTTGACGATTTCGACTTCGATTTAATGAGGTAATATACTCCATATATACCTGCAAATCCTGTGGCAATAACTCAATAAGCTTAGCCTGTTTTAAACGTATATATAAAACTGGAAGAACTAAATGATCAGTACTCACCTGAATGACTCTTTTCCAATTTATGTCACCTTTTAAAACTTTTAATTGCAAGTCTCTTTTTCTTTCTGGAAGAACAGAAAGGCTAAGAACATTAGCTATAAACATTATTGTTTCACTATAATTCATTGTTCATTAATTGATCTATTAACTTTAACATACTCGAATTATCCGAATACTCTAAAGTATAACAAGGCGTTTCTAATATCAAATCCAAAAATGCCATACTATTCTTTTCTAGAGGTGAAATCCAAGAATCTGGGATCAACAGTTCTAATGCTCTTGTCTTTGTCAACGAGCTGAATTTTGTGGTACTCCCCTTTGAATAATTAATAAATACGAAGGCTTTACATTTTTTTGACTTTTGAATCTGTAATTGATTTATTTCAGGATGTAAATACCTGAATTGTATTTCATCTTTTTTTTTGCAGATCGAGCTTAACAACTGAGGAAAGTATTTCGACAAGGGATTAACCATTGCTTCTTTAATGGATACGGCTTGAGGAAAAGCGAATATGCGTTTTGAGTCTGCTTCTATTGGCACAAAATCATCTGCTAAGTGTTGGTATCCATTAGTCAATAAAAGACTCGTAGCTATACTCTTCCCCTTACCTGACTCACCAAGTAATACGAGGCAAGAATCTTGTTTATACACTGCTGAGGCGTGTAACGTTGCAAGCCAATTTTTATCTTTTTTTCTTGTAAAATGATTTAACATACACATCGAGAATTTACCCTGAAACAAATGAAATTCATTGAAGCCCCATTCCCCAAAACATTCTTCATCTACACTGAGAACAATTTTATTATCTTCTTTAAATACATGAAAAATTGATCCAATAGAGCGCTCAACATCACAAATATGGGTCAGATGATGAAATTTGGGATGAACAAGATTTTTTAGTTTTTCAGAAGCATAATTAACACAAACCCTTTGAGCGTTCCATTGATATACAATGGAACTACTCATTTCATAATTTAGAACTAAAAAAGAGCTTGGACGTTTTGAAAAGTTTGATGTAGCATCTTGATCTTGTATTATTTCCTTACACTTTCTGTATAACTGAATACACTCGATAGGAGATAAATTATATTCTGACATACACGTCTCCTTAAAATCCTCATGCGAAAGCCCGTTTATACACTTAATTAAAAGATTAGAAAAGGCATTTTCTAGAATTAGATATTGATTCTTTGATTTGAACCAAATGATTTTTTTACCGTCAAATGATTTTGAATAATATTCCATTAGAAACCACCTCCTGGAGCACCTGGACTAGCGGCTTGTGCTTGTTTTGGATTTAACAATATGAAAGTACCTAAAGCAGTAACGGTAGCATATTTCCCAAATTTCTTTAAAGCTTCTCTTCTACTTACATTCTCAGTTGACTTCTTAGTCTTAAGGTTTGATTTCTTTCTCATTTTCATTACAATTAAATTATTATTTTCTTTATTATTCTAGTATTCTTCATTGCTAATTGGATGATGTAAACTCCAGTACTAAGTTTAGGGAGAGAGAGCTGAATATTTGTTGAAGATTCTAATTCAACTTCTAGAATTAAACGTCCTAAAGCATCGTAAATACGAAGCTCAGTAAGTTTGGAAACTTCACCTTGAACATATAAAACCGATTTAATATTATTTAAAAAAATTAGATAATCATCTGACTGAATTTCACTGGAACTAAAATCAGGTGATTGTATTTTCAAAAAAAACCTACCTACTGAAGGTTCATCAACATTCATAATCGTTTCATACACACTCCCAGCGTTATCAATTCTAGTCTGTGTATGTAACAATACATCTTCGATGTAAACGTTTATATTTTCAGGGAAATTCAACAAATCTATACTGAAGCTAATCGGAGTATTTTCAACAACGGAAACTCCAATAGGAATCGTAACACTTTCAAAAAGCAAAAATTCTGGAATGCATTGCAAACCTAATTCCAAACTGTCTAAAAGCGACTCTGGTAATTGAGAGTAAACATAATAATCATTATTTCCTGCATCAAATCGCCCCGCATCATAACCTACATCAAAACCCAATGTAGTATTGTCGATGTATTTAATATCTGTGGAGCTATTTACGGTGTTAAAATCAAGCAATAGTTTTAAAGAGGTAGGAGCGATTAATTGTTGAAACCATTCACCACTTTGATGCGATTGCATTTCTGGAGTAAAAGTGAAATCGCCACCATCGCTATCGGCATAAACAAACAAGCCTTGTCCTGGACTAAGAAACGCGGCAGATGAGGCATGATTTATAATGTCGTAAGTTGTAGAGACACTATTCCACAAGTAAATGGCTTCATAAGAGTCGTTGAGAGCATTAGAACTACTACTAATAATATTGTGACTTGCATCAGCTAAAGAATTAACATTTACGAAACTTGAATAAGGATTCCCTATCAAATTCCAATTATCTGCTTCAAGTGAAATAACTTGATTTCCAGAATTAAGGCTTCCAGTAAAGGTAACTTCTCCATTAGAAGATCTCAGAATAGAATAGGCTTTTGCTACTGTAAAATTCCCGGCAGAATCTGCAGCAATATTTGGGTATACACCTGAACCATTGTGGTAATAATTCCACGCATCGGTAGAAGGATTATATTGTGCTAAACCATAATTATTACTTGCTGAAGTTTGAATACTATTATTAGTCTCACTCACAAAATCGCTAATGCTTTGTGAGTGAATAGGCGATGAAATTAAATGCCACGGGCTAGAAACTCCTCCTGTTACATACAAATCATATTGTATATCTCCTGTACTAATACCTGTTGTAATAAGAGAAGAATTGCTAGTGGAATCGGATTTGAGTTTTATGCTCCCCTTATTTGTAACAGCTCCACTTACCGTAATTCCCTTTCCTGCACTTAACTCTAAAGTACTGCTTGAAAACACGTTTAGACTAGCACAGTCAAAACTTTCACCAATTGTAGCTATCCCTGATTGTATAGTAACAACTTCAGAATCGGATGTAATACTAGGAGCTAAAGAATTAGGATGCCAAACTGAGTTAAAAAATCGGAATTCCTGCTCTAATGCATCGGGAGTCATACTTATAGTGCTAGCAGCACTAATTATCCATTCTGAATCATCCCATGAAGATACTCCCGAAGTCACTGAAGAATTTCGGACAGCTCTCTCATCTGTATATTCCCAATTTTGTTCAGTGCCATCTTGATCAATTACTCCATAAACATCTACAATTGTGCCTACGCTATGGTTACCTCCAGAATAAATTAAATACGCATCATCTCCATCTCCATCAATAATTGAATTTACATAATCAGGCATGTAACCATAAGATGAATCAAACTCTGAAGAGGATTTAGCATAAGTCCTAACGCAGCCAGAACATAGAGTACCACTTAGCTGGAATTCACTCCATATAGTACCATCTAATTGACAAGATAAATAATATGTATTGACACTAAAATCTATGGTGGTAGATGACGTGTTTTTTATTTCAACAAACCTAGCGTTAGGTTCATCCGAAGGATCTGAAATTTCTGTAAACACTAAAGATGAGTTTCCTAAAACTCCTTTTACAGAAAGGTCATCAAATCTAATTTTTTCATAAAATGAATTGTTTTTAGTCTTAATAATAATTTGAATAGTGGCACCGGATAAACCAGACTGAATAGCTGTTAGACTATTAAAATCATCTGTATTATCACCGTTAACATTAAACAATGTTTCGGTTCCTCCATCTAATTTATAGTACAGTTTTATATAATCAGAAGACTCTAGAGTCCCCACTTCACTAATTGAAACCTGTAATACTACATCGACAAAATCAGAAATAGAAATAATTTCTGAAGTCCAAACACACTCACTGCTTGGCTTAATCGTTTCAAATAAATTATTAGACGAAACAGTGTTCACCATATACCAAGAAGAAGCAGTCCAAAGATTATTTACGACTTCTAATGACCATTTAGTAACCGAGCTTGGATAATCACCACTCGTTAAAGTTCCTTTGTATCCAGAATCATCAATATACGATTCAAAATCTTCTGACCATATCGTTTGAGCAATAGAATTGGTAGAAAGAAAAAACAGAAATAGAATAGCCCATAGAGTGTATGAATTACATTGTAATTTCATAATAGTATATTTTATTATTAAATAATTTTATTTATACGGCTAATAAGTTTCTATGAAATCTTATTGCCAAAAAAAGTGAAACTCATTGGAGGTTCACTTAAAGATAGAAATAATTTCATCTACAACCAAACTGTTCAAGCAACAGTCACTAATTTAAACCGAATACGCGTGAAATATTAAACCCAAAATAAATATCTCCTTCAGACCAATGCCCGGTGGTTTCACCAATAAAAGCTCTTTCAAACATTCCTTGAGAATTGGTAATATGTAATTGAAATACGTGACCACCTGTTTCAATATCAAAACCCATAGAAAGTGAATTGGTAAAATCTTCTTTAGGTCGGTCTGCTTGATAGAAATACTCGATATTCATAGACACTCTTTTTGATAATTTATAACGACCCCCAAAACCAAGTGCCATATAGTCATTTTTCATCTCAGAAGTTTCCACAAGGTTTCGATGAAGATAACTTGGAGTTAGTTGTAAGGAAAGATTTTGATTAAATTTTCGTGCAATCATCACTTGATGTGCAAAGGACAATCTAGAGCTAAATAGATTTTCTCTGTCGGGATTTATCCAACGAAGAGAATTTACAAAAACAGCACTATAGGAAGTAATAGAAATAGGACTACCCTTTTCCACTTTCTGTTTTAATAAGTTCGCTTTCACAGAAGACTCAAACGTTTTTTGAAACGAATTCCTAGCTACGCCAATTGCTAAACCGTCTGTTATTCCATAATCAAATGACATTCGCATTGTAGATTGATCTATACCCCATAATTCGTAGGCCCCACTATTTAACGTACCAAATCGGTGCGAAATAACAAATTGTAAATCTCCCATTGCCGGAAGTTCTATAGACTGACCGTTTATAACTCGAGTACCTTTAAAGGTTGCATATACTTCTTGATTATCATCCTCTACTAACAGAGAAAATAAATCGTCCTGAGCGAAAAGATGAGAACCAAAAATCAAGGTGAATAGTACTAGAATTCTCATGTTTATTGAATTTTGTTTAGAGTTGCTTTTACCGACACCTGAATTTCATTGGCCAATTTATCAGCAACTAACTTCGGAATTTTTATTCCAAAATCTGAACAGGATATTACAAAGTTAGATTCCCCAACTAAGGCTCCAGCTATCATCAGCAACCGAACTTGAATTTCCATTTCTTTTTGTACACCGTGAAAATCCATTACTCCTTTTACAACAACTTCTTTTTGTTGAGATAATTCTGATGGCAATTCCACGAATACACCTCTAAAGGTAGCTTTTGGGTAGGCCTCTGATTCAACGTAATTCTCATTAAAGTGCTCTTCCATTAAAGCTATATCAAAATGAAAAGCTCTCATTTGTATCTGAAAAGCTAGCACACCTTGCGTTAAATCAATTACAGCTCCTACTTGATTATTTACAGCTTCTACAATCTCTACAGCTTCTTTATCAGACAAAAAATACACCTCTGCATTTCGGGTCATATACCGCTGTGCAGACAGTTGACTCACAAATGCGAACAAGATAATAAGCAATCCTTTTTTCATTCCTTAATTATTTAGAGCTCCTTGAGCAACCCAAGCTTTTATATACTCTATTTGACATTGAGACAAGCTATAATTCGTGGGCATAGCTCCTGTTTCTCCTTCAGCTCTTCCTATTCTATTTATTATTCCAGCATTGGTATCATCAGTCGCAGAAACTACAAGTTCATTATAAGTCATTAAAGATAAACCTGCTGAAGGAGTCTCTCCTCCGTGGCAAGAAGTACAATGTTCATTGATGATTGGAATAATGTCCGATTCGAAAGACATAGATAGGGTTTCACAATTTTGAATCCCATACAAGTACTCCTCATTATCATAGTAACAAGAACTAAACAAACTAACTGAACAAAATAGTATTAAAAGCTCCTTCATCCTTTAGTTATTTGGCATTCCCATAGAAATCCATTCACCTATTTTATCAATCAAGCACGAATTCAATTGTTGATTCTCGGGCATTGGACTGAAAGCTGAATCGTAATTTATCGTTTCCCAAAGATGATTATTTTCTACGGCTAGTCTTATCTCAGAATAATTCAATAAGCTCAGCCCTGCTGATGGGCTAATACCAGAATGACAACCTTTACAGCTCATATCAATTATTGGTTGAATGTCTGCAACAAATGACACATTCGTCAAATCACAGTCTTCAGTACAACTTGTATTTTGAGCTCCTTGTAAAATCCAATCATAAATTAATTGAACTTGGGTTCCTGTTAGAGCAGTGTATGGATAAGGAGGCATAAAATCTTCATAATTAGGGTCTTCTGTTATTACTTCATAGAGTTCACTTTCAGAAGGGTCATAAGGAACCACCAAATCGTCCTCTTCTCCGAAAAGAATATTTATATAGGAATCTATAATGATGTCATCTTCTGCTGTATTAGCATCGTGGCAATCAGACATTCCACAGTTGGAAACCAAAATTGGCAACACTTCATTTTGAAAATCAATTAATCCTCCTTCGCAACCAGAAGTATCGATAGGTGTGGAGGGATTGTCATCAATATTTTGATTTAAAGTATCGTGCTCACAGCTGGGAACAACAAATATCCCTAGCGTTAATATAATTAAAATACTCTTCATTCATCCTTTGTTCTATATAGATAAATATAACATTATTTAAATAAAAAACTTTACAAATAACTATCTAACTAAAATTCATTTTATTACCTACAATTCGATAAATTTGGATAGATGAAAAATCATATGAAGATGAAACTATTTTTAGGATTGTGCTTATGTTTGGTAGCA
>Ga0187827_10005008_pt1 | contig 15889 bp, 15 predicted proteins | sample ETNtaG_39_FD_167969 | JGI IMG/M metagenome (GOLD analysis project Ga0187827, IMG submission 167969) | Marine microbial and viral communities from oxygen minimum zone, Eastern Pacific Ocean - ETNP2014_SV_150_PacBio MetaG (Illumina Assembly) | ecosystem: Environmental > Aquatic > Marine > Hypoxic...
GGATGCTCTTCCGATTTCAAATGCCTGAGTCAGATATGAGGTGCGGCCACTGAAGAGCGGGTCCTCGAAATCCATGATCTGCTTCGAGCGATACCAGACATCGCGAGTAATCCAAAAGAAGTTGTTCTTTGCAAGATGGAATACCGGATCGTGAACAGTCACAGTTACCTGGGCGCATAGATCCATACCATAACTGACATTGACAGACAGTATTGAGGCGTCTATTGCCGCGTCTCTCTGTCCCTCGTTCCAGATAAGTCCCGAGTCTCTCGCCGTTGCCGACGACGGCATGTCTATATCAGGCAACGGTCCCACCCATGAGGCGTGCAGGGGCTGTTCCCCCATGCGGTTAGATCTACATATCTACTGAAATCAGCGGGCATTAGTAGGGACTCCACACGGCGTAGCCGGTGAGCGGGTCAATCGTGGTGATCGCATCCATGGGGCCGAGCGCGCGGTTGTCAGCCTGTGCTGTGTTCACCACGTTGAAGTTTGGAGTCGACTCTATGTCGTCGTCGCCCTCGAAGTAGTTGGAGTCTTCGACGCCTATCCTTGACGGGCCGATCTCTGCGCTAGCGGCTGAGGATTCGGCGTCGCTCGGTGTGAACGGGATCACAATGTTGGGCGTGCCGAACCGAACCGACTTGATTGCCTCGATGGGAATCTCCTGCAAGGTCAACTTGACCTGTGCGGTTGTGATTTCCTTATCTCCCGCTTCGATGGTGCGACGCATGGAACTAATGTTGAGATCGCTGATAACAAACTCCAATGGCTTGCCGATCATCTCTGCACGCCTCATGGAAACTCTCAGAAGTTGATCCAAGCCAAAAACGGAAATTGGATATGGCCGCTGCGCCATTCGTCGGAGGATTTCGATTTTTTCATAAATCCCAGTAACAAGACCATCCGGATGTAGATGTCCCTTGCTCGATATTCCGGTATTGGCAATCAGGAAATCCATAGAAACCTTCATGAGCGACCACGAAGCGAACTCTACGATGGGAAGATCTCCGGATCGGGGAACCTCAACCCACTGGGCTCCCAGCCCCTGATAAGAAACGTTATTCGGAGCATAGTCAAAAAAGAATACCTCGTCCTTTCCGATTTTGGGATTCAATGTCTGCATCGTGTAGCCGGAAAAGGTGTAGTTTGCCGGATACTTTTGCAACAACTGAGGCTTTGACCAGTTGTCCAACTGAGTGTTCGGAGGACCGCCCCGGGGACCAGAGGCAGCCAGTGGGGGAACGATGTAACCAAAAGGTGCATGCACCACAACTCTCGAAGCCGGCGGAAACGGCGGCGTGACGTGAGGGTCTGTCGTGTAGTCCCCCGAGCCCGTCTTCATGTTTTTATTTGCTTCACCGGCCCGGATGGGTCGTTTAGCCTGATCCATTCCGTAAAGATCAAACCCTTCCGGAGTGATGGTGTGGACAAATTCCTTAGCAAAGAAATGATTGATCCAAACATCAGGAAAACCCTCTTCCCCTAACTTGGTTCGAAGATTCGCCTGGATCCGACTTTGCAGGTGGTCCGGGCTGCCAGAACTAACTATACGATTCTCTTTGCTGAGAGCGCTTGCAGACACTTCCAACATCTTAGGTCGATATATTTTATACATCGCGGCGGTCGGTTCCGTATCTATTGTTCCATAGTTTCCTCCCCACAGATCTTTCCGGACTCCAACGCCGGCCCGTCGGTGCAAAAATGAGGACGACTTCATCCATCCCAGATTCCTTGCATACATATCATGGTAGGCAGTTTCTGTGCTGGCTTTACCCTCAGTATCCTCAACGCTAGGTATTGGTTTCCATCGCGTCTCATACGGTGTCCCATCAGCAGCAAGTTCGCTGCCGATCGTGGCTCCGCTTTCCATACCCGCGCTGGATACGAAGTCCTCGGCGACACTGGTTGGCTTCATCTCGTAGAAGTCAATCCCAACCTTTCCTGCCCCGGTAGTATTCTGACCCTGGCCATCTATGTAATACAGGGTGAGTTTCGGATCTCCTAGTGCATCTCTGCTGACTCCATCCCAGAAATACATATTTCTCGTATCCGGTATTCCTGGTTCTTTTGCTGTCGATGCTTGCGCGTTTGCAAAGTCAACACTTTTTTCCGTATAGAGAATCTCATCAGCAGCATCCGAATAGGGATCGGCGGCATATCCAACCCACTCCCACAACTGATAACGCATAAGCGAGTCAGTGTTTTCTACAAGTCCACCTCCTCTAGGGGCTATGAAGAACGTTCCACGCAATCCCTGATAATCGCTCACCCGGTAAAATTTGTTGTTGCCATCCAGATACATCCCTGGGGCTTGAGCAACAAACGTATCTAAATCATTGGGAGGAGCGTTCACCAAATACTGTCGATCAGGGTTTCCGTACTGTTCCCAATCATCTTCGGTAGGCCAGTCCAACTGCCCAGCGACTGTGGAATGACCCGCTTGTGTAGGATAAAGATCTGTCTCAGGCATTATGCCCTCTCCCGGTTGGATCTATCCAAGTTCTGAATCTCGTTCATAACCAATGATGCCACTTCCTGGGCATTGGCGTTAGGTCCACCAGTTACATTGATAGTGTAGTTGTTGGTATTCGATAAGGTCCCTAGTCCACCCTTCGACATTGAAGTATCGCCAATGGCAGGCACAGTGTGCAAGTGTCGACTCCTGCCACCGCCGTGAAACTCTGCGAACCCACCACCGCTCTTGATGCCCCTCTGGTAGGCCCCAAGGTTGTCGCCCACAATGTCCAGAGCCCTACCGTTGATATGGTCGGAATTGCTCGATCCGAGGGCATAGTTACGGTACCCGGATGTAATCGTGCGTTTGCCGGGAAGCCCTCCGCTGATGCGATCGTGTGCTGCAAGAGTGCCAGCCAGGTTGCTTGAGGTGTCACCCATGGGATGCTTTGTGTCGCTCCCCAGTTTGGCAACGAGGTCCTGGACAGAAACTTCGAACGTTCCCACACTCTCGCCGAACGACGTAGCGAACGTGGCCATTTTCGCGTCCGTGAGTGCGGCAGTGTCTTTGCCTTCCCTTGCCTCCACCAGGTCTCTAACGGTACCCGTACCCAGAATCCGATCGAGGGCGTTTTGCAGTTGGAGCACCCCCTCGGTCGTGAGGTCACCCTGATCGTCCCTCAGGTTCGTCCCTCGCTCCAATGTGAGAGTCTCTTCGAACAATCTGCTGAGTTCGTTCTGCGCCTCTCCGCTCATGCCGGCCATGACGCTCGAGAAGTCCCCGCTGAAGGTGCCCTGAAGGCCTTGCCCCATCAGGTTGCTAATTATGTGTTGAGTGAGGGTCTCTATCTTGGCGGGGTCGAATTTGTCCATCTGGGCCGTGAGTGTGGCCTGGATTAGTGGGTCCTGGAAGAGGTGCCCAAGGCCATACATGGATCCGAGTTCGCCGTTTTCACCAACCTGAGTAAATGCTGCTCCTTTCAGTCCTCCCCCATACAAAGTATTGATCATGGACGTTGCGGCCATCATGTTACCGCCGGAAAGATCCGTGGCGAAACCCATCTGCTCGTTGAGGAAGTCAAGAACCACTTTCTGGCCTTCTACCGTTGTTGGGTCTAGTTCCCCAGAATCGGCAAGTTCCTTGAAGGCTCTGGCACTCTCGTCCATGCCAATTTCGCCTTCGATCTTCTGGAGCGCCGTACCGAAGGTGTCGTATGTCGCGTTCATGATTTCTTGGAAGACGTTATTAATATCGTCCCGAGTTTTCATCAACGCACCAGAGAGTTTCTTCATCATCTCTGTAGTGCCTTCAGTTGCGTCATACAGGTTGACACCTACGGTGTCTGCCATTTTGAGAAGTTCCTCTTCTGAAACATTAAACATGTCCGTCATGTGTTCCATGCGGTTGGTGTACTTGTTCAGAACCATTTCTGCCACACCGTGATGCTTTGTTACTTCTGGCAGCATTTTATCCAGGAAGTCGAATGGTAGTTTGAGGGCCTCCTCGTATTCCTCTATCGACAAGTCGACGCCCAACGTTTCCTGATTCTCGTAGATGTTTTTGATGGCTGCTCGCCGGGCGCGAAAACCTGCTCCCTCTTCACCCTTCCCTCCCATCGCCAGGGCTGCCTTGCTCGATTGGAGGATGTCGCTCATCTGGCCAACATTCATGGCCCGCCTCATCCGTGCCCCCGTCATCGGGCCGCCCTCTGCCCGGGCCTCATCAATGCCTGAGATCATCCCTCCCCAGATCTCGCTGGCAGTGTCTTTGGCGCTTGCTTCAACCGCTTCCCTGGCGGCCTTGGCCTTGCCGAAGTGCCCCATGACGCCCCCCAGAATGCCGCCAACAACAGCGCCGACAACAGCGCCCCCTGGGCCGATCATCCCGCCGAGAGCGGCACCAGCACCAGCACCAGTGAGCATTCCACCTCCCACAGTTTTGGATTTCAACGCAGCACCACCAAGGCCAACAGCGGCACCCAGCAGGGGATTGATCATGGCGATTGAGGAACCAAGGTTCATTGCCCCTTGGGCCTCTTCACCCATGAAGCCAGCCGCCATCCCCATGCCCATACCAGCACCCATGCGCATGCCAAAGCCTGATTTGCTTCCAAACCTCCGTTGCATCGCTTTGCCTCGGGCAGTGCCAGCACCCAACCCTCGCATCATCTTGGTTCTGCGCTTTTGGTAAGCCGTTTGGGGGCCTACGGGTCCACCCTTGATCGGAGTGGTCCACATCATCTTTTCTCGCTGGAACGCCGCCCTGAGGTTGCCTCTCAACGCCTGTCGGCCTGCCTTGCCGCGTACAGCGTTCCCAAGACTCCGACCCGCACTCGGACCGTAAAACGGGTTTGCCTCCTTTGTGCCATCGGGCAGCGTTATGGTCGGTTCGGCGCTTACCATCATCTTGAGTTGTTTCGGAGTCATCTGGTTGAAGTCCATCTGCCCCTCGCCACCCACTCCTTTGCCATAAGCGCCGCCAAGGTAATTGCTAAGTCCGCCGGCCCGTGAGCGACCGGGCGACAGCCCCAGCGACGCCATTCCCACCTTATTCGAGACCATGCGTCCTGTAACCGGATCATGAAATCGCATCGTGCTCTCGTTGAACTTATATGGCGTGGCGGTTTGCTGGGCGAGCATAGAACCGCTAGTCCTGCCGGTAGCACCTGCTGCCATACCAGCCGTCGCAACTGCTCCGGCTCCGGGGGCATAACCCTTACGACCACCGACGGTCCCACCTGCGGATGCACCGTTAACGTTGACAGTTGCGGCACTCACAGTCATGGTGTTGAGGTTTTTGAGATCCATTCCCTTTTCACTCCATGTCCCCTTCGACCCCCTCATCGCCTTGAACCCCTGCACCATCGCCATCATCATAAAAGCGGAACCGAATCCCCCGGAACCACCAGAACCCCCAGCATTCCCACCCACCGCGTTCACGGTATTGCCTACTGCCTTGACAACACCGCCAATCCCCTTCGTTACGCTGGTAAACAAATCAACCAACTGGGTTACACCATCGATAAGTTTGTTGATAAACGGCATGGCATCTTGGAACATTTCCGTCCATGCCGTTTTAAAACCAAGCAATGCTGTGAGAAGATCCCCGATCGCAGTGCCATGCGCCAAGAAATCCTTCTTCGAATCGATCAAGAAGATTCTCAGGCTCTCAAATGAACTGCTGAGATAATCACCCACCGGGCGAAGAATGTTCATGAACATGTCTTCAAGAGTCTTGGCAGCAAAAAGCAACGGAGCAAGCGAAGACGTGACCTTCTTCCACCCATCTGTGAATCGATCCCACCAATCTGCTATCCGCCCGAACATGCCCTCTGCCATAGGCAGCCACTTGTCGACAAGTTTGACCATGTTTTTTTCGATTTTCTCCATGGCCCCCACCATGCCGCTAAGAAGTCCACCCTTCCCAAACTTGATGACATCGCCGCGAATCCTGAACATCAGGCGTCGGAAAATAATCGTCATCTCCTCAAGAGACCCTTTTACGTCCCCGAGAAAAGCATCACCAATGTCGGCAAAGTCGGTACGAATAATGGTGAAGGCAGCCTTGAAGCGGCTGACTAGTGTTCCAGAAACCGCATCCCATTGACCCTCAACGCCAGCAATCTCAGATACAAGGCCAGTTCGGATTGCGTTCTTTACCTGTTCGACCGATTTAATACCCCGCTTCCGCATTTCCGTATAGGTGTCCTCCCCGATTTTCCCCAGACCCTTGAAGGATTTTGAAATATCCGAGAGGTTCACATCGGGGTCGGTCAGAATGCCGACAATTTCACCGATCCATTTCGCAGCCGATTCGAGCGGCTGACCCGCAGAAGCAATGTCCAACAAGCCCTTGGTCAGTTGCTTATTGAAGGTGCCTCGCTGGCTAGCGCCGGCAAAGATGGTGTTCATATTTTCAATACCCAGGGCAGCCATCGTGACATCCGTGGCCATACCACGCATCTCAGAACGAACAGCAGAGATCCCGTTCTTAAGGTCTTTGTAGTTCTTCTGTACGCCCTTGTAGGAGAACATGGCGGCCTGCTGTTCGCGAATAGCCGCAGAAAGAACTGCCAAGGCAGCCGCAGCGCCTGTTGCAGCAGCGGCAACCATTTTGATGGCGCCGTGATACCCCTTCATTAACCATCGACCGATTTTGAACAGGGCGTGAACGGCAATCATTGAAGCCGCTACCGCAGCGAACTCAACGACCATGAACTTGGTTGCCATGCCAAGCGTTTTAACGATTAGCGTGCCGAACCCTTTGACCAACTTGTCCCAGTCAGTCATGATCCGTTCAAACCGTTCAGTGGTTTGATTCATGATCCGGCTAAACTTCTTAGAAGAAGCGCCGAGACTGGCCATGTTGTTGTCGGCCGTTTTTGCCGCAACAGCAATTCTTAGTAGTTTACGTTCAGCCTTATTTAGTTCTCGCTCACCGCGCAGATGGGCTCTTACTACAAGATTTACATCGGCCATATGCGCTCCAGCGAGGACTCAGAGCCGGTTATACGCTAGGAGTTACGCTCCCTTTCGCGCTCTTGTTTTTCCCGGTCATCTTGTATAACTTTAGCACAGGCCAACAGAATAGCCCATTCAAAGTCATCGCATTTTAGGAGTTCTACGGGACTCGTAGAGAACGCTTCCGACAGTCGTGCTGCCGACCTTACATACGAATCTTCCTCTAAGAGAGCGAAGATTCGTTCATAGGGTCCACCGTGTCAACAACGTCAGAGAACCCTGCAGCCTCCAGCACAGCCAGAGCCGCCGATTCCACATGAGGGTCGTTCCCGAAGAAGTTACGAACAGCGTCAGGCACGGGACGGCCAGCACTTGTCATCTTGAGAACCGCATCAGAAGCGAAGTTCATGGGGTAGCCATTCTCGTCCATGACCTCTTCGCCCTGCATCTCAATGCCAACGGTCGTATGTCCAACGACGTAACAAGCAAACTTCGTAGGATCCAGCCCGTTCTTGGTTTCCTCGCCAGCCTGCTTGCGCCAATTGCGCATCTTCGACTGGTTAATGTTGGGGCTGATACGAAGCATCACTTCTTCACGCTCAGGGACCTCAAGCAATACGATGGGTCGTTCAACTTCCTTGGAGATGGTTTCTTTGAGACGTTCAAGGATGTTGGGCTCCGCAACGTCTTCCACCTTGGGGGCGGAGGTGGCAGCCTTCTTCGTCGAAGGCTTTTCCTCAGGAGATTCGTCGGTGTATAGTTCTGTGCTCATGGGCCAGAAACTAGCACACCGGCAACCTGATCACTGCAACTCCCGATGATCGGGAAGATCTAGGCTAGACCCAACTCAGAAATAACATTCTGACAGGCGAAGGTTAGCGAGAAGGTTGCTGGCGCTCCGGAAGAAGCATCACCTTCTGGCTCAGTAATGCCCACCAGTAGGGCATTAGAGTAGACTCGGTCAGTTCCGGTAACTTGGATGTCGCAGTCTGTTAGGAACACGGTGAGGGTGTAGTAGACCCGTCCAACCTTGCCCCTGAGGTTTGCCAACTTCACGGCAACACCGGCGCCACCAGCCTCTGAACTCTGCTCGTTGTAGTCGTCCATGTGGGCTGTGACGGTAATGTCACCGATTTCGTAGGGAGCGCATAGTACCTCCGGGAACGCTGCCCCACCAGCGTAGACCTTCTCTACGGCTGCAGTGATTTCGCCACCAGACACCTGAGCGAACTTGAACTCACCCCATGAAGGGGATACTGTATCCTCGGGCGTGATCGTGGCAACGATCTGGCGCTGTGAGAGTTTATGTGGTTTGCCAGGATCATGTGGCATTTAAGTACCTCCGTCTACACCACTGAAGTGGTGAGGTTGCTCTTGACGATGTCGACATTGATCTGGTCGCCGACACTAGACACTCGAACGCCGATCTTTGCTTTGATAAGCCCATCCGCCAACTGGGTGGCAGGGTTCAGACCCTTGTCGCATTTGACGGTATAGCCCAGGTCGATTTGCTTGCCGACTGCATCGAAGGCCTCGTACAACGCTCCCGAGATGCGCCGTGGCTCGAGAATGGCAATCAGTCGCGCTTTCACGGAGGCGAAGATGTTGCCGCGACCATCGATGACGCTGAAGATCAACTCTTCCAGAGACTTGTTGGCCTCGTACACGACCCCGTTGATTGTGTCCTGGGCCGTGATGTAGCGGAAGTTGCTCGCGTCGTTTGACAGGGAGCGTGCGCCGTAGACCCGAATGGATCCGTTGATGACCCGCAGGGCATTGACGTTGTCATAGTCCAGCGCGTTACCGACCGCTGAGTTGGCTTCACTTTCGAGTGAAGCAACCCATCGGGCAACAGAAATGGTGCCCGCACCTGGCTGATGGGAGCCTTTGCCGTTGTGGGCGCGTGCCCGAGCGGCGGCGACATACCCATCCGGTGGGATCTTACGAGTCACACCGGTAAGAGAAGTCGGAACGTTGATCCAAGGCCAGTAGAGCGCACCGTGTTCGGTGTTGGATTCGTTGCCTCGGATCGTGGTTCCCAGCGTTTCAGCCTGAGCAGCAGTCTGTGCCGCTGCCGTGTGGAGGATGGCGATCCGGTTGTGAGAGTTAGCGTGATTGAGCAGGCCCTGGTATACGGCCTGAACCTCTGATTCCGGACAAGCCACCGCACCGACCCCGTAGGCGTCGTTGAAGTTCGTTAGACCGGCGACATAGTGTGCAGAGGTTATGTTGGAGCGATCGTCGTCGCCCGCTGCAAGGCTCTGGGGATTGGAGTAGGTGTCCACCAATCCGCCACCCTCATCCGTCACGGTGACGTAGTAGGAGGCAATAGCGCTGCTGGAGAACTTGCTGACGATCTGATCGCTAGCCGTAGTGTCCGTGGCCACGAAGATCGTTACGCCGCTGAGAGAGAGAGTGACGGTCTTGCTGTTGGCAATACTGCCTACGGCAGTGGTAACTGCCAGACCGGAACTCCATGCACCGGGACCGTTGGCAGTGAATGTGACCGTGTCGTTGCTTCCGTCGGTCAGGGTTACAAACCCAGTAGTGGCCGACGGGCCGGCAACGCGACTAATCCAGCACTGCGTGCCACCCTCTTCAAAGAAGGTTTCCACAGTCGGGTGGAGATACGAATAGGACTGGTACTGACCGAAGACAGACTCAAAGTCCACAAGGCTGCCACAAAGAACGGCCTTGTCTGTCGGACCTCGGTCGGCGAGTCCACAAAAGAAAGCCTGTGAAGAGGGCCGAATAGTGTTCCCGATCGGACCACTTCGAACCGCAGTTGAAATCGTTACACCAGGCATATGAACCGTCCCGTTGGTATTCGTCTATTATTGTACGACGACCCTATGGGGTCTCCGTGCAACTACTACCCATAAGATTACCACTATGAAGCCACCGAAGAGTCGTACTTCGAAAGTCCATGCTTAATCTGACTTCTCTTCTGGGATATCACCGACGCCGCTTTTCGTGTCGGGCTTTTTTGCCTCTTTCTCACGAGGCTTTTTTCTATCAGGGGCAGGGGCTGAACAGAGAGCAACAGTTCCATTGTCAATAAGGGCCTGAGTGGTTTTATCTACTGATGACATCCCACCGCAGGTCTTGCTAGGCAGAACATGACCTTCGTCAGTGATCGTCAAATTGGTCATAGAGTTGTTGCGCACCCATGCCATTCCACCAGGATCACTGAGGTGGGACGCATGGTCTGAATGCTTGAAAGTTTTATCTGCCATGATGAGATTGTACCTTATCAGTCGCTTACAGGATGCCCGAGAGCATCATACTTCCTCTTGACTACCACATGATTACGTTCGATCACTTCCGCAACTCTCGGATAGTCGGGAGAACATAACGTCAGCGACAAGATGGGAGCCCTGTGTCCATATTCGCAAGTCGTTAATATGTATCCACTGTTGTTGTGGATCACCACCGCATTGGCACGGTCATAGTTGAAAGCATCGGGATCGAGAACGCTGTTCAATTCCTTGCATACGCAGTCGGTTTCGACAATGGGCATCATTCGGAAGCACCACCTTGAGCCAGGATAGTTGCGAGTGCGATGTCCTCGCCGACACCAACATTCTTAACCCCGAAGGAAACCCCGTCATCATCAACCTGTGCGTAGGCCTTGCGCATCACGATTTCATCGAGGGAAAGTTCATAACCCAAGTAAGCACCAGCCAAGAATCGTTCACCCTTGAGAGGGGTGAGATCAGAGAACTCTTCCCTCATGCTTGACTCGTCGATCTCAGCCCGAAAAGTTCTAGTTTGCTCGCTGGAGAGGTTCCCGGCCTGAGCCTTCAGGCTCGGATAATCCAGCAGGGCGGAACGTACAACAGTGGTAAGCCGGTCACGTTGGAGCGTCGCGGCTTCCGAATTGCTGGCCCGACACCAAATGTAGGTTCTCATATTGTAGGACACCCGATATTCGGGGTCCGCAGCATAGTGCAGGGCATTGTGTCCACCTGCGTAACCAATGCGCTCTAAGTTGTTTGTCGTAAGAACAACCGTGATGACGGTGGGCCATTTGTCCAACGCAACAGGTTCATGGCTGAGGTACTTGACGGGAATAGGAAGTTCTGCGTCCGTGAGCCCTCCCCATGCGTTCCTGTAGTCGATTATGCGTGTGGACAAATCTCCCTCCAGATAGGTGGTGGCATATTGCTTTGCAGAATGCGCACCCTGCATTACCTCATGTTTGGGGAGTGCCATTAGAACGCATCTCCGTCGTCGTCGCCTTTGAGGTATTCCCTCATCATCTTGCCCCAACGCTTATTCGCACCCGCCGGCTCGAAGATGATTTCACGTTTGGCCATATTCTCTGTTCCGTACTGATGAAACTTCGCTACTCGAATGTTCTTTAGACTGAACTCAGCCTTGTGACGGTCAATGTCGACTTCTACCCCACGCAGGGTGGAGATGGCTTTGAACAGTTCTCCGGTCTGTATGAGTGGTGGTGCTCCCGGGTAATGGGCAGCCTTCCAAGATGCATATTCCGCATCCAGCGGCTTCCATCCCCCTACCGCAAGACCATTGGACCTGAAATTGCCAGTCCAGGCTTTCTGCAACTCGTCGCGAATTTCCTCGAGAGGAGGTTTGAAGTTCTTACCCCGTCGCTGTATGTCGTCGAGTTTGTTTTGAGCCTCGTCATCGTCGTAATCGACATCAATATCAATACGCATTACGAGACCCTTACGCGTCGATACCTCTTGATGGCGAGCAGTTCCTTTTCCATGAAGCCGATTTCCGCCAAAGTGGTTTCTCTTGGATCGAGGTCTTTGATGCCGACAACGTCGTCGTGCATGTTCTGCATCTCCCGAGCCGCCGCACGCAAAATCATCAACTTGAACATTGGGATATTCGCACCGGTCAAACCTGCCGTGTAGGTAACCGTGACCTTGTCGTTAGCGACACTCCCATAGACATCGATTCCATACCGACGCACGATGTAATTCGTGTATTCCGTCAAAGTATCCGTGGTGGCGGAAGCCGACGCACCCCTGCGCGTCACACTCGTTACGGTAACAACTGGACTGTTCCTGAGGTACACCGTCTCGGGTGGATCAGTGAAGGTCTGGATAGTGGGCCAGGCGCCAGAGGAAGTATCCGAAGAGTCGTGATTGTAAAAGAAGGAGCCCATAGGCACCCCTACATGGTCGGATCCCATCACATGCACCTCATCGGTATATGTGTTGACTTCAACCGGACGCCCCAAATAGGTTTCCATTTCGGATTGGAGACCCGCCAAAATTGTGTCAGCCGAATCCTCTTGTAGAGGAGTCAGGGTGATGTCCATGTATTTGACGATGTCGGCTTTGGTTACTAATGCCATGCGCTCTTACCGCCTTTACAGGCGAGCCACTACGGCCGGGTCGCCCGGGTTCGACCAGTCCTTGCGTTCTGCCATATCTCGCGCGTGATATCCCTCACGCTCTCAGATCTACGTCCTGACGTTCGTCGCCTCAGGGCCGCACTTCCCAGACGACGAACTTTGCCCGTCCGCAATTTAAACCTGTCGGCCCAGCCGACCTGGATCCAGTGACTCTGCAACGGCAGCCACAGAGAAAGCAGTCTGAAACCAAAGAATATGCCGAACTTCATGAAGACTCCTACAGGATTCGAATCTATGTAGAGTCTACCATTCACTACCTGTCGGGATTGGGCGGCTTCTCTATAGCAACCTTCTGGCGTATCGCACTGTCGCTATCAGTTGTCCCCGGTGGAGCCTCTATTGGAACCCACGCCCGGGAATAATTGTGGCTAGCAACCTTTCGATGTTTGATGATTGAGCCATCCAACATCAATTCGAGTTCGTCGAATTTCATACTGAACAAATCGTTGTATTCAGTATCGGTCATACGCATGACGCGCTTGAGCGTCTTGACTAACTTGGACAACTTGTGAGCAACCATCGCTCCACGTCCTCGATTGATTTGGATGTGCAGGATCATCGCCTCCGTATCATCGCAATCAATCCACGTCACCGGGACCTTTCCCTCGCACGCTTCATTGATGGATGCGTTGTCCAGCACGATACGCAGACGCTGTCCGCCGTCGATGATGTTGGCCCCCTCCCGTTGCACCACTAGGGGCGCCAGAATCCCATGCTCGGCAATGGATCGAGCCAGAACTAGCAGGTCGGGCCTCAGAATGTAGGTGGCACCCCAATCGGGGATGTTGAGAGATTCGCCCTCAACCAGTTCAATCTCCATCCGTCATCTCCTTCATTCGGAGCGTGTGCGCTCGAGTCTTTGGCCCAACTGGCGACACCGATCTGGCGCTGCCGATTTCCTTCAGCAGCAAATGACGCAATAGGTTTTCGAATGGATACGAATACGGATCGCGAGCATGCTTGCGACGAAACTCTGCGGTCAGCGCCATAGCCCGTTTGGTGTTACCGGATCCCATCATGTAAGTGTCGATGAACTCAGAGACGCCATCCCAGCCGCCCTCCGAATAGATGGCGATGAATTTCTCAACGTCGACATCTTTCCACCATCGTCGCTGGGCGTCTATCTGAGGGAAGCATTCACAGAGGCGGTCAAAGAACTCTGGTTCTGTTGCTACCAAATCGCCGATTCGTCGGATGGCGACTGCATGCAGTGGAACTCCGACCCTCGTATTGGAGCCAGTCGCTACCGCTCGGTCGTAGTACTCACAGTAGGGAGCGTTGTGTTCTTCTGAAATGAACCTGAACACGTCGTTGACATTCCAGTCGTAAATGATTTTGGCCAACTTGAGGGGAACGCTCTTACTCAACTTGTACGGATTGTTGATGTAGTTCTCGTGCAACTTCTGGACAACCGACCGGTAGCGGATCATGGACTCGGAAGCCCTGACTCCAGTAATGAACGCAACCTGACCGGCCTTGCCCTGCATCGTGTATTCGTCCATGGATTTGGTTAAGGGTTCGGAGTGATCCAACCCGAAATGAAATGCGGTGATAGCCCACTCGGGTATGGGGCGTACAAGTTTTCCTTCTTTTGCTCGCTCCTCATCCCAGATGATCAAAGATTGCCGTCTGCCCAGTACCCAAATCTCTGCACCAACAGGCAGGCAGTACCACTCCATGTCCACCCAGTCGAATTGGCGAACCGTGTTGACGTACTCCTCAACAAGCGGGCTGACCATCTCTTCGTCACGAAAAATGACTTTTACCGGGCCTAGACCACGTTCCTCATGGATTTCCTTGGCCAGGTATAAGGCCGCCGTGCTGTCCTTGCCCCCGGAGAACTGAACACAGACAGTGTCAAACGTGTCGTAAACGTGCCGGATTCTTTGTCGGGCCGCCTCGACACACGAGATGTCGAGGAACATTCTCTGACGGCTCATGGTTCTGAATGAGAATCAATAAACGAAAGAATCTTTTGTCCCGTGGTGGCTCCGTCGTAACCTGGATTGTTTCGGAGCCACCGAACAAAGTCGTACCATCGCTTCTGTTGATCGGGGTCGTCAAAGACGATCGTGTATTGGACTACAGCGCGAGGGGCAGCGCCCGGAACCAATGCCGTGCTGCCTTGAACTGCGACATCACCATGGTCCATTGAATCGTCAGCGACGATCTGTCGTTCTCCGTCCTCGCCCTCCCGAACCATTCCCGCCAACATCTCGGCTGCAGCCCCAACCACTTCTGTGAGTGCCGGAGTAATGAAACCGACCTCATCGCCATTGTCGGACTTGCCTTTCTTGGACTGCTCTTCGTAGTAGGCGATCTCAAAGTCGTCCCACTTGAGGCTTTCCATCAGATCGCTATATTCATCGACGATCTCAATGATCATGTCGGACGCCTGAACCGGGTCCGTGTATCCCAACTCCACAGTCCGGTTGTCTGCGAGGGCAAATGCAACCGCCCGCTTGTCGTCCGCGCTAATCGGCACAGCAGCGATGTGCGTCCATCCGAGACGCTTAACTGCCTCAACCTGGTGATTGCCGGCGACGACGGTCGACGTGCCATCGTCATTCGGTCTCACCACAATCGGTTTGACTTGACCAAACTCCTCATAAGAGGCCATGATCGCTGGGACATTGCCAACTCGTGGGTTGTATTCCAGCGGAGCAAGAGAATCCAGAGGAACCAGCAGGTCGTTCAGTGCTTCGTTTACGTTGTGTTTCATCACGGGCCTACTTGAAATCTTACGTTGGCGTTGAGTGTTCGCATGGCGTCAATCGAGGTTCGCAACGACAGCAACTTCTCACGCTTCGCCTTGACGAGAGCCTCGGCACACTTGAAATCAAACTGCGTGTCTGCCAACTTGTAATCGGCCCAAGACTCCCGCTCTTTGATCGACCCCTTGGCAGACAGGTACTCCTTAGCCCAACTCCCCTTGTATCGCGACTCTTTCTTCGCGGCGTCTTCCGCCAACTGCTCGAAGGCTTCGGTCTCGCTCTCTAACGATTCGATCAGGTACATGAGTTGATGCTCAATGTCGACCTGACTAATCGGTTGTGATCGGTTCACCGTTCTCCGCTCCCGCCATCATCAGCAATGGCTCCCAATCGACATTGTCAAGAGCCTTGAGATTCTCAGCGGGCCACTCATACTCACTCTGCCCCAATCGCTGCAGGCCCATCTCGCGAAGCACCCACGCGTCAATGCGATCCTCAATACCCTTGCCCGACCAGGATCTCTGAGTTCTGAACGACACCGCTGAAATAACCTCAGCCTTGCCGGAGTTCCCACGCCCGGTAGCAAACTTGGCCCGTGAGGTGGGGGGCACGATTACGAAGGGAATCCATGCTTCGTCAAACGCCACCTTCAACACCCCACCCAGTTCCCCAAGGGAATGCGCTCGGGTGCGCGAACCATAAGAGTAGCCTTCCATGATGACACATTTGATATTTTCTTCCAAACATGCTCCCAAGACATAATTACGAATATCTGTTAGTCGTGCCGTTTCTTCCTCATATGAGTGGAATGCAACACAGGAATTATCTCCGGTGCATACTCCTGTCGAAGTAAGTGATGGGT
>Ga0187827_10005009_pt1 | contig 15885 bp, 13 predicted proteins | sample ETNtaG_39_FD_167969 | JGI IMG/M metagenome (GOLD analysis project Ga0187827, IMG submission 167969) | Marine microbial and viral communities from oxygen minimum zone, Eastern Pacific Ocean - ETNP2014_SV_150_PacBio MetaG (Illumina Assembly) | ecosystem: Environmental > Aquatic > Marine > Hypoxic...
ACCCAACAAAAGCTTCAGAGGATAGAGAAGGGCAAGATTGTTTTTGAGGACGGTGAAGCTGCCTTCGACTTGCTGGTCGGAATCCCACCCCATGCCGCCCCTAAGGTAGTACGGGAAGCTGGCCTAACCGACGAAGGGGGCTGGATCACGGTCGAGATCGATACCTTGGAGACAATTCACCCCGGCATCTACGCCATTGGAGACGTGACATCTATAAAACAGCCCAACCCCACCGGTCTCTCCCTGCCCAAGGCAGGCGTGTTTGCTGATGAGCAAGCTCGTGTAGTGGCGGCGAACATTGCGGCCGAAATCAGAGGAAAAGATAAGTCCAGGAAGTTCGATGGCAAGGGCTTCTGTTATATTGAGGTGGGTGACGGACAGGCTGCCTATGGCTCTGGGAACTTCTACGGCTATCCGGGCCCCACTGTCTACCTTGAGCCTCCCTCCCGAAAGTTCCACGAAGAGCGGAAGAAACTTGAGATGGACCAGTTGGCAGACCTGGTCTGACCATGGGTCTCAGCGTGACTTTCAGCTGAATACTCCAGATGTGACGGGAGTTCTTGTGGCGGCCCCGGCCCTTTTCGCCTAGCGGGTATACCGTACTCCGGTCCGTTTCGGCTGGATCTAGAAATACACCGGGAGGCTATAAGTGAGCAAAACAGAACAGTTTACCGTCTCCGGTAACCAGTTGCTTGAGAAGATCAAACAACTGATCCACGAGGGGAACATTAGAAAAGTGCGTTTGCTGCACGAAGGGCGAACGGTGATCGAGATTCCCTTATCAATAGGCGCACCGGCTACGGCAGCCGTTATTTTAGCAGCCTTCGGCGCCTTTGCCGCTGGTCACGGAATGTACTATTGAGGTTGAGAAGATAGAAGACTCTTGACCCCGGCAGGGAGCCGCATCATGCTCTCACAGGACGTTTTGGACACCGGAAGTAAGGGTAGCTATGTGCTCCTCATCCGGGTCGCAGAAGCACAGATAATTACCGTCGGTAGGCTCGGGACGATCCCTTTTCCCTCTGGTGATTACGCCTACATTGGCTCGGCTTTGAATGGGGCTAAGGCCAGATTGGAACGTCACCTTAGGAAAGAGAAGAAAATTCATTGGCATATTGACTATTTGTTGCAAAGATCGGATATCCGAAACGTAATCGTCTGCCAGACTGAAGAGAGAGTTGAGTGCTCCATCGTTGAGGCTCTCAACCGCCACTTCGACGTTATTCAGGGGTTCGGCTCCAGTGATTGCCGGTGTCCAGGCCACCTCTTTTCCGGCCCGCAGGAAATGGAACAGCAGATAATGACGACACTAGATTCATTGGGTCTTGAGCCGCAGATGATCGATTGTCGGAACCCGGAAGTCACGCATAAATGAAGAAGATTATTCTGGCAAGGCACGGAGAAACAGCCTGGAATGTAGAAGAGATATTCCGGGGCAGGATAGACGTTGAGCTGAACGAAACCGGAAGAAGGCAGGCCCAACTCCTGGCCGGCCATTTGCTTGACATAAACATAGAAGCTGTTTACTCGAGTCCGTTGAGTAGGGCTCTGGAGACTGCCGAGGCGATTGCTGGCCGCCGTCGGCTTGAGGTAGATGTCTCTGCCGGTCTCATGGATCTTGACTTCGGAGAATGGCAGGGCTTGTCCCGTCGAGAGGTGGCGGAGAGGTATCCGGCGCTTCACGAGGAGTGGCTCAACCACCCTGAAAGGGTAAGATTTCCGGCTGGAGGAAGCTTGTCCGCTGTCAGGGAAAGGGCCACCGGACTTATTGATGAGTTGATCGGAAAACACACAGGGACTTTGGTACTGGTATCTCACCGCGTGGTGAACAAGGTGCTGATTTGCGCCCTGTTGGGGCTGGATGATTCCCACTTCTGGAACATCAGTCAGGATACTTGCGCCATTACCACCTTCGACTACGAACAGGGGCGATTCGTGCTTGCCGGACATAACCAGACTTCGTATCTGAAATCGATTCCCAAGATTCCCCCGGTGTGATTTCCGGTCCGGGTGACCTGCCACCGGTCTGGTTATGTATCGATGTCGGTTGGCAGAAGCAAAATTGTAAGATAGAGATGTAGCTTCGCTAGAGTAGATTTATTCCCGGTTTGTGAGTCTGACCGTTGTTCATAACTCATGATTTAGCGAGGAGAGAGTATGGAAACAAGATGTGAATGGGTACCAACCAACTCGCTTGTTGCGAGGTATCATGACGAAGAGTGGGGAGTCCCTCAGCATGAGGACCGAAAGCTATTTGAACTTCTTATTTTGGAAGGAGCACAGGCCGGATTAAGCTGGTTAACTATCCTCAATAAGCGAGATGGCTATACAAAGGCATTTGACGGCTTTGATGCCGAGAAGATAGCTCGGTACGATGATAGAAAGGTAGAGGAGCTTCTTTTGAATAGCGGAATTGTCCGCAATAGACTCAAGATCATGGCGACTATCCGGAATGCCGGAGCATTTCTGGCCGTTGCTGAGGAGTTCGGCAGTTTTGACACCTATATTTGGCAGTTTGTGGGCGGGCAGCAGAAGAAAAACGCCTGGAAGGTAATGAAGGAAGTCCCCTCCAGAACATTTGAATCGGAAGCCATGAGTAAAGATTTGATCAAGAGAGGATTCAAATTCGTTGGTCCGACAACCTGCTACGCCTACATGCAGGCCACTGGAATGGTGAATGACCATACCGTGGATTGTTTCCGTTATCGCAAAGTATAGGGGTAGAATAAAGGTGAATGAGTTTCACCTGACCCCGCTTTTGAGTTTTGCACTCTCGTCTGAATGCTGTCCGCCCTGCCATACTGAGCGGCAGGAAATATCCGGCTGTCGACAAAATTAGAAGGGATAAGAGCTTATGCCAAAGATAAGGCTGAAAAGCCTGATTACGCTCCTGCTCTCAATGTCGTTGCTTGTAGGGGCAGTTTTGACAGGGGCCTGCGCTACCCCACCGGGGATAAACAGCCGTGTAGTCGAAGATTATTCTGCCCGGCGAGCCTCCGCTCTGGTAGAGGAAAACCGGGATAACCCGGGTTTCGTTATTCTTGACGTGAGAACGCCCGAGGAATTTGACGACGGGCACATAGAAACTGCGATCAATATAGACTTCTACGCTGACACTTTCCGTGATGAGCTTGACGTTCTGGACAAGGACAAGATATATCTCCTATATTGTCGGAGCGGCAACCGTAGCGGACAGACCACAGAGTTAATGGACGAGCTTGGTTTTACCAGAATTGACCATCTGACCGGCGGTATTATTGAATGGAAGGCGGAAGGATTGCCGATCGTAAGATGAATTCCTCCCCTTCTGCTTGGCTAACCCAAATCAATCTGACTCTGCTATAATAGGCCTATGCAAAAACCGCTTCTGGTGCTGTTCGATGGTCATGCTATAGTGCACCGTGCCTATCACGCCTTCCAGAATAGTAGGTCTTCGACAGTGTTCACGGTGCCCAAAACCGGTGAGGTGGTGACGGCCGTTTTTGGCTTTGCCCAGATGTTGCTCAAGGTAATAAACGACCTGAAACCCACCTGCTACGCCATCGCCTTTGATACCAGAGCTCCCACCTTCAGGCACGAAATGTATGACCAGTACAAGGCCCACCGTCCGCCTACTCCAGATGAACTGGTCAATCAGTTCGGACGGGTAAGACAGCTGGTGGAGACCTTTCACATGCCCATTTATGAGATTGATGGCTACGAAGCCGATGATGTTCTGGGCACGTTAAGCGATCAGGCTAGCCGGCAAGGAATTGATACCATAATAGTTACCGGTGACGGGGACATCATGCAGTTGGTATCGCCTCAGGTAAATATTCTTTACCCTAAGCCCAGAGGCTCGGTCAGCGATACCACACTCTTTGACGAAGCCGCCGTGAAAGAAAAATACGGCGTCACCCCACGTCAGATCGCTGATTTTAAGGGATTGGTAGGCGATACTTCGGACAATATTCCCGGTGTTCCTGGTATCGGCGGCAAGACAGCCGTCAAGCTGCTCGATCAGTTTGGTTCTATGGATGAAATCTACGCCCATCTTGACCTGGTAACCCCGGCCAGAATCCAGGCCATACTGCAGGAGAATGAAACCGCTGCCCGTCAGAGTCAGAAGCTGGCTACGATTGACATTCAAGCTCCGGTCACGCTTAATCTGGAAGAATGTCAATTAGTTCATTATGACCGCGATAAATTGACCGAGCTCTTCCGCGAGCTTGAGTTCTACAGCCTGTTACCCAAATTACCTGAAATGGCCGGGGAGATAACCGGAGTTACGGCCAAAGTTGAAACTGGTCCACCTCTACGACGCGATTATTGCACCATAGACACCACTTCAGCTCTTGATGACCTCTTTACTCGTCTCTCATCGGTAGAGTCGTTTGCCTTCGATCTGGAGACGACTAGTCTGGATGTTATGGCCGCTCAACTGGTCGGCATATCTCTGTCACCCGCTTCCGGAGAGGCTTACTACATCCCGGTTGGGCATGTCGGCTGGGGACAGGTAGAGCAAATACCGTTGGAGTACGTCATTGAGCGTCTTACTCCTCTCTTTGAAGACCCGGCTTTGTCTAAGGTGGCCCAAAACGGGAAATATGACATAACTGTGCTGGCCGGGTACGGTGTGATCGTCAATAACTTTACTTTTGATACTATGGTGGCGGCTCACCTGCTCAACGAGAATTCTATCGGTTTGAAAGCCCTCGCTTTCAGCCGTCTGGGTGTAGAAATGACGCCTATTTCTGAGCTCATCGGTTCGGGAACCAAGCAGCTCTCAATGTCTCAGATAGAGATAGAGCGGGCTTCTGATTATGCCTGTGCCGATGCCGATATGACCTGGCAACTGGCTGAGTTACTCGGTCCTGAGTTACGCCGCTCCGGGTTGTGGCAGCTATTTGTCGGTGTTGAGATGCCGCTGGTGCCGGTACTTATCGAGATGGAGAGAAACGGCATAGCTCTGGACACGGAATTATTGAGGCAGATGTCACGTGGTCTCGGTGAACAGTTATTGAAACTTGAAGCTGAGATATACGCTAGTGCCGGCCATCAGTTCAACATAAACTCACCCCGACAGCTAGGTGATGTTCTCTTTGAGGAGATGAGTTTGCCTTCCGGCCGCAAGACGAAAACCGGCTATTCCACTGATGCCTCTATCCTGGAAGGGCTGCGTGGAACCCACCCTATCATAGAATTTGTTCTTGACTATCGTCAGTTCGCCAAGCTGAGATCAACTTATGTTGATGCCTTGCCCGGTCTGATAAACCATGAGACAGGCCGTCTGCATACCAGCTTTAATCAGACGAGAACAGCTACCGGTCGTCTCTCTTCGAGTGACCCAAATCTGCAGAACATTCCCGTCCGGGGCGAGATGGGAAGACAGGTCAGGCAGGCCTTTATTGCCCCCCCTGGCTCCTGCCTGCTGAGTGCAGATTATTCACAAATTGACCTTCGAGCTCTGGCCCACCTCTCTCACGATCAACGCCTGGTTGATGCATTTAAGCACGATGAAGATGTTCATTCTGCCACCGCCAGCCAGCTTTTTGCGGTGGATAGTTCCCAGGTGACCGCTGATATGCGGCGAGTAGCTAAAACGGTGAACTTTGGAGTTATCTACGGTATGAGTGATTACGGGCTGGAGCGGGCGACTGAGCTGTCACGGGAAGAGGCCACCCGGTTTATCGCTTCTTACTTTGAAAAGTACCCCGGTGTTCTACAGTACCTGGACTCCACCAAAAAACATGCTAGGGACACTGGCTACGTTCAAACGTTACTGGGCAGGAGGCGCTCGATTCCTGAAATTAACTCTCCTAACCGGCAAATAAGGGAGGCTGCCGAGCGCATGGCGATAAACATGCCGGTACAGGGCACCTCGGCGGACATAATAAAGGTGGCCATGATTAACTTGTACCGGGAGATGGGCGAGCGGCGGGTGAAGACCAAAATGCTGCTCCAAGTACATGATGAGCTACTCTTTGAAGTGCCGATGGATGAACTTGAAGAGATGCGCCGGCTTGTTCCTGACATAATGTCCTCAGCCTTAGAGCTTGATATACCTGTAAAAGTAGATGTCCATAGCGGACAGAACTGGGAAGAACTGAAATAAGTGGAGGTATGTACCTTAATGCCTGAACTTCCTGAAGTAGAAACGGTAAAGAATGAGCTTATACCCCATGTTGTGGGACGCAGCATAACCGGCGTCACCTTGTTATGGGAGGGGATAGTCAAGGAACCGTCCCCCGACGAGTTCCGCGCCGCTGTCACCGGTCAGAAAATTACTGATATCAGCCGGCGAGGGAAATACCTTTCTCTCAGTCTGAGCGGGGGGGATACCCTCATTATCCATTTGAAGATGACCGGCTCACTGATTGTCATGCAGAAGAGCGAAGAGTTACCCAAGTACACTCGGGCTGTAATTCATCTGGACAATGATACCGATATCGCCTTCCGTGATCCCCGGAAATTCGGCGTTCTGCGCCTGGTGAAAAACCGGAATAGTATCATCGGCAAACTCGGCCCGGAGCCTTTTGATGAAGATTTTACCCCTCAGGTACTAACCCGGATCCTGGAAAAGAGAAAGACGCCCATGAAAGCCCTGCTCTGTGAGCAGCACCTGATCGCCGGTATCGGCAGTATGTACGCCGATGAAGCCCTCTTCGCTATTAAGGTTCACCCCACGCAGCCTGGTGAAAGCCTGACTCAAGAAGAGACGGACCATCTCTACGCGGTAATTCGGGAGATACTTTATACCGCGATCGAGAACAAAGGGGCCAGCGTGGACACCTACTACCGTCCTGACGGTACCCAAGGCACCGCTCATTTCCAATTTAAGGTGGCCCACCGCTTCAAGGAGCCCTGTCGTACCTGCGGTACTCCAATCGAGAGAATCAAGGTACGCGGCCGTGGCAGCTACTTCTGCCCTGAATGCCAGCCGGCACCCAGGTGATGTTTCGGCTCATAAGGCAGCATCTCAGCGTATTTGAGTTTCTTGTGCAATTCGACCCTGATTTCGGAAGGACGACTGCCGGTTATTGGCAACTCTAAGACGAGCCGAAACTCACAATCAACGGAATCGCTAGGCTCCTTTTGGGCATACGACATTCTTATCCTTTCTAGACTAGCTGGCTCTGGTAGTTCGCTTACTAATTGGCCTTTTTTATATCTAACCTGAACACAGTCCATGTGCATAACATGAAGGGAACTTTGGTATTGCTCCAAGAAAGCAACAATGTCAGTCACGAGTATTTGAGGCTCACTAATACGCACCACGTACGGGCCGTATTTAACTGTAAGGTGTCTTCTTACATCAACTTGCGGCCCTGAAAAGCATAGAATATATTGGGGGTTAACCGATTCTGTCCCGAAATTTACGGGACTAGCCTCATTTTTTGGGACAAAATCTTCCTTGACTTCTTGTCTAGCGTGAGTACGGGGCGGTTCATGTTTACTACTACTATGCCCTCACCTTCACCCTTATCTTTGCGACTCTCGCTCTCAATTTTAGTGTAGTAAGAAAGTGGACACAGTCGAAAGATGCCATGCTCAACAAAATTCCGAGCATATTCCTTATCGAATGCTTGATATGCTCGATAGAGTGGGGAGGGAAATGAATCTACAATAGGTATGCCATGGATCGTCTTAATCCGGTTGGATAATGTGGTCGATGACGCACTCATTTCTAGCACTTGGTATAACCGCAGCCGCGGCAGTTGAAGCACCCTTCCTGGTAGACCAGCAGGCTGCCGCAGTCGGGGCATTGACCGGCTATGTTCGGAGCAGGACCGAAGTTTCTCGGACTGCTCATCATATTACTGCTTCCACTGCCGTCGCTGCCGGTGTCGGCACTGACCTGCTTTGTCAGAACACTGGCGATAGCATCGGCGCAAGAAAGCACCGCTTTGCCTTGGTCCCAGGCGATGGAGGGGCAGCGGATGCCCCGGAGGTATTTCACTATCCTGGCGGCGTCTATGCCGGACCTCAGAGCCAGAGAGATCAGGCGGCAACTGGCTTCAAGCTGGGCCGAGGCGCAGCCACCGGCCTTGCCCAGGGTAGAAAATACTTCAAAAAGCCCGTCTTCATCTGAGTTTACCGTTACATATATGTAGCCGCAGCCGGTGGTGACCCTCTCCGTAATCCCTGATGTTACCCTTGACCTTTCCCTCTTTGACCTCTCCATCGGGGCGATAGCGACCGTCTCCTCAGCTTTTTCAACCGGGGTGGTGCTTAACGGTTGCTCATCACGGCTCTTATCCCGGTAAATGGTTATTCCTTTCAAATCAAGGTCATACGCCATTCCGTATACCGTGTCTATATCTTCCTCGGTAGCCTCCTCGGGGAAGTTTACCGTTTTGGATACGGCGTTATGGGTGGACTTCTGGAAAGCAGCCTGCATCCTGACGTGCCACTCTGGGCCAATCTCGTGGGCGGTAACAAATACTCGCTTTATTTTGTCAGGAATCTCTTCGAGGGAGTGGAGTTGAGTTCCGGTGGCCAGTTGCTGCATAAGTTCCTCGGAGTAAAAGCCTCCGGTCTGGGCTGCTTCCTCAAAATAGGGATTTACTTCCACCATCCGGGCTCCGTCCAGAATATTGTGAATATAGCTCAGAGCAAAAAGGGGCTCGATACCGCTGGAACAACTGGCGATTATGCTCAGGGTGCCGGTGGGAGCGATGGTGGTGCAGGAGGCATTTCTCACCTTGGTGCCATTGGGCACATCATAAATGCTGCCTTTGAAGGCCGGGAAGGCTCCCCGTTTTTCGGCCAGATCTGCCGAGGCTTTACCTGCTGCTTCATTCACGAATTGCATGACCTCTGAGGCAATCTGGAGCGCCTCCTCCGAGTCATAGGGAACGCCCATCTGAATCAGCATATCGGCAAAGCCCATTACTCCCAGCCCTATCTTCCTCGTCTCTTTAGTCCTCCGCTCAATTTCCGGCAGGGGAAACTTATTGACATCGATGACGTTATCCAGGAACCTTACTGCCGTCTTTACCGTCTCGGCTAGCTTGGCATAGTCAATCTCAGTGGTCCCATTGGCGTTCTTCAGCATCCGGCTCAGGTTGACTGAGCCCAGGTTACAGGACTCGTAAGGGAGCAGGGGTTGCTCACCGCAGGGGTTGGTGCTCTCAATCTCGCCCAGCTGCGGGGTAGGGTTGTGTTCATTTATCTGGTCAATGAAAATGACGCCCGGATCACCCGTTTTCCAGGCCATGGCCACTATCTGGTCGAAGACGCTCTTGGCATTGGTCTTGCTTTGCACTTCTCCGCTACTGGGGTTTATCAGTTCATATTCGGCCCCAGCTTTGACCGCATCCATGAATTGATTGGTCACGGCCACCGAGAGATTGAAGTTGGTAAAAGCGGCAGGATCATCCTTGGCGTGGATAAATTTTTCGATATCAGGGTGGTCAACGCGTAGGATAGCCATGTTGGCCCCGCGGCGCATCCCTCCCTGCTTAATGACGTCGGTAGCCGTGTCGAAGGCCCGCATAAAGGAAACCGGGCCGCTGGCAACGCCCCCGGTAGAGCCGACGCGATCCATTGACGGCCTCAGTCTGGAAAAGGAAAAGCCGGTCCCCCCGCCGCTCTTATGGATCAGGGCCGTGTTCTTCACCGCATCGAAAATAGACTCCATCGAGTCTTCAACCGGTAGAACAAAACAGGCAGACAGTTGCCCCAACTCCCGGCCGGCATTCATGAGAGTAGGGGAGTTGGGTAGAAACTCCAGATTGGCCATCGACTGATAGAATTCCTCTTCTCGGGCCTGGGTATCTGCGGAAGAGTCATAGACAAGCTCGGCGACCGCAACCGTCCGGGCCACTCGGCAGAGCATCTCCTCCGGCGTCTCAATAACTTGTCCCTGCTTGTCTTTCTGCAGGTATCTCCTCTCCAGAACGCGCAGAGCGTTCTCAGACAGGGCGACTCCGGCAGGCTGAGTTTTTGATTCAGCCTGGATAATTGGTTCTGCCATTGGTTTGTCCTCCTCTTTCTTACGGCTTACTGGTTGCTTCTTGGGCTCGGGACTGTTCCTTGTTTCCGTTTCGGTTTCAGCCTCATCTTTCCCGGAAGGCTCTTCTTCGGATGCCAGGATTTCGGTAACAATTGCCTGTATTTCAGAGCGGGTGGGGGGAGGCCGCTTCCGGCGCTGGGATTTGGGGACGAAGTCCTCCATCCCTGGTAGGGTCTGAGGCCGTTCCAGACGTTCAATTACCTGGTTGGTGAGTTGTTCCAGTTTGTCTTTATCGCGCAAACCCATTGACTCAGCGTCAGCCACGACTGCCCTGAGAATCTCAGTGTGATCGAGTTCCATTGGCCGTCCTTCTCCTGATTGATCGGCCTTGCTCATCTGCTACTCCTCCTGCCTGTCCTGGTTATTGTTTCTAGTTCTTCGGTCGGAAGTAATGGCAGTTGGCTGGTAGGAGTAGGAGCAATCTCGGGCTCGTCACTCACCAGGCTATCTATTTCTCGTTTCAGGGCGGTGATATCGGTGAAGTCCCTGTAGACGCTGGCAAAGCGGATATAGGCAATATAGTCTAGGTTCTTTAGCCTTTCCATTACCATGTCACCGATGACAGCACCGGTTATCTCTGTCTTGCCCGTCTGATAAAGCTCAGCTTCTATCTCATCGGCCAGCTTGTCAACGGCTCCGGTATGCAGGGGCCGTTTCTCGCATGCCTTACGGACACCTGTTAGCAGTTTATCCTTGTTAAACTCTTCGCGCCGCTGGTCCTTCTTCACCACAAAAAGACCGGCTGGCAGCAGGCGTTCATAGGTGGTAAACCGGGATTCACAACTCAGGCATTGACGCCGTCGGCGTATTCCATCGTTGACCTCACGGGAATCTATGACCTTGGAGTCACTGTAACCACAAAAGGGACAATTCATAACTCTACACCACATCATACGGGATAGTGTATATAAAATACCACTAGATGTAGTACCTGTCAAGCCTTTTGGACAGGTATTTTTGCGGCTCAAGTTTACCCTGTAAAAGTCTGGAAAAAGAGAAAGGCAGCCAGCCACTAGCACCCGGAAAGGTATGCGATTTTCCGGGTGCCTTAAGCACTTACTGCCCGGCCGTTCAGAAGAATCTGGCCCGCAGAAACCTATTCTTCATCCCGGCCCTATTTTCTTTGTAAGTTTGATGAAAAGCTAAAAGGTGTTAGTAGGTGAATGTGACTTTTTCGCCTGGACAGGTGGAGTTGCCGTCTGGCGCCGATGGCTAAATAGCGGGCGGCGTAAGAAGGAAGGAACGTCCAGCTCATCTTCACTTCCCTTCAGGTTACTCAGCAACTTGTTTAACTCTTCATCCTGACTGGATCCTGGTAACCCCCCACGGGAAACAAACCCGGTGGCGATCAGAGTAATCTTTAGCTCTTTCTCCATCGCGGGGTCATTAGCTACTCCAAAGATGATGTTTGCTTCGGGGTCAACAGCCTGCCTGATTACCTCGGCCGCTTGATTTACTTCAAACAGGCTAAGGTCATTGCCACCAACGATGTTAAAGAGCACTCCCTTTGATCCGCTGGCAGAAACGTCAAGCAGGGGACTGGCCAGAGCTTCCTTGGCCGCGTCTGAAGCCCGATTTTGCCCCGACCCTCTGCCGATGGACATCCAGGCCGGACCGGCATTGTGCATTACCGTCTTGACATCGGCAAAATCCAGATTGATCATGCCGGGGACGGTGATAACGTCAGAGATAGCCTGAACGCCGTGCCTGAGCACATCGTCAGCCATTTTGAAAGCAACGTCTACGCCCGTTTTCTGGTCGCAGAGGTCGAGCAGGCGATCGTTGGGAATGATAACAAGGGTGTCGACTTTACCCAACAACGCGTTGATACCTTCCTCTGCCACCTTGGTGCGGTTTGATCCTTCAAAAGCGAAGGGTTTGGTGACCACTGCGATAGTCAGAGCTCCACTTTGCTTGGCTATTTCAGCAATGGGGGCTGCAGCCCCGGTGCCGGTGCCGCCACCCATGCCGCAGGTGATAAATACCATGTCAGAGCCCGCGATTGCTTCCTTGATTTCATCACGGCTCTCCTCGGCGGCTTTTTGTCCCAGGCTATGGTCTCCACCAACCCCTAAACCCTTGGTGAGCCGCTCTCCAAGTTGAATGCGGGTCGGGGCCTCTGTCAGCGCCATCGCCTGGGCATCAGTGTTCGCGGCGATGAACTCTACACCCTGGATCTGTTCTTGGACCATTCGGGTTATGGCGTTACAACCGCCGCCTCCCAAACCGATTACCTTGATTTTTGCCGGGCTAAGGGTGAAACTTGCCTTTGCCATTTCATCCTCCTTCTTTAGCTATATATTCCTGATTTGTTTCATAGTGTCAATTAGCGAAATAGGCTCCTTATTCGGAACACGAGGCGTCGGATGTCACCGACGACCTTGTTGGATTTCCCGCTCGACGCGCCTTCATGTTTGGCTCCCCAGATCAAAAGGCCGACACTGGTAGCATACGCCGGGTCACGAAGGACATCACTGATACCGTTTATGCTTGTTGGGCTCCCGACCCTGACCGGGAGTGGTAATATCTCCCGCCCAAGCATGTCAATGCCGGCAAGATTAGAGCTACCTCCGGTCAGTACTAACCCAGCCGGTACCAGTGTTTCATATTCGGAGCGAGGTAACTCAAGCAGAATGAGCCTCATGATTTCCTCAACTCGAGCCTTGATGATATCACTTAAATCCTGGTATGAGACGCCGTGTCCGTCCTCAGCTATCGCACTCGCAGTTTCTGACCTGCCTTCATAAACTGGCATGACGCTACCGTACCTTTTCTTCATCTGCTCGGCCACATCAAATGGCAGCCCCAGACCGATGGCGACGTCTCTGGTTAGTTGGTAGCCGGCTACCGGTAGTATGGCGGTGTGGTAGATGCTTCCGTCCTTGAAGACGGCGATATCTGTCGTGCCACCACCGATATCAGCCAGAACAACACCCACTTGCTTCTCATCTTCACTTAATACCGCTTCACCACTGGCCAGAGGTTCCAGGATGAGGTCATCGATATCCACTCCAATACCCCGTATGCACTTGGCCAGATTTTGAATGGATGCTACGGCGGTGGTAATAACGTGCGTTTCAACGTCTAGGCGGAAACCGTGCATCCCTACAGGATTCTTGACTCCGGCCTGACCGTCAACGGCATAACTCCTCGGGATGACGTGGAGTAACTTCCTGTCATTGGGCACCTTTATGCTCTGAGCAGACTGAAGTACTCGTTTGAGGTCATCCGGGCGTACCAGTCGGTCACCGCGGGTGATAGCCACTACCCCCTGATTGTTTAGAGACGAAACAGCTCTGCCAGTCACACCGACATAAGCTGATTCCACCTTATACCCGCTGGCATTCTCCGCCTTCTTTACTGACTCTCGAATTGATTCTTTGGCGTCGTTGATGTTGACTACCAGGCCCTTGTGCAATCCATTAGACGGGGTGATGCCGACACCGGCGACCCGGATAACATTGCCTTCACTCACCTCGGCTATGGTAGTGCATATCTTGGTTGTACCAACATCAATAGAAACTAAATTATCCTGATTCATAGTCTATCCCCTCCTTCTGGGCTATATTTTGCCTTCCCTGATGCATAAGACCTTTTCACATTTTCAGGACCCCCTTGCCTAATCTTAAAGTTGTTGCCGGTTCTAGGCCGCTTCGAAAGCCGTTCTGAGCATTTTCAGTGAATTTGGTTTTCTCCATCCATTACCATTGCGCTTGATTTCTGAATCGGCACATAATCTTTCCACAATATTGTAATGCTCATCTTGATTAATGACTCGCTCCGCCGTTCTTAGTTTGGCGCTGCGGCTGCGCGGATTTGTTTGAACCTCCGAGGGAGAAGGAACAATAACTCTCTTGTTGATCAATCTAAGGCTGGCCTTGTGTCCGCAAACACAGGTGGGCGTGATTGGTGGACAAATACAGTCTTTTGATTCTTGCTGCATAAATTGTTTTACTATGCGGTCTTCCAAAGAATGGTAGCTGATGACCACCAGTCTGCCTTCAAACCCCAGCAGGTTGACCGCTTGTCTCAGAGCCAATCCCAGATGCTCAAGCTCATGATTGACCGCTATTCGCAGTGCTTGGAAGGTCTTGGTGGCGGGGTGGATTTTTCCCCTTCTCCCCCCAACGGCCCGCTCTATGATCTGAGATAATTCCCGGGTAGTGCTTATGGGGCGCTCCTCCACGACGCGGCGGGCTATTTTTCGGCCGAAGCTTTCCTCCCCATAACTTCTTATTAACTGGGCCAGGTCGGCTTCAGCATAATCGTTGACGATATCGGCAGCACTAAGCCCCTGGTCTGGATGTAGGCGCATATCCAGGGGTGATCTGCGTTGGAAGCTGAAACCACGATCACTGTCATCCAGTTGAAGGGAAGACAGCCCTAGGTCAAAGAGAATACCATGGACGGGCAGAAAATCATTCTTGTAACAAATCAACTCCAGATTGGCGAAATTGTCGTTAATAATAAGGGCGGAGTTACCATAAGCATCAATTTTCTGCCTGGCTGTTTCTATCGCTTCAGGATCGGCGTCAATACCCAACAGCTGTCCTCCCGGTGAACTGTGCTTCAGAATGGCGGCGGCGTGCCCCCCCCCACCCAAGGTGCAATCGATATAGCGACCCCCAGGCTGAACCGCCAATGCCTTGACGGTTTCTTCAACGAGAACAGGGATATGAGTAGATGCTGCCATCATTTGACTCATTAATGTCGTTCCAAGCTTTCTATGATCTGCCATGCTTGTTCCCGGCTAATCTCCTTTTCTGTATCCCATTGCTCCTTGTTCCATAACTCAAGATAAGTGTTGGCTCCGGCAATAATTAACTCGTCTTCAATTCCGGCGTACTCTCGCAGCGGAATAGGGAGTGCTATTCGCCCCTGGCCATCGACACTCAGATTAAAGGCAGAAGCAAAAAAGGCCCGGTTTAATCTTCTTATTTTGCTGGCTGCCATCGTGCTGCTGGTCAGCGTTGCTGCCACTTTCTTCCATTCGACCAGCGAATAGGCAATGATGCACTTTTCAGGTCCGGCGGCAAGTACTACTCCGTCCTTCAGTTCCCTTCTGAACTTGGGCGGGATAGGCACCCTGCCTTTCTCATCTATCTTGTACTCGAACTCACCTAGAAACATTTCTAATCTCTTTGAACCGGATATTATTCACCATAATCTACCATAATTTACTAATTTCTACCATTCTGCACCACAATTTCTTATTTGTCAACCCTTTTACATAAATTCTTTTTACTGTTGCTTCGTTTGCCTGCTTCCCTGAAACGCTTCCTTAATAGTGGAGCAGGAACACATATTTTGAAGAAAGACACCTGATCTCGTCCAGGTTCTTCAGTCCGATGGGTACGAGATGGGGGGGCAGACAGAGCTGGATTACCGGCGGATGCCGACTAAGAACTTTCTTACCAGTCTCTGTATGTGCTAGAATAGGGAAGAAAAATGAGAATTGATATCTTGACGCTGTTTCCCCAGATGTTCCAGAGCCCGCTTGGTTCGGCTATCTTCAAACGGGCCAGTGACCGTGCTCTTGTCGATATTACTCTTCGAGATATACGGGACTGTACCCATGATAAGCACCACACGGCTGATGACTATCCCTATGGTGGTGGGGCCGGCATGGTACTCAAACCTGAACCTATTTTTGAGACCGTGGAGACAGTGAAATCAGACATCGACTCGGAAAAGGCGAATGATGCTTTACCTGTTATTCTGCTCACTCCACAGGGTCGCCCCTTTTCCCAGCAGATTGCCTTGGAATTGTCCGGACACAGCCACCTGATCCTTATCTGCGGCCATTATGAAGGGGTGGACGAGCGGGTACGCGCCCATCTGGTCACGGATGAGATCAGTATTGGTGATTATGTGCTTAGTGGGGGCGA
>Ga0187827_10005011_pt1 | contig 15881 bp, 18 predicted proteins | sample ETNtaG_39_FD_167969 | JGI IMG/M metagenome (GOLD analysis project Ga0187827, IMG submission 167969) | Marine microbial and viral communities from oxygen minimum zone, Eastern Pacific Ocean - ETNP2014_SV_150_PacBio MetaG (Illumina Assembly) | ecosystem: Environmental > Aquatic > Marine > Hypoxic...
AAAATGATTCTATAATTACTTTTTATAGATTTATTATAATAATTAATTTTTTTATTTATGGATGATGTTGTTATAGTTGGTGGTGGAATTATAGGTGCCGCAACTGCTTACTTTTTGTCTAAAGAAGGAAGAAAAGTCAAAGTTATCGAAAGAGACCCTACTTATAAAAATGCATCATTTCCTTTGTCTTTAGGCGGATTTAGAAGACAATTTTATCAAAAAGAGAATATTTTATTAGGTAAATTTGCAAGAGAATTTATATTTCAGATACCTGAATTGTTAAAAACTGAAAAAAACCCTAATCCTACAGCCAGCATGGTTCCAAATGGATATTTGTTAATGTTTGGACCCGAGGATGCAGAAGAACAATATCGTGCTTTAGAAAATCATAAAGCCTGCGAAGCTGGAACTAAAAATATTAAGGGATCAGAATTAAATAAAGTTTTTTCATATATTAATAATGAAGGCATAGAGACAGCAACTTATACAGACAATAAGACTGAAGGGTGGATAGATCCTTTTATGTTTCATGGTGCATTAAAAAGTAAAGCTATTGAATTAGGCGCAGAATTTATAAAAGGTGAAGTCAAAAGTCTTACAGAAATAAAAGCAAAAACTATAGTTTCAGCAGCAGGATGTTGGACCAAAGAACTCCTCGATGATATTCCGGTTGTTCCACAAAAGCATACCGTGTTTAGAGTTAAGTGCCCTAAACACATTTCGGAAATGCCTTTATGTGGAGACTTAACAACAGGAGTATATTGGAGACCAGAAGGAAAAGAATATCTAGCTGGTTCACCAAACTCAGTTTTTGATGCTAAAGAACTTGAGCCTGCTTGGAATGATTTTGAAGAACTTGTTTGGCCCGCTCTTGCAAAAAGAGTACCAGTTTTTGAAGAATTAAAATTAACTGGAGGATGGGCTGGTTATTATGATTGTAATAAATTAGACAATAATGCTGTGGTAGGCAAACATCCAAAATATGAAAATGTTTATTTGGCTTCTGGATTTACTGGAAGAGGATTGATGCAAGCTCCTGGAATTGGTAGAGCTCTAACAGAACTAATTACATCAGGTTCTTATCAAACTATAGATATAAGTGAATTTGCAGTTGAAAGAGTTTTAAATAGTAATGCACGACCAGAACCTTATGTTTTATGATTTTTCTATTGCATCTTTATCTGAATAATGGTCAGTTTTAAACTGATTTGAGATTTTTTGTATCTCAACTGATGAAACTTTATATTCAGCGCATTTTGTTTCTTCATCTTTTCCATGTCCTGTTACCATGTTGACCATATGTTCAGGAAAATGAAAAGTTGTGAAAACAACACCTTCTTTAACTGTATCTGTAACTTCAACTTTTAAAGCAACTTCACCTCTACCAGAGTATAATCTAGCTATATCACCAGTATTCAATTCTCTATTTTTTGCATCTTTTGGATGAACTAATAAAATATCTTCTTTAACAATGTCTATATTACTTGTTCTTCTAGTCATTGTTGCTGCATTATAATGCTGAAGGACTCGACTGGTAGTTAATATAAGTGGATAATTATTTTTATTTTTTTCAATCTCACTACTTTCTTTCCAATCAAAATACTTCAATCTTCCCTTGCCTAATTTAAATTCCTTCTCATGAAGAATTTTTGTATCAGTTCCATCTTCTTTAACTGGCCATTGTAAACCCAATTTACCAAGTCTTTCTCTAGTTATGCCTTTAAAAAATGGAACAACATCTGCAATCTCAGCTAAAACTTCGTCTGCGTCATATATTTTTTGATTAAAACCAAGTTTTTGCATCATTTCTGTAACTATAATTCCGTCCGGTTTTGTACCAGATAATGGTTCAGCTGCTCTATTAACTCTCTGAACTCTTCTTTCTGTATTTGTAAATGTTCCTTCTTTCTCTAAAAAAGTTGTGCCTGGAAGAACTACATCTGCATATTTTGCAGTTTCGCTCATAAATATCTCTTGAACAACTAATAAATCTAAGGCTTTCATTGCCTCTATTACGTGATTACTATTAGGGTCTGTTTGAACAATATCTTCCCCGATAATCCACAAACCTTTAACTTCTTTTTTTATTGCTGAATCAAATATTTCTGGAATTTTTAAACCAGCTTTCGTTGGATGGGTTACTCCATATTTTTCTGAATAGAAATCTTGATTTTTTTGTTCTGAAAGTTCAAAATATCCTGCTCCTTGATGAGGTTGACAACCCATGTCAGCAGCACCTTGCACATTATTTTGTCCTCTTAAAGGATTTACCCCAACACCTCTTCGTCCAATATTTCCAGTTATCATTGCAAGATCTGCTATTAACATTACTGTCTTAGAACCTTGTTCATGTTCAGTTACACCTAAACCGTGAAACTCCATAGAATTTTTTGCAGTTGCGTATGCAATTGCTGCTTCTTTAACCATTTGTTTATCTATTTCTGCAGCTTTTGCCAATTGATCAATATCCAAACTATTAATATGTTCAAAAAATTTATCAAAACCTTCGGTTCTATTTTCAACAAAATCTTTTTTATACAGTTTTGATTTAACAATAAAGTAAAGCATCATATTAAGTACCGCAACGTTTGTTCCTGGTCTAAGTCTAATATGATAATCTGCTAATTTTGCCAATTCTGTTTCAATTGGATCAAGAACAATAAGTTTTTTTCCTTTCATTACTTGTTGCTTGATTTTCGCGCCAGTTACTGGGTGAGCATTAGTTGGGTTTGCGCCAATTACTAAAAACAAATCCGCATGATAGATATCTTCGGTGGAGTTTGTTGCTGCACCTGTTCCAAATGTTTGCTGCATACCCCAAGCAGTTGGTGAATGACAAATTCTTGCGCAGCAGTCAATGTTGTTTGTTCCAATCACTACTCTAATCATTTTTTGGAAAATATAATTTTCTTCATTTGTACATCTAGCCGAAGAAATACCTGCTATAGCATCAGGTCCATTTTCTTTTTTAATTTTTTCTATTTTCTTTTTAATGAAATCATAGGCCTCATCCCAAGAAGCCTTTTCAAATTTACCGTTTCTCTTTATTAATGGGCTTCTAAGTCTATCAGGGTGATTATAAAAACCGAAAGCATATCTTCCTTTTACACAAGTATGACCCGCATTAACTTCAGTTTCTTTTGGAGTATCAATTGAAATAACCTTACCATCTTTAACAGAAGCTTCTAAGTTGCAACCAACACCACAATAAGAACAAGTAGTTCTAACTTTATGATCATAACTTGAAGATTTTGATGCAAAGACATCCGAAATAGCATCTGTTGGACAAGTGTGAGCGCAGGCTCCACATGATACACATGACGAGTCACCAAATAACATATCATTATCTGTGGTTATTCTAGATTCAAATCCTCGACCACTCATTGTAAGAACAAAAGACCCCTGTATTTCGTCACACGCTCTTACACATCTTCCACAGTTGATGCAGTTGTTCAAATTCATTCTCATGTAGGAATGAGAAGTATCTTTTGGTATTCCTTTGTGTTGTTTTGGTTTGTTATATCTATGCCCTTTAATCTCAAGGTCATTAGCAACATCTTGAAGTTCACAATTATTATCAACTTCACAAGTTCCACATTCCATTGGATGATCTGTTAAAACTAATTCTACAATATTTTTTCTTAAAGATTTTAAACTTTCATTATTTGTAAAAACGTGTTGGTTTTCCCCAATTGGTGTATGACAAGATGCAACAACTTTTGTTGGTCCATCTTTTTCTAATGCAACTTCTACAGAGCAAACTCTACAAGCTCCATAGGGAGCAAGATTTGGATCATCACATAAAGTGGGAACCTGTTTTTTTCCTAAATAACTTTTTACAAATATTAGAATAGATGTGTGATTTGAACCTATTTCGTAGGGTTTTCCATCTATATAAGCTATCTTTCTTTTTTCTGCAGACATAAAAATTCTAAGCTTTTATACCACTTTTTATTTCATCACCAAAATATTTTAGAATGTTGCTAATCGGCACTGGTATAGCACCACATAAAGCGCACAAGCATCCTTTTTCCATAGTTTCTAGTAATTCATTTAATAATTTTAAAGGAATTTTATTTTCGTTTTTTTTGGCTTGATCAAACATTTCTTTGCCCCTGTAAGAACCTAATCTTCCTGGAAAACACTTTCCGCATGATTCTTCAGCAGTAAAATCAAACAAATGATGAATATAATCAAGCATTTTAAAATGACTTGGGATGCATACTACACTTGCGTGACCTAACATAAAACCTGCTTTTGTAAATTCTTGAAAGTCTAAATTTAATTTTTCTGCTATTTCAAGCGGAACTATTCCTCCTAGAGGTCCTCCAATTTGAAATGCTTTAATTGGTTCTTTAAATCCTCCACCTATTTCGTTAAATATTTTTTTCATAGGTGTACCCATATCTATTTCATAAACACCGGGGTTTTTAAAAAAACTATCTAAACAAACTAATTTTGTTCCAGCAGATTTTTTATTACCAATTGCAGAAAATTTATCAGCGCCACTCAATAATATGCCAGTTACTGCAGCAAGCGATTCTACATTATTTACAACAGTTGGTTTCTTATAAAGACCTTCTGTAACTGGAAAGGGGGGTCTTACATCTACTTCTGCTCTCCTTCCTTCTATTGATGCAATTAATGCAGTTTCTTCACCGCAAATATACGCTCCTTGTCCAATGCAAATATTTAAATCAAAACTAAATTTTGTTTTCAATATGTCTTTGCCTAATAGTTTTTTATCTTTAAGTTCATTTATACATCCATTAATAGATTCTATTGATTTTGGATACTCTCCTCTAATGTATAGAACACCTTCATTGCTACCAATAGCATATCCACATATTATCATAGCAAATAATACTTTAAGAGGTTGATCTTCTAATAAATATCTATCTGAAAAAGCACCAGAGTCACCTTCATCAGCATTACAAACAACATATTTTTTTTCAGACTTTGTTTTACTACAAAAATCCCATTTCATTCCAGTTGGAAATCCTGCCCCACCTCTTCCTGTAAGATTTGATGATAATAATGAATTAATAATTTTTTTTTTATCAGTTTTTATAAATTTATTTAGATTTTCTTTAAATTGATCAACACTTGACAACTGATTATCCATCAGGAAGCTTGTTGTTGCAAAACTTTTGGAAAAAAATTTTTCCTGATCAATTTTTTGACCTTTAACTATTTGATCAATTTTATTTATGTCACTACCAGCATAATTTTCACCATCATAATGAAAAGCATGATTTTCATAACAATGTCCCAAACAAAACATTTCTCCAACTTTATCATTACCAAGTTTTTCTTGTAATTTTTTCTTTAAGGATCCTTGTGTGCCTGCACACATACACGCACTTCCATTACAAACAAATGCTTTTTTTACTCTATGTTCTGGTCTTAAAAACTCATAAAAACTTTCTGCACCATGAACTGTTGATGCTCCCACATGATATTTGTCAGTAATTTCTTTTATTTCAGTAATACCCACGCCATTTTTTGATGAAAGAGAGCTATCCGATATTTTTTGAAAAAGATTATTTTTTAAACCTATTCTTCCAGATAATTTACTAATATTTTTTGACATACCTTTGTATGTTAGTTACTTAATATTATTCTATTTTTATTACTATAAATATTAACGCTACTCTCTTTTACAAAACCAAGCAAAGTCATATCAAAGCGTTTAGCAAGATCGATTGCGAGACTCGTAGGCGCACCAACGCCTGTCATAACTCCAATATTTGTCATCAATCCTTTTTGTACCAATTCAAAATTCAACCTTCCGGAACACGCAATGAATTGTTTTTTAGGATTTAATAAATTATTTGTGATTGTATAGCCAATTAATTTATCCAAAGCATTATGACGACCCACATCCTCACGAGTTGCAATAATTTTTCCATTTTCATCAATCAAAGCACTTGCATGAATACCACCTGTTTTTGCAAATTCTGACTGTTCGTTCATTAGTAATTTTGGAGAACGTAAAATAATTTCTTCTTTAATTTGAGGATAAGATAAACTTATTTTATTTGTTTTGATTGCCTCAATAGAATCTAAAGAAGTTTTACCACAAACTCCACAAGATGAGTTAGTTACAAAATTTCTTTTTAATTTACCTATTTCTAAATTATCAATTTTGTTGATAGTTGCCTCGATTATATTTTGTAAATTATAATCTCCCACTTCATCTCCTTGATGTTCAATAGATTCTATTTCATTCATATTTTCTATAATTCTTTCGTTAAATAAAAAACCTCTAATTAGATCTTCGTCATTACCAGGTGTTCTCATAGTTATAGATATATTTTGAATTTCCCATTTATTATTTGTTTTATACTTTAGACGCATTTCCAAAGGTTCTTCAACAGATACAGAGTCTTTTAATTCTTCTATTTTAGAATTTTTTAATTTTGAAACTTTATATTTAATATTCATTTTATTTTGGGTATTTCTTTTTTAAAATAAATCTATTAATGACAATACCAAAGACTATAACAATAATTGAACCAGTAATAATAGGGTTAATTAAATAATCTAAAGAAACACTTCCTATTATAACAATAATTGGATTTGCTCCTGCAGGTGGATGTGTAACATTAAATAAAATCATTGAACCAACAGCCAAACCAACAGCTATAGGAATTGTAATAAAGATTGGTAATGGAACAAAGTTTAAAACTATAACACCAACAATAGCAGTTAAAAGATGACCAAAAAATATATTCTTTGGTTGTGCAAATGGGCTCTCGGGATATCCATACAATAAAACCATTGATGATCCAAAAGATGTAATTAAGAATAATCCAAATGTAGTTTTATAAGTTAGATAAGTTAATACTCCAATAGTTATAGCTGAAAATAAAGCAACTAAAGCAGATTTAATTAAATTGTTTTTTTCCACGTTAAGATTTTAAAGCTTTTGCCAATGTTTTAAAAGGCAGTAGAATACATTCTTTTCTTGAAATATTTTTCTTGTTAAAAAGTTTTTCAAACTGTTTCCATTCTTTAGTAAATTTTAGATTAGTATTTTGAAAATATTTTCCTACAAAAGTTGATATTTCATTAATTTTTTCTATTGATTTATTGATTGATAATTTTGATAATAGGCTTGCTGATGCCTGACAATAAATGCAAGATTTAGATTGATATCCAATATCTGAGATTTTGTGATCTTTTACTATTAAGCTGATTTCCATTTCATCACCACATAATGGATTTTTATTTTTTGACCTATGTGTAAAATTTTTAATTTCCTTGTTGTTCTTTGTATTTGCTGCAATCTTTAAAATTTCAATATCCATTTATAAACTTTAATTAAAAAATTATTTGATTTATATTTCTTTTAATGAAAGAGCACAATATTTTAGGAGTTATACTGGCTGGTGGTAAATCTTCAAGATTTGGTAGTAATAAATCTTTATCAAAGCTAGCAAACAATAAATTGATTGAACATGTAATAAATAAAATAGATAAATATTTTTCTGAAATATTGGTAATCTCAAACGATAGTAATTTGAAAATAGAAAATCAAAAAATAAAAATAATTAAAGATTGCATTAAAGGATATTTAGGACCATTAGCAGGGGTTTTGTCTGCTATGAAGTATGTAAATTCATTTGAAAATAAATATAAATGGATAATAACTTTTCCTTGCGATACACCATTTTTTGATAATGTAATAATCAAAAAAATGATTGAAAAAACCACTTTACCTAAAGAAAAAATTTACCTTGTTAAAGATAAAAAACAAAGACATAATATTTTTGGGCTGTGGTCTACTAGTTTAGAGAACATTTTAGAAGAGGATTTAAATAATAATTATAGAAAAGTTGATTTATGGGCAGATAAAATAGGTTGTAATTTTATTGAAAAAAATATTCAAAATGAAAATGAATTTCTAAATATTAATACAAAGAAAGATTTAGAATTGGCAGAAAAAATTTATAAAAAAAATGATTTCATATAAAGAAGCTTTAAGGAAACTGGATAGATCAAAACTTTCAATTAAATCAGAAACTATTCTATCTAAAGATTCTTTAAATCGAATTTGCTCTGAAAATGTTTATAGTAGATTTAACTACCCGGCAGCAGATAATACAGCTTTTGATGGTTTTGCTATTAATTCAAATGAAAGCAACAAAGCAAGTAAATATAATACAATAAAATTAAAAATTTTAAAAACACTTGTTGCTGGAGATAATCCAAATATAAAAAAAATTTCTAAATTTTCTTGTATTGAAGTAATGACAGGCACGATTATAAAAAAACCATTTAACACAATAATTCCCTACGAAAAATCAAAAGTAATTACCAAAAATAAAATTAAATATTTATTAATTGATAGAAAAATTAAAAAATTTAATAATATTAGATTTGCTGGTAGTGATTTTAAAAAAGGTCAATTAGTCTTAAAAAAAGGGGATATTATAAAAGCATCCAATATCTTGGTTCTAAAGACACTTGGAATAAAAAATATAAAAGTGAAAAAAAAACTCAAAATTGTTTTTTTTGCTACTGGAAATGAAATAACAAATAATGAAATAATCCCTCATTGGAAAGTAAGAAATTCAAACGGTAGCTACATTAAGGCTTTTTCAAAAATACTTCCGCTAGATATAAAAGAAAAAGGAATATTAAAAGATAATGATGAAAAAAAATTTCTAATAGAGTTAAATAAAAATATAAAACATAAAGTGGATATAGTAATTACCATCGGTGCGGTTTCCGCTGGAAAATATGACTACGTACCTCGAATAATCAACAAATTTAAAGAGAGAGGTTATTTTAAGGGTGCCAAGATAAGACCGGGTAAACCAATTTTATTTTCAAAAATAAAATTCGGAACTGCTTTTTTTGGCTTGCCAGGCAATCCTGTCTCTACAGCTGCATGTTTTAGATTTTTTGTTTTACCATTTATATTTAATTCTCTTGGATATTTTGACGATGTGCCAATAAAAGCAAAATTAAAAAATAAATTTGAAAAGAAAAAAAATATTACTAGTTTTATTAAAGGCAAACTTGTAATTTCAAAGAAAGGCTTCTCAGAGTTTAAAGTTTTAAAAGGTCAAGAATCTTACAAAATTAAACCTTTAGCAAACTCGAATGTATGGGGACAATTTAATAATGGTTATAGCACCTTTAAAAAGGGAGATCTAATAAATTGTCATACAACTTTTGGTGTAAATTTTTTTTAATTTTTAAATAAATTTTGTTGTTAAAAAAATTAATAAATAATAGAAATTGGCATGTTCGATATAAAAAATACTAAAGTTGCTATTCCTGTAGTTTTAATAGCTGGTCTTTTTTGGTCATTTGGACCTTATGTAGTTAGACATATTGATGATGCACAACAAGTTCCCTGGCAGTATTTATTCACAAGAGGAATTGTAATTTTCTTAATATTAAATTTATTTTTGTATCTTGAAGAGGGAAATGAATTTATAAAAAATTATACTAAAATTGGTATTTCGGGTGCCATTGGTGGTGTTGCGCTTGGAACGGCAATGATTACATTTATTTATTCAATCACTAATACGACTGCTGCCATAACATTACTATGTTTAGCATCTATGCCATTTATTACTGCTCTACTTGGTTTTTTATTTTTAAAAGAAACTATTTCTATTAATGTTTGGGTTGCAATTATTATTGCAGCTGTTGGAATTATAATAATGGCAATTGATAATACTGGCAAAAATACTTTTACCGGTTTTGTTTTTGGAATTTCATCATCAGTAGGATTTTCTATTTTTTCCATAACTTTAAGATGGAAAAAAGAAACACCAAAATTTACTACAGTTGCAATAGCTGGGCTGTTCTGTTGTATTTTTTCAGCATTGATGATTGTTTTTAATGATCTAAACTTTTTATCTACAGGAAAAAATCAAGCATTATTTGCAACTCATGGAACATTAGTGTGTTTTGGGTTAATTTTATATTCAATTGGATCAAAAAATATTCCAGCTGCTGAACTCACTCTATTATCTTTAACAGAAGTAATTGGAGGTATTTTTTGGGTTTGGATTCCAATTTTAGGAATTAATGAAATTCCGAATCAAAGTACAGTTATCGGTGGATTTTTTATATTCTTTTCAATTATCTATTATAGTTTAATAATTAAATCTAACAGAAGATTTATTGGCCTAAATTAAATTTTTATGGATAGACCAGATTTTTTTGAATTAAAAAATGGAGAAAAAGCAAAACTTCCTTTTACAGATAAAGAATATCAAAATCGAGTTTCAAAAGTTAGAAAAGTTATGTCAGATAATGACATGGATATAGCAATTTTAACATCTATGCATAACGTAGCTTATTACACTGGATTTATTTATTGCTCTTTTGGAAGACCTTATGGATGTGTTGTTACACAAGAAAAAATAGTAACAATTTCTGCTAATATTGATGCAAGCCAACCTTGGAGAAGATCATATTGTGATAATGTTATCTATACTGATTGGAAAAGAGATAATTTTTTAAGAGCAATAGTTTCAATAATTGGTAGAGATGAACCTCCAAAAACGATTGGTATAGAAAATGATCATGTAACATTAGACATTAAAGATAAATTAAATTCAATTTTTTCAAATGTAGTTTTTAAAAATATTGCAAATCATTTGATGAAACTTCGAATGATCAAATCAGATGAAGAAATACAAATTATTAAAGATGGAGCAAGGATTGCAGATCTTGGTGCTGAAGAAATTGTAAAACATATAAAACCAGGTGAAACTGAAATAGAAATAGCAATAGCTGGCAGGGATAGAATGGAAAGAGAAATTGCAAAAACCTACCCTGGTGCCGAATATATGGATACATGGGTTTGGCTTCAGTCAAGTATTAATACAGACGGTGCACATAATCCAAAAACAAATAGAGCTTTGCAAAAAGGTGACATATTATCTTTAAATACTTTTCCAATGATATCCGGATATTATACAGCTTTAGAAAGAACATTATTTGTGGAAGAAGTAGATGATGCTTCTTTAAAAGCTTGGGATGCAAATGTAAAGGTGCATAAAAGAGGTTTAGAGTTAATTAAATCAGGAATTAAATGCTCTGAAATTTGTGAAGAGTTGAATGATTTGTTTGCTCAACTTGGTTATCTTCAATATAGAACTTTTGGTTATGGACACTCGTTCGGAATGCTTTCTCACTTTTATGGAAGAGAAGCAGGGTTAGAACTAAGAGAAGATATTGACACTGTTCTTGAAAAAAATATGGTGCTATCAATGGAGCCTATGATAATGATACCAGAAGGAAAACCAGGAGCGGGCGGATATAGAGAGCATGATATTTTAGTAATCAAAGAAGATGGTGTCGAAAATATCACTAAATTTCCTTTTGGACCTGAAAAAAATATAATTAAAAATTAAATGTTTAACAAAGTAATTGTAAACAGTTGGAATGAGTGGGATCCATTAAAACATGTGATTGTCGGAAGGGCTGATGGCACTTGTATTCCTGCACCTGAACCAGCATTAGATGCAAAAGTTCCAGAAGACTCAGATATGATAGGACAATACGGTCCAAGAACAAAAGATATAGTAGATAAAGCAAATCAATTACTTGATGATTTTTCAAACACATTAAAAAAAAGAGGAATTAAAGTTGATCGACCAACACCAATAGATTTTAATCAACCCACTTCAACACCTGATTGGAAAGCAGATACTATGTTTGGCTGCATGCCTCCTCGAGATGTTTTATTAACTGTTGGAAATGAAATTTTAGAAGCAACGATGAGTTATAGATGTAGATGGTTTGAATATTTGTGTTATAGGCCATTATTAAAAGAATATTACAATAATGATCCAAATATGAGACATGAGTCTGCACCTAAACCAAGATTAACAGATGCAGATTATAGAAAAGATTATTTATCAGATAAAATAGGTGTTCAAAAAAGATTAGAATGGACCGAAAAAAAGTATTTTGTGACCACTGAAGAGGAGCCATTATTCGATGCAGCAGACGTTTTAAGATTTGGCAAAGATCTTGTTGTACAACATGGTTTTACAACAAATTTGAAAGGAATTGATTGGATCAAGAGACATTTTAAAGACCATAGAGTTCATACTGTAAATTTTCCTGGAGATCCTTATCCAATTCACATAGATGCTACTTTTACACCTATTAAAGAAGGATTGATCATTAACAATCCTCAAAGAAGACTTCCTAAAGAACAGAAAAAATTATTTGAAGATAATGGATGGGATATAGTAGATGCAGCGCAACCTGCACATAATTCACCACCACCACTTTGCTATTCTTCAGTTTGGTTATCAATGAATGTACTAGTTTTAGATTCTAAAACAGTTTGTGTTGAAAAAAGTGAAGTATATCAGGCTGAACAATTAGATAAGTTAGGAATGGAAGTTATTCCTGTCGAATTGAGAGATGCTTATGCATTTGGTGGAGGACTCCACTGTTGTACTGCTGATGTTTATAGAGAAGGTAAATTAAAAGATTATTTTCCTAATCAATGATATAATAAATACGAATCAACACAAAGGAGAAAAATGATCGAAACTGTTATTGTACTAGGTATTGCTTGGTGGGCCTACAATCAATTTTTAAGTTAATAAAAAAAATTATTAATTAAATTACTAAGAGAGCTCAGGTAGCGTTCTTTATTGTTTTTTTTCTAACTAGGGTTTTGTTTTAAAAACTCAATATATTTTACAACTACATCAAACTGCTCATCAGGAATATCTTTATAGCTTGAATTGAATTTACTTTTTACACAAATTGCAACATGTGCGTAAGAGTTTCTCCCTTTAGGATGATTTGGGTGCTCAGGCAATTGTCCTCCGAGATAATCACCAGCTTCCTGAATAATTTTCCACAGTTTACTTGCGTTTTCTTTGTTCACACTAGTCCAATCCTTGTTTTATCTCAAAAGTCTCTAGTCGTATCTCTAGTTTATCCTATAAAATCCCATAATCTATAATATAATTTAAAGTATCATGGGATTAAAAAGAAATTCAAAAGGTGAATTAGCGGAAGTTACTCCATTAAGATCCCGAAAAGGAAGTGTCTACATTAAAGGGACAAATGAGAAATTTAAGATAAGTAGATCAAAGTTTAGTAGTTTTTTAGATTGTAAGAGATGCTTTTACCTAGATAGAGTTAAAGGTTTGAAGGATCCAGGAATGCCTGGGTGGTCACTTAATATTGCTGTAGATGAATTATTAAAAAAGGAATTTGATTTACTTAGAGAACAAAAAAAACCACATCCAATATTTAAAAAACACAATCTTAATTTAGTTCCTTTTCAACATGAAAAAATGGATCATTGGAGAAACTCTTTAACAGGAGGAATTTCATATTTAGATGAAGACACTAATATAGAAATACATGGTGGGGTAGATGACATTTGGTATGATTTAGATAAAGAAGAATTAGTTGTAGTAGATTATAAAGCTCAATCAAGTAACACAAAAGTTGAAACTGAAGCATATTTAGAAAGCGTTTATCATCAGGGATATAAAATACAGATGGATATATATGTTCATATTTTAAGAAAAATGGGTTTTAAAGTTTCAGATACTTCCTATTTTTATGTATGTAATGGTGAAAAAGGATTTGATAACTTTGAAGGAAAATTAAATTTTACTATAACTTTAGTTCCGTACGTTACGGACACTTCATGGGTACAAGACAATATTAATGATATGAAAAAAACTTTAGAATTAGATAATGTTCCTGAAATTAATAAAAGCTGTGAAAAATGTATGTATTTAAATGCAGGAAAAGAATTTATTTAGATAATGACAAAACTTCGTGAACCTTTGACTGTTGAGCATGTTCTTTCGCAAGTAATTAACAAACTTGAAGAAAATGAAGTTAAAAATATTACCAATAAGTCAATTTCTCATTTTAGAAAATGTAGTGACCCTGATGATAAAGATCATAACTTACATTATATTGATGCAATCAAAATTGATATTTTAATGCAAAGAAGATCTTTAGGTACACCTTTTATTGATAATTTTTCTCTTACACTCGAGGATGAATTTAACAAGGTTAATGTATATGAAAATGTAGCAAGCACGTTGATTAAAATGGGAGGTAGAGTAGGTAATCTTATGGACACAACTCATGATGCAATGAGCCCGGATAGTCCAATGGGTAAAGAAATAAGTAAAACAGAAAAAGATCAAATTTATAAGGCATTAAATGAGGTTGAAGAAAAAATAGCAAAACTTAAACTATCAATAAAATAATTATGGCTGATTTTTTTCCTCCTTTAACAGAAATTACTTCCTGTATTAAAATTTCTAAAGAAATAAGAAAAAACTTAACTGAAAAATTAAAAAAAACTAATCCTAAAGATAAAGGAACTTTAAAAGATGTAGAAGAAATGGCTATTCAAAGAACTATGGAGTACATGTGGGATAAAAAATATTGGGTTTTAAGAGAACAGCAAAGCAAAGGACCAGCAGATTTATACGCATACAAAATTATTAATGATGAAAGAATAGAATATTTTATTGATGCAAAAGGTATTCATCCTAATGCTAAGCAGACACCCAGATTTAAGCCAAGAGCAGATTTAAAGTTTATAAATAGAGATAGAGTTATAAGAAGAATTGTATCTATCGTTCATAATGGAAAGATAAAGTTTGTTGAGGGATTTCACTCAAATTATAAAAATTTGGAAGAAAAATATATTAAAATAATTTAAGTAAGGTAAATTTATACAAATACAGATATATTTATGGAAAGTTTAAATAAAGCTTTTATTTCAATTGAAACGACTGGTTTAAATCCTTCAAATGATAAGATAATTGAAATAGCAATACTAAAAATTGATAAAAATAATCTTAAGAGTTTATTTCATCAAATTATTAATCCTGAAAAAGAAATAGATAAAAATATTTCAAATATTATTGGTTATTCAAATGAGGAATTGAAAAAATATCCTAAAATAACTGAGATTAATGAAAGTTTTATTAATTTTATTAATTCTTCAACTTTGATTGGACATAATAATGATTTTATATTTGATTTTTTAAATAAAGAATTAAATTTTCAAATATCAAATGAAAAAATAGATATTTTTGAAATTGCAAAAAAGAAATATCCAAATGAAAATAATTCAATTGATAGTTTAAAAAAAAAATTAAATATTATTAATAACTCAACCTTTTCTTCATCATTAAATGAGGTATTGGAATTACCTAAAATTCTAGATATACTGAGGTTGAAAAATTAATCAAATCTAAATTAAAAAAAAAGATACGAAAAAAGGAAAATTTTTTAATGGACACAAAAGAAATTTTAAAAAAGATTAAAAATAACACTATTTCTACAAATGAACTAAAAAAATTTGGTAAAGATATTGCTATAGCAGCTGTAGAAAGTGTTGGGGAGGATGCTATGGATTTAATCGATGAATCATTAAGAAAAGATGAAGATATTTTGAATGCTTTGAGCCAACACGGTTAATAAACCACTTCTAAAGTAAATAGATGACCGCCATCATAAGTGACATACTCTTCTTTTTTACTTTTATCAGTTAGCTTTAAAGTAGGAGTAATTGTTTCTGTTTCCCAATCCTTATCCATAAATCTTTCACTCTGATCATCATCATCTATTTCAAAATCAACATTAGCCGACTCTAAAATAATTTTTAACTTACCTTTATTGTCTTTGATCTTAAATTTAACATCAGATTTTTTAACTGACACTTCTTGTTCTTCATATTCATCTGAATCTGGATTAAAATCGTTATACACAAAAGAAGAAAGTTCTACTTTTATTGATTTTGCATCTTTTAAGGAAACATCATGCTCAAAAGCTGATGGTTTATTACCATCTTTTTTTTGAAAAATTTTACTTTTCATAAATTTATTTTATTGATT
>Ga0187827_10005013_pt1 | contig 15879 bp, 13 predicted proteins | sample ETNtaG_39_FD_167969 | JGI IMG/M metagenome (GOLD analysis project Ga0187827, IMG submission 167969) | Marine microbial and viral communities from oxygen minimum zone, Eastern Pacific Ocean - ETNP2014_SV_150_PacBio MetaG (Illumina Assembly) | ecosystem: Environmental > Aquatic > Marine > Hypoxic...
TTTTCTGACTGGGACACATTTGCTCCTTTCTGGAAGTAATGTACCTTCATTCCAGGAGCTCACGCCACTTCCACTTTCTCGGGTTTTCTTACACCCCAATGTGTCCCATTATCGCTGACGGTCTACAACGCCGCATTACGCCGTCCAGCATCTGATGCGGTCGGGCCAGTGCCTCTTGTGTCCAGGCCAGCTTATCAGAGGACATCGGCGTTACCGTCATCACGTTTCGGTCCCTGTTTTCCAGCGATGACGGGGAGGCTCCGCCGCCCAAATCTGGCTGGTTCTGCGCTACCCAACGGGTCCGCGAGCGGGAATAAAAGAGTCCCTCAGAGGCCGGCGGCGCCGTTCCTCTCCGCTAGATTGAACAAACGCCTGACCACCGCCACGTACTCCTCATCCCCCGGCGTATCCTTCATCGAGCGAAAGGGGTGGTGCAACAGCTTCTTGACAATGGCCCGGCTCATCATCTCCACTGTTTGCCGATCCTCAGCGCCCAGATGGGACAGGTCGCGAAGGGCGCGGGCCAATTCCTTCTCCCGCACTTCTTCCGCGGATCGCTGAATCTCTTTGATGGTGGGGAGAATGGGGAGAGACCTCCACCACGACACGAGTTGGCCCACCGCTTCTTCGACAATCTCCTCGACCCTCACGACCTCGAAGCGTCGCTGGTGAAGGTTGCTTTGGGCCAAGTACTTGAGCCGGTCGATGTTATATAGATGCACTCCGGGAATTCCGGCCACGGCAGGCTCGATGTCTCTGGGCACCGCGATATCCACCAACAGCAGGGGCGCATTCGCCCGGCGCTCCATGGCCCTTGCGATGTGCTCGAAGCTGATAACCGGCTCTGTCGCGCCCGTGCCGCTCACGACGACGTCGACCTGGGTAAGTACATTCCCCAAAGAGGAGAACGGGATTACCGTACCCCCGATGTCGGCCGCCAGCTCTCGCGAGCGCTGGTCCGTCCGATTGCTCACGAAGGCCTCGGCCGCACCCGACCCGAGGAGGGCCCGGGCGCTCAACATTCCCGCTTTGCCCGCTCCGACTATCAGTACCCGGCGGCCTTTCAGAGACCCCAGGACCTGTTTCGCCAAGCCGACGGCGACGCCCGGTATCGAGGCGCCGTGTCGTGCGATCGCGGTCTTGGCCCGGACCCGGCGTCCGACCCTGATGGCGTCGGTAAACAGCTGGTCCAGCTCCTTTCCTTTGCTCCCGGCCGCCTCCGCCATCCTCGAAGCGTCGGCGACCTGGCCCAGAATCTGAGACTCGCCAACCACCATGGAGTCGAGTCCCGCCGCCACTCGGAAGAGATGCCGCACCGCCTCCGGTCCGGCGTAAGCGTAGACGTACGGTGAAAGATCAGCGGGAGAGATGCCGCCCCAGGAGCCGAAGAATCTCCGGAGGCCGTGGAGGGTAACCTTTCCGGAGGAAACCGCGTAGAGTTCCATCCGGTTGCAGGTGGACAGGAGGGCGGCCTGGCAGCTATCTCGCAGGGAGCCCAGGACGCCATTGACCCGGTCCTCGCAGAGGGCCAGGCGTTCCCGCAGCTCAATGGGCGCCGAGAAGTGGTTCACCCCCACCACCAAGGGGGCGCCTACCATGGCGCAACGCTCTTCCGTCCCGTCAGCGGGAGGGTTCAGGCCGGCCTGGGCGGTCGAATCAATTCCAGTGATCAATTGCTTCCGGCAGATGGCGCAGGGCGAACTCCAGCGTTATGACGGGCACAGCCTCCAGGCGCGCTGCCTTCTCGATCCGAAGCCGGGCGCGGCTTCGCCGCCGGTCGTCCGGAATACGCCGGAGCTGCTCCAGGGCGGCTCGCGCCCACCGCAGAGACCCTCCGTCAAAGGTCGCTTGGGCCTGGCTGCCACCCTGTTGCCGGGCTGCGGCCTCCAGGGTGTCTGGCTCCACCACGAGGAAAGTCTCGCCCTCCTCCTGGCATACTGGGCAGATTACGGGCCGGTTCTTCCGGGCTGCGTGGCCGCACTGGCGGCACAGGTAGACCGTTCCGGCCTCTTTGCGAAGCGCTTCTACCGCCACGGAGAGGGCAGCCTCTTCCACGTTTGATTTCTCACGGCCTGATTTCTCACGCCGACCCGGCCGCATGGCCGCCACGGCCTCCCCGACAAGGGATGCGGACACAACGCTATGCCCCTGCTCCCGGGCCAGCCGCTGCACCAGCATTCGCAACGCGCCCCGGTACTTCTCGGGAACGTGGCCCATGGCAGTCTCTGCCTCGCCGGTCCACCGCAGCGTGGACGAACTCCACATCTCCAGAGGCGGGCTGTACCGCTGGCTCGCCACCAGGAGGTTGCAGGGGGCGAAGCGCAGGAGATGCTCGGTCACGCTCCCGATGTCCACTTCCGGGCTGCTGTGGGAGCCGATGCGTCCCATCAGCAAGAGCCAGGGTTTGACCTTCTCGGCATAGGCCAGCACTTCATCGGCGGCCCGGCCCGTTAGCAGTGTGGTTTTCATACTCACACCTTGGGCCTCGGCCACGCTCTGGGCGACTTCCAGGTAGGTCTGGTAAAGCCGCGCCAGCCCGGTGTCGATGATCTCTTCATGGAGCTGCTCCTGCTCCTTGAAGCGAAACAGACGCGCCGCCTCTTCGGAGAGCACCTCCACCATGCTGTGAAAGACCGCGTAGTGAAAATAGGGGTCGAAGGCCGCCACCGTCTCCACCGGACGCCCGTAGGCTTTCCCCAACGCCAAGGCCGCTTGCAGGGCGCCGAAGGCCTCCTGGCTTCCGTCCATGGCCACGACAATGGGCCTGCCGACTCCGTCGGCGAAAACCTCCGGCTCTTTGATCACCAGGGTGTCGGTGCGGGTCCCCCGGAGCACCCGCTGGGCCACGCTTCCGACGGTGTCCGGCCGGCTGGTCCCATGCCCCCGGGCCCCCAATACCACCAGGTCGTAGTTCGAGCTGGTGATGTCTTCTACCAGGCACTCCCAGTTCTTCCCCTCGAAAGTCTTCCGGCTGAAGGGGACTTCCGCCTCCCGGCAGCGTTCCTCCAGGGCATCCAGGTAACTCTCGGAGATGAGCTGAAGGCCCAGGGCGATCAGTGAATCGTGGATGGCCCGTTGGCGCTCCAGCTCTTCGTCCACCAGGTACTCTTCAGGGAGGGTCGTCTCCATCTGACGGAACCGCCGCTCGTGCATCCGAGCGGCGTACACGTGGCTCCCCACCAACTCTCCCCCGAAGGCTTGGGCAAGCGACACGGCGGCCGTGGAGCAGCCCTCGCTGAAGGGCGAGTTGTCCAGAGGAACCAGAATCCGCTGATACACCTTGACGCTACCTTTCCGTCGCCGGCTGGCCGAGCAGCGACGATAACATCGGCACAAGTTCCGTGCCCACCCGGTCCTTGGTGATGAAGCCGGCGGCTCCCAGATCGGCGGCCACCTGCCGTTGCCCTGGCTCCTCCACCGCCGTCATCATCAGGATCGCGGCTGATGGGCATTCTTCCTTGATTATCCTGGCAGCTTCAAAGCCGTCGATGCCCGGCATCCTGATGTCCATCAAAACGACGTGGGGTTGGTAGTCACGCGCAAGTTGGGTAGCGTCTTCCCCGCTGGCCGCCTCATATATCGACTGTATATCAAGCTTGTCATCGTAAGAGAGGATCATCGTGGCAAGCATCTCACGGGCTTTCGGGTGGTCGTCCACTACCAGCACCCGGTAAGATGATCCTCGGCACCGCCTGTAGCAAGCCATAACCATTTTACCCCGTCGTCTAGCGGTTCGTTTCGCCGTCTTGCTTCTCCTTTCTCCGTAGCAGCCTCAGCCCCAGGACCTGGACGATAGCCACTCCAGCGACCACCAGAAGGGGGCTAATGTAGGCGAAAGGCCCCACAGCCTTCTCCAGGCTCAAGAAATACCAGGTGGAAATGGCTTTCTCGCCCCCCCGCTCCTTGCTGCTTCCATCCCAAGCCGCGAAGGCCAGCGGCATGGTATCGCCGCGCTCAAAGGAGAATCGCTCCTGGGCCCGGGGAATGGAGATCACGGTCTTCCAGCCGCCTTCTTTCCTCACTCCCTTGCCGGAGCCGTCCTGCTTCCCCACGTTCACAGAGCTGATGGTGCCGAACCCTTCGGCCGTGAGCTTCTCCACGGGCGTTTTGGCCTGCAAATCGGGGTTGGCGAGGGAACTGCCCGCCCACCAGGAGGTATGAAATACCTTATTGGCCTCTTCTTTCCCGTAGTCGGACGCCTCGGCAATCTCACCCGGGCCCCGCCCCGTGAATGGGTACCAGTCCACGGCCATGTTGGGGAACTCGTCGTTTGTGTCGTAGTCACTGGCGAACTGCCAGTCCGCTTTCCAGTGGTAGATGGTGACCGGGTTGTTCAACTCCCCCATTCCGAAATACGGAATGCCCTTGGTCGACTCGGAGGGAAACTGGACGGCAACGGCATCCCGGAAAGAGCCCACACCGCCAATGCTCACGTCTTCACCGGCGTCGTCCCATTCCAGCAAGAATGCAAGCCTGTTATCGTCGTAGAGCGCACGGGCCGTCACGATTCCCACCCCGGTTTCGTAGGTGCGCGGTTTTACTACCGCCTGGGGCGCCATTGGCACTTCCAGGGAATCCGCCTTTTGCCACAGGCTGGCCTCGGGATCGTCGGGGACACGGTCTACCTGCTTGGCGATGAGGCTTGCCTTCTGAGCCGACACGCTCCTGGTGAAAGGCCAGACTAGCCAGCCAACGGCGGCGGCGGAAGACGCGAGCAACATGGATCTTCGACTGATCAGAGATTTTCCGGCGTTCATGGACCTCTACCCCCTTTCCGCGGCGGGGACAACGAGTGGGCAGGCCTCGCAATCCGGCATTCCTTCTTCGGATGGCTCCACGATGACCGGGTCGCCCACTTCGCCGGGCTCAAGCCCAAACGTTCGCATCTCGAAGGTCAGAAACGCCATCAGCAGCTGGCCAATCAGCCCGTACAAGGTACTCCCAGTCCCCGTCTCTAGCTTCTGGACGAACCCAAACGCCCACTGGCCCAGGTGCTCCCCCAGGAACTTGGCCTGGGCTTCTCTACACACGGCCAACTGCTCTTCCGGGTGCCCTTTGGCGAGAGCGTAGGCTTCCTTGAGGCACAGAACGTGCATGAACTCCAACTCGACGCCGATATGGTCCAGGCGGTCATTGAAATCCGGGGCCAACTCCTGGCCAAAAGCCCGGTAGAACCCAGCAATGTCGGCCAGGTTCTGAGATTTCTGGAAAATGTGAGACTGCCCATACTCGGCCTCGTAAGGAGGAAACTCTTTGGAAATAGTATGCCCAAAGGTCCTGACGTATTCGGACTCAAGTTCGCCGGGAGAGTAGGACATGATTGCGGGCCTCAAGGCCCGCAACGCCCCGAGGTTGGGCCGGTCCGCCAAGACCAAAAAGCGGTTCTCCAAATCCGGCAGGCGGCTCTGCAAGAACTCTACCAGGTCCGGGTCTGGGTAAGAGAATGCGGCAGAAATGAACTCGTAGGCCCTGCTCCGGGCCATCGGTTTACAGCCACAGGTTTCACACATGGCCAACAACCCCCTAGATCGCGTTGTAGTGTTTGCCGGGGCGGATATATGTTGGCTCCTCTACCGACACCCGGGCTATCTCTTTGCCGCTCTTGCTGTACCCCACCACCGTGTCGTTGAACATCTCCCACTTCTTGCCGTTGATGGTGGTTTCAAAGACCTTCTCACCCTCGATGATCTCGTACCTGAAGGCAATCGTCTGAGAAGCCCGAAATAATTGCAGCACGGCCAGCAACTCCCTGGAGGGAGCGGAGTATTTCTCGAGGGCCTCGTCCACGCCGGGGCCGAACATCTGCCGGAGGTAGGCTCTGGGCGCCCACCGGGGCGGTATGTAGTACCCGTTGGGCTCGGTGCCGAACTGAGGGTAGAGGGGCAGGGCGATCTTCTCCGTTTTGATGAGGTAGTACAGAGGGTTGTCCCGGTCTTCGACCCAGCTCCCGTCCTCTTTGACCTCGACCAGCCCTTGGAGGCGTATCTTCCCCACGCAAGCCGCCATGCAGCGGGTCTCCATGGGCTCCCCCTCGGAGATGGGGTCCTTCCCCTCGATGCGGGGGTAGCAGGCGATGCACTTCTCCGTGACTCTCGTGGTGTCCCGGAACATGGGTTTCTTGTAGGGGCACTGCATGACGCACTTTCGGTAACCCCGGCACCTCTCCTGGTCGATGAGCACGATTCCGTCTTCTTGGCGTTTGTAGATGGCCTGCCGGGGGCAAGCGGCCAGGCACGCCGGGTAGGTGCAGTGGTTGCACAGGCGCTGGAGGTAGAAGAACCACGTCTCGTGCTCGGGAAGGGCCGCGGGCATCAGGTTTAGCAGGTCCCGCTGGTCCCGGGAGCCGGTGGCTGTATCCTCGTAGATGTTGGGAGACCGCCACTGCTCATCGGTGGGTTCGTAACCCAGGGCGACCTCCTCCCGCTGTTCCGAGTGTCTCGCTGCCTCGAAGATGGTCATACCTTCGTAGGCGCCATAAGGCCGCTGATCGCCATCCCGCTGCGAAGGGTCCCAGATGGCCTCGCGGCCCGCATCCTGGTGAGCCTGGTCCAGCATACCCAGAAGCCTGGCATCCCAAAACTGGGGGTAGCCTCCGTAGGGCTTGGTCTCCACGTTGTTCCACCACATGTACTCTTGACCCTTGGAAAAGGTCCAGGTGGCCTTACAGGCCATCGTGCAGGTCTGTCAAGCGATGCAGCGGTTGGTGTTGAAAACGAAGGCGAACTGCCAACTGGGATGCTTCTCCTGATAGGGGTAGTGCATCTGCCGGCCAAGCTGCCAGTTGTACACGTCAGGCATTGGGCTCTCCTCTCTTGATCCAGCCGCGGCTCCATTTATCCCGGACCCGCTGAATTACCGATTGAACGTACTCCTCGCCCCTTTCGTGGTAGATGCGATGAGTTGCCTGGAAGAATGGGTTTGTGAAAATGGACATCAATTGTCCGTCGTTCCACCCCAAGAGCAGATACTCCTCCACCACGCACTCCGCCATGTAGTCCGCGTCCCCTTGGGGCAGGGCTATCCCCACCAACTCCATCGGGTCTTGGGGTTCGAAGGCTTTCACGGTTAGCTCCTCACCCTGGTGACGTCGCCCTTTATGTACCTGGCCATGAAGCTGCTCTCGTTGGCGGGTGAGTAGCCTGTGGTCGCCGGCGTCCAGACGCCTACGCCGTCCATCCCCCCTGCTTCGGCCTTCTCAATCTTTATCAGGGTCTCCTTGGGCACCGTGTTGATGCCGTGGTTGTCCGCTTCAAACCCGAAGATGAAGGACATGAGTGCCTTGGCCTTGTGAAAGAGGTTGTCCGTCTGGTGCATGGGCATGAGCCAGCTACGGGTGATGCTCTGCTGGGAGCCGTAGCGGAAACTGGACTGATACCCGGTGTCGGCCGACAAGGCGCGTCCATCCGCGCGGCTCTCGTGGGCCAGCACGCTCCTCTCGGTGGCGATGAACGAAGCGTGCTTCATCATTGTGAAGTTGTAGGGATAAGCAGGGTTATACTTGACCCGAATCTTCAGCCGGGAGACCTTGTAGAAGTAGTCGTCCTGCTGCCAACCAACATAGGGCCGGTCGGCGGGGTTGGCGTCCACGTGCACGTAGTCGCCGTCCGCGATGTCCAGGTCCCGGGCTGCCTGGGGGTTCATGTGGATTTGCCACTCACCCACCCCCGGGCTCCGCTTGTCAACGCGGTAGGGGTCGCCGAAGTTGTTGCTCCAGATGAAGTTCCAGTCGGTGACCGTCCACTGGGAGTGAACGGTGTGGCGAGACTTGGGGGTGGTGCAGAGGAAACGGTAGCCCAGGCCCCAGAGGGGGTTCTCTGTGTTCTTCACCTCAGCCCAGGTCAGCTTGTTGTTGGCCACCGTCCGGAGGTCCGCGTCCTGAACCTTCTCCAGCAGCATAGCCGGGGTGATGCCGTTGTTTTCCGGGCGAATGAAGGGGTTGGAGGACACGATGACGTTGGGCAGGTAAGGCGTGGCCTCCGGGGCCTCCCGGTGAACGACGAAGTTTTCGCCATACTCGATGGCCTCAGGGATGTCGCAGTAGGCGTTCAGCCTGCCGGTATCGGTCAGGAAGGGGACGCTTTCGTGCACCTGCTCCCAGAAGGCGATCCTCGGGTAGCTCCTGAAGAGCATCAGCGCGCCGCCGCGCACCCCGTATTTCCCGTCCAGGACGTCCTTGGTGGTGTAGCCATGGCTGGTGGTTGAGGTGTCCAGCAGCCGGTCGATGTAAACGTCCTCGCGCCCCTGCCGGGCGAAGGTCCAGTAATCCTGGAACCGGGGGTCGCCGGTGAGTTCGGTCAGCTTCTCCGCCACGCCGGGATAGATTTGCAGGTCATCCTTGCTGTCGTATAGTGGCTTGATTCCGTCCTTCCCCCAAATCTGTAAGAAGGGGTTGGAGCACGAGTTGGTGATCTCCAGGCTCTGGAACTCCATCCAACAGTTGGCGGGCAAGATGAAGTCGGCGTACTCGCACGTGGCGGTCATCTCGATGTCTTGAGTGACAATCATGTCAACCTTGGGGTTGACGTTCTTGATGAGTTCGTAGGCCCACTTGGCGTTGTTGATGAGGTTCACGTTAGTGGTCCAAATGACCTTGGTTGGCGTGGGCAGGTGGGTCGTTCCGGTGAAAACCTTGCGGCCGAACTTCGGGGTGTCCACAATCAGCGCCTTGTCCCGGTGGGCCCAATAGCCGACTTCCTCGCCCCGGGCGTAGCCGTGGACATACTCCTTGGTCATCGGCTGGTTCGAGTCCAAGAGGGGATTGAAGGGGTCTTCCGCCACCCAGCCCTTGAAGCCGGGGCCCGACCACTCCGAACCCTGAAAGTTGGCGGCCTTGTAGTTCCCAGCCCAGGTGTGGGCGCCGCTGCCCGCTATCCCGATGCTACCTACCAGCATCAAAGGCAGGTAGGTGGCCCGGTTGTGCAGGGTAGCGTGAAAGTAGTGGTTGATGCCTTCCCCGTAGTGGATGGAGATGGGATAGGCCTCCCTGGGCTTGCCCATGAAGTCGGGGTCCCAGAACCGCCGGGCGATGTCCTTGGTCAACCGCTCCAACATCTCTTTGGACACCCCGCAAATCTCGTGCACAGTGTCCATGTCATAGTCCCGGAGGTGAACCTTGTACATCTCCCAGAGGGTCATCACCTCCACCTCGGATCCGTCTACCAGCGTTGCCTTGCCAGTCCACTCCAGCGCCGGATCGATGCCCTTGTCCGTCAGCGTGTCGCCAACGTCGTCCCGGGTGATCGCCCTGAACCCGTTACTGTTAAAGTCCCATACCACCGGGTCGCCGATGATCTCCCGCTGCTCCGATGTTATCCCCTGGATGGTGGAGCTGGGGCCCTTCGTGAGGTCTTGGTTGCTATACCCCGGGAAGATGTCCTTGCCCTTGAGCCGCTGGAGGGTATCGGTGCGCACCAGCAGCGGGAAATCGGTGTACTGCTTGACGAAGGGCTCGTCGTACCAACCTTTGTCCATGAGGGACTTGGTGATGCCCAGAAAGATGCTGGTGTCGGACAGGCCGGGACGCACCGACATCCAGTAGTCGGCCTTGCTGGCGGCGGGGTTGTACTCGGGGGCGATGACCACGAGGCGCCCGCCCCGCTCCATGATCTCGGTGAGCCAGTGGGCCTCGGGCATCTTGTTCTCGATCAGGTTCTTGCCCACCTGGATGGTGAGCTTGGAGGAGCGAACGTCGTTCATATCGATGTCCGAGGTCTGAAGGCCGTGGACGAAGGGATGGCCGGGCGCCTGGTCGCCGTGCCAGGTGTAGTTGGACCAGTTCCGGCTGCCCAGGGCCTCATCGGGGCCCACTCCACGGATGCGGCTATCCAGAAGGGCCATCATGTTGCTTATGCGGTAGAGCCCGTACTTTCCGATGACGCCCAGCAGGCCCATGCCGCCCCGGAACTTCATGGTCCGGGTGCCCGCTCCTCCCCAGTGCTCCAGCAACTCGGGTTCGTAGCCGTCTTGGTCGATCAGGCGCCGCCGCCCCTCATCGCCGCTGTAGGTCTCGGCGATGGCCATGAGTCCCTTGGCCAGGTACGTGCTGATTTCGTCCCAAGAAAGCCGAACGAACTCGTCGCTGCCTCTGGAGTCGAATTTGTACTTGGTGCGCCGGCTCGGGTCGTCGGAGAGAGAGAGGAATCCTTCGTCGGCCCACTGCTTCCATCCCTTGCGGACCATGGGATACCGCAACCGGTATGGCCCGTATACCCGCCGATGGAAAGTGTAGCCTTTCAAGCCCATACGTGGATTCCAGGCTTGCGTTGCCTGGTTGCCGTACAGGTCCTTGTAGTTCTGGTGCTCGTAAGGTTGCTCCACCCGGGTCACCACGCCGTTGCGGACGAAGGCCTGGATTCGGCACGCATGGGTATCGTTGGGAGAGCAGACATAGGTGAAAGAGCGGTCGTAAGAGTACTGGTTGCGGTATACGTCCTCCCAGGCCCGGTCGGGATAGTACTCCAGCGGGTTATCGATTTGGGCGACCGGCCTGAGGTTGCGCCCCGCGAAGACCGGCTCCGCATCTAGACCCCGAAGCACACCCGCCGCCGCCACGCCCCCAGCAAGGGCGCCGGCCCCTGTGAGAAACTTTCTTCGGCTTATCCTACTGTCCGCCAAACCTACACCTCTAGAACTGGATCGCTGTTACTGGCTGTGTTTTTACCTGGGCGTGTGGCCCGTTTCGTCATACAGGTACACGATGACCTTCCACGCCTCGTCCGATGACAGGTCATTGGAGTGAAGTGTGGAGGCGTCGGGTTCTTGGTCTGAGGCCACCCAACGGGGCATGGCGCTATTGAACTGGTTCTGGATGCCGCCGGTGGTCAGCCTCCAATAAACGTAGGGAAGCGTAAGCTGGGCAATGGTGCCCGGGTCTTGGAAGCTGGCGGGGCGAATGGGATAGCGAAAGCCCTCGGCGGCCGGGCCTTTGCCATCCAGTCTTTCCCCGTGGCATATGGCGCAGTTGCCCCCGTAAAGGAGTTTTCCTTCCTCAACAGCCGCTGGGCTCCAGTTGGCCGGCTCCGCCGCCCATTCCGGCACCTCAATGCGGCTCAGGATTTCTTCACCCGCGGTGGGGTGCCGCTGGAAGATCTCCACGGGCGGAGAGTAGCTGGGACGCATGGCGCCATAGACTCCCCAACCCAAGACCAGCGGAACCACCAGAAGCAGGATCCAGCGTTGTGCCCGGTGTGTTGCGGTGTCATTCGCGGTTCCAACGAAAAAGTCCCGGAACCGCTGCATCCGGCCATCATCCAGGGTAACATGGATGATGACGCCGGCAATCACAAACCCCATGTACAACAAGATAATGCTGCCTGGGAACACGGGCCGGACGAGCTTCAGCAGGACGAACATCCCGGCCAGGACCAGGAAAGCGCCTACGGGCAGGGGCACGTTGCGGGCCCAGGATGGAAGGCCGGGCCTCATTGTCCACCTCCAGAGGAAAGAAGATAATCGAGCAGGGCTTCAAGTTGTCCGGCGGTCATCTGGTCACCGAAGGTCGGGGGCATGACGCCGGAGAGGGTTCCCTCTTTTTCGAAGGCGCCGGGGTTCACGATGGACTCTATTACGTAGGCCCTGGGGCTCACCCCTCGGCCCGACGCTGTGTCCTTGAGGCTAGCCGCGTCCAGGGCCGGTCCCACCAGCACCACGCCAGGATCCAGGCTGTGGCAATTCCCGCAGTTGAACGCGGTAAAGATAGCCACGGGGTCTTTGACCGACGCTTCAACTGGCGATGCGCCGCCGGTGGCGGCCACTCCACCCGCCGTATCCCCTGATGGCCTGGGGATGTCGCCTAATTTCGCCGAGGGCGTTCCTCCCAGAGACTGCAGGTAGTTGACGACCGCCACGATCTCTTCGTAGGTAAGTTTTGCCGGGGCGCTCGTGGCCGCCGGCATTATGTCGGCATACCCTTCCACCAGGTAGGCGCCCGGCTCGTAGAGGGCCTGGGCCAGGTATTCGACCAGGTCGCCGGGTCCTCCATCTACGCCCTGGGCCCTTCGGGTGGCCAGGCCGGCCCAGTTTGGCCCCCGGCCTCCCCCTTGAACCCCAGACCCGGGCTCGATCGTGTGGCAGGCCAAGCAACCCCGCTGGAGCGCGATGGTCTGGCCGACATCCGCCAACTGGGCCGGGGTCATGCTCGCGCCGATGTCCTGTTTCTCAGGGGGGTCCCATTCCGTCTGAGGTATCCAGTTGGCGAACCAGACGAAGAACCCAAGGATAATCAGGGCCGGGGCGGTGGCCACCGCGTACTGCCGAACTCGCGTCATGCCCGCTCCCCCGCAGCCTGCAACCGCTGCCCTCTGCTTGCCTCGGCCTCTGCTTCAACCACCGGGTCCCTTCCCATCATGCCGGAGATGGCGAAGGAGACGGCCAGCAGGGCGAAGAAGATCAGGGTAATCAACGTTATGACGATGGCGGCCTCGCCGAGAGACGGAAGACCAGCCCCGGCGGAGGTGTCTTCCATGATGCCGAAGACGTGCCAGTTGAGGCGGACGCCACTCCTCGCGTAGCCCATGAGCCCCATGAGCCAGACGATGACGAAAGCCAGGGCTATGAGCACGTACTGGCCCCGCTGGGGCATGCTGCCCCATCGCACCGCGGCCACCGTCTGCGACCCCCGCAACAGGAACACGTCCAAGGTAAAGGTGAAGGCGATGCCGATCATGAGGACCACGATCTGCAACACAGACGTGTCGATCCGCGTTTCTGCCGAGGAAAAGTAGCCGACCACCCCCAGTACCGTGATAGCCACTGCGGTCAAGCCCAGAGCGCCCCACTGGATGATGTTCCCGGTGCGGCTCCACGGAACGGTCAGAACCCGCCCGGCCCGGCGGTAGAGGAGGTAGCTGGCGTAGAGGACCACCAGGATCAGGGTGACGGCGATCATCTTGGGGGCCATAACCCCCAACGCCCCCAGGATGGGGTGGAAACCGCCGGTGGACTCCTCAATGGAGGCCGCCATGGTGTGGGGGGTCGCCCACACCATGAACCCGACGATAAGGACGACGTTGAAGACGGGGGTCCACTTCCGCTGGGCCTCAGAGCCGGGGATGCGGATGAGGCCCAGCCAGGCGTAGTAGGCCGCGCCGATGAAGAGGACGGCGATGACGATGGCCTGGATTATGAACAGCCAGGAGAGAACCCCTCCCATGAGGGTCACACCGTAGGTGGCAGAGTAGGAAAACAGCTCGAAACCGAAATAGTAGCCTACAAAAGGCAGGAAAAGCATGGTGAACAGGGCAATGAGGTTGCCGGTGTACCCCATCCAGTCGTAGAAAGCCCGGTCCTCTTCCCGTTCCGCGGCAATGAACCGGTAGGCGGCGTAGGCCCCTGCCAACAGGGCGCCGAGGGTGATGTTGGCCACCAGCCGGTGGATATTGAGGGGCATCCAGCCCGGGTTCCACACGGCGTTATACAGGCTGGTCAGGTTGCCTACCTCGTCCACGCCGCCGGGGGTCATCATAAAGGTGGCCCAGGAGTCGGCGGTGAACAAGATGGCGGTGCCAAAGATGTTCAGGGCCAGCCCGAGCAGCAGGTGGATCCATTTCTTGTTGCCTTGAAGCTGGTTCCAAGAGTAGTAGTAGAAATAGAGGGAAAAGGTCTCGGCGAGGAAAAACAACGGGTAAACCCACATGGTGGGCCCCATAATGTCCGTAAGGTAACCCATGAAGCGCGGGTACAGGGTAAAGAGCAGGATAGCCATCATGGCACCCAGTATCGCCGTGATGGAAAAGGCCGGGGGCAGCAACCGGGCCATCTCGTGCGCCAAGCGGTCGAAACGCTTTTCCTTGCGGCGCCAGCCCATGAACTCGATGACCAGGGCGAACATGGGCACCGCCAGCACGAAAGCGGCGAAATTCAAGTGGAGCTGGGCCGCCATCCACACGGCCAGCCGGCTGCCGACGCCCGCAAGCTCCCGGTATTCTCCGGTAGGTGCCGGCCCCTGGGCCCAGACAGTCCCCGTCCCCAGCAGCAGCAGCAGGGCCGCCAGCGACAGTGCTAAAAAGAGCTTCCACGTCCGTTTGACGAACATCATCCAACCCCGATTAGGTTATCTTTGGAGCCGTTTTTAGTGCTTTTTTTCACAAGCGCGCCTCGTTAGTTCCCCTGGATAGTTGCATTTGGGAGACGCCCCGGCTTATTTGGGCGCCGCAAGCCCTGACTGGCTGTTGATGAACGCAAGAACGTCATCGAGCCGCCTAGTGTAAGCCAACTTACCGGTCTGCACGTGGGTCACTCTCCAGCTCCACACCGGGTCTGCTTCGACCTCTTGTGATTCAAGCCAGACCGTCAAAACAAAGGACACTCCGAAACCCCGGGACCCCGCTTCTTTGCTGCGCCTGGGCCCACTTTGTGATACTTTTTCCGCACCGGATCCTTCCATCTGGCTCACGCGCGGCGGCCACGAGTTTTGTTTTTCCCTGATCCAGCCCATGAGTTAATAAACGGCGCTTCATGGCCCGGGTCGCCGCAGCCTTTCAACGCCGGGCCGCACTTTGTGATGCATTTCTCACACTCAGCCCTTAAACCCCACTTAAATATAACTGCCAAGATTTCTGCCCGCAATTCTGCTGGACAAGAGCGACTTCTGGTGCGGATTCCTTGCTGGGAGGCGCTTTCCTTGGGCTTGCCAGTGGTGGCAGCAGACTCTCTCTATTCCCAGGGCACTCGAAGCCAAGCCATGCCTTGGGATGAGAGTAGTATCGGGGCGTACAGCCGCGGCTCACAACGAACTATCGCCTCAAGCTGCTCGATGTAGTCCTGGGCTCGGGCAAACGCTTCCTCATCATCAGAGAGGGCCACGAACGCCTGAAAGTCGTCCAACGCGGCGCTACACTGGCCGCCCAGCCACCGGGTGACACCTCGAGCGAAGTAAGCATGTCCGCTGTGCGGCTGGAGGACGATGACGTGATGGAAGTCCTCCAATGCCCGTTGAAACTGCCGCAACTGGAAATAAGAGAGACCTCTGAAGTAATAGGCTGCCCACCAGCCATCATCATTCGGCCCGATGGCGACGGTGTAGTTCCGTATGGCCTCATCAAACTCTCCTTGCAGCCGGTGGGCTTCACCCATTCCCTCGTAGGCGGTAGAGGAGGAGGACCCCAGGGAGATGGCCCGGTGGTAGTCCTGGTCCGCTTGGGCAAACCGGCTTAGCTGTAGGAGAACATGACCTCTTTTCATGTATAGGCGAGGCGTTTCTCGAATCTCTATGGCATTGGTGTAGTCCTTCACGGCTTTCTCGTGCTCACCGAGCATGTAGTGGGCCTTGGCTCGGCCCACGTAGGCTGCCGAGTCGGACGGCTCGACGGCGATGGCCTGGCTGTAAGCGCTGACGGCCTCCTCCCAGTTCCCTAGAAGGGCCATCCGGTCCGCTTGCTTGGAATAACGCCAGAGGTCCATCCGGGGCTTATCATCGTATTGGAGGGAGGCATCTCTTGGGACGGTTGTCCCATCGGGCAACCCGACGTCAAGGGGTGTGGGTGACAGGTACTGGCTCTCACCAGCTCCTTCGTTTGGTAACGGAGATCCCTCCGATCCACAGCCGCTGGCGGCGGCCCAGACCACCGCAAGGCTCAGCAGGAGCGGTTGCCAGGCTTGTCGGAGCTTTCCAGCTTGCGCCTGATTCACTCCCATGATCCCTCACAGACGCGCGGTGCGCGGAAATACATCGTAGGAAATACTGAGCACTCGTTTAACCCGCACTAAGGTGCCGAATACTTTGTCAGACTTACTTGAGGCTTATATCAGGGGCAAAAAAAATGCACCCGCGAGGCAGCGGGTGCATCATTGGGCGCGGACCGGGAAGTGCCTCAGCGTTCGCCGAACTCCCGGATGAAGAAGCTGAGTTCTTCGGTTTCAGGCAGCGGACCAACGTCCAAT
>Ga0187827_10005015_pt1 | contig 15879 bp, 11 predicted proteins | sample ETNtaG_39_FD_167969 | JGI IMG/M metagenome (GOLD analysis project Ga0187827, IMG submission 167969) | Marine microbial and viral communities from oxygen minimum zone, Eastern Pacific Ocean - ETNP2014_SV_150_PacBio MetaG (Illumina Assembly) | ecosystem: Environmental > Aquatic > Marine > Hypoxic...
TGCAGGAACTGAGAGGTACAGAGGCCGATCTAAGTTCCTTGCGGTGTATAGTTTGTTGCTGTTCACTGTTAAAGAATGATATTAAATCACGCCTGATCAAAGAAATGAAATGTGATTTTCACGAGTGTTATGGTGCTTCCGAAGTTGGAACGGTGTCTAACCTCTCTCCTGAGACCTCATTGGAGAAACTACATACCGTTGGAAAGGCTGTTCCCGGTGTAGATATAAAGATTGTTGATGACAAAAGAAATCCAGTTGCCATGGGAGAAATTGGGGAAATTGCCTGCAAATCTAGGATGCGTTTTTCCCGTTACTACAATAACAAAGAGGCAACTCAGCAGAGCATGGTAGATGGATTCTTTTATACTGGCGATATGGGGTATTTAGATGAGAATGACTACCTGGTTTTTTCCGGGCGTAAGAAAGAGATAATAATCACTGGTGGTACCAATGTCTATCCAATGGATATTGAAGCTGTTTTAAACGCCCATCCTAAGGTTAAAGAGTGTGCTGTGATAGGTGTTGAAGATAAAAGATTTGGAGAGGCGGTAGTAGCATTCATCATTTCAGCAGAAGGTGAGGAACTTTCAAGCCGTGAACTCCAACGTTACTGCTTGCATCGCCTGGTTGACTTTCAACAGCCACTGGCTTATGTGTTTGTAGATGATTTTCCAAGAACCGAACTTGGTAAGGTGATTCGGCGAAAACTTACTGACCAATACAGTGATTATGACTTGACCTCCGAAATAAGAGCTATCCATAGAATCAATTAAAAGGTTTAGAAGCATTAGTATTATAAGTGAATCAGTGATAACAAATACAAAAACATACAGTTGTGAATCACTTCACCACGCGCTATATTTAGCTCCTGGTATGCTCAGGCACTGTTGCAAGCGTTTCTTTGTAAACGGGCAAATGAGGGGAGATGTTAAAGTGTATTCTGTTCATAGCGATGAGGATATTGATGTTGCCAGGATTTTAACAACAAAGAGGGAGCTTTACGATTCAATAAACCGTGAAATAGAAACACAGTGTAGCGGTTGTCCATTTCTTACGTTGGACATGTGGGGGCCTTTAGATAAACTCAAAATTAATATTCTTTCAATAGAGTCTCATACTGTATGTAACATGAAATGTACCTATTGCAGCGAAACTTATTATGGAGGAATGAAGGCTAAATATAGTCTCAGGAAACTACTTGAACGCTTTCTTGCGGCGGATGCTTTCGGTGAAGATATTGATATTGTTTGGGGCGGTGGCGAACCAACATTGATGGATGATTTTGAAGAGAGTTTTTCTTTGTTTGCACACAAGTTAAAACCTAAAAGTATTAAATTATTTACCAATGCAATAAAATACAGCTCTGTAATTGAGAAATATTTAAGCAATGGCCTGCTAACGATAACAATTAGTACGGATGCTGGGACAAAAGAGACATTTAAAAAAGTCAGAGGGGTGGAGGCGCTTGAAAAGGTATTTTGCAATATTAAGAGGTATCATAATGCTGCAAGCAGTGGAGTAGTTATAAAATATATTCTCACTGAGGATAACTGTGGCTTTGAGGAGATTGATAAATTCTTAGAGCAGCTTAATAAATATGAATTAAATAAGTCTCACTTTCAACTAAGTGCAGATTTTAAAAATCAAGATCTGGGCAAAGAGCAGACGAAAAGTCTTATTTACCTCTATAAAGGACTAGTGAGAAATGGTGCTAATTCATGTCATTTTGACGATCATTTAAGGCCTCGGTGGAACAGGAAAATCAAAGAAATATACAACAACAATGATAAGCAAGATAATGATTTTCAAGTTATAGTTGACTATATCAAAGAGTTTCAAGATAAAGCCTTTATTGTTTGGGGTGCAGGACAAATAGGTTATATGATGATTAAACACAGTCCACTATTTGAGATATCAAAAATAGTTTTTATTGTGGATAAAGATGAGAAGAAACACGGAAAGCGACTCTGTGATATTGAAATTAAATCTCCTGATTCCATAAAACAAGTCGATTACCCAATTGTTATAGCTTCCAGCAGATTTTACAATGAGATATCTCGTGAAATAAGTGATATGGGTATCAGTAAAGATAGAATCATGGATAACCTCATTTTTTAGTTGTTATTGTCATGAAAATTTCTGTGATTATCCCTGCATTTAATATCGCAAATGAGCTAGCGGATTGTCTGGAGAGCCTAAAGCGTCAATCTCTGCCAAAATGTTCGTACGAGGTTATTATTGTTGATGACTGTTCATTAGATAACACATTTGAGATTGCCCGTCAACATTCCGAGGGGGAAATGAATGTGCGTTGCTATCGACTTGGCAGGAATGGAGGGCCTGGAATAGCAAGGAATAAAGGCATTGATAAAGCGAAAGGGGATTTCATAGTTTTTCTTGATGGTGATGATCTCCTACCGGATTATGCTCTTGAATCCCTTAATGACATAACTATTAAACACCGGGCAGACGTAGTAACGTTCAATTGGGCTTATTCAGATGGAATGCACAATCCAGGCCAGGTGCTACCACAGCGTAGAGATTTATTTGATATTCCGGATGATAAAATGGAGTTGATAAAGCTATATTTGAGTATGAACTTTGACGGGTCGGTTATCTATACGATGACAAGCAAGAAACTCCTTGACAATAATATGATTCGATTCCCTGGAGGATTGCATGAGGATATGTCGGTAATATTTAAGATCTATTACTGTTCAACAAATCTATCTTACGAGGAAAAGGTAATGTATTTCAAGAGAAATAGAGAGGGGTCTATTGTTAATTCGATTAGCAGAGAACATATAGAGGGGTATTTGTCATCCTGGCCAAATATCAAGAACTTCATTATTGGCAAAAAGGGGCCAGATTTTTTAGAAAATATTATGCCTTATTATATGAAAGGTGTCACCGGTTTGATTGCCTGTGTTCTTCTCAAGAACATGACCGTCAATGGTTCTGAACCCCAGGTAAAGAACGAAATATATTTAAACATATATGAAAAAATTCAATACTACTTTTCTGCTGAGATCGAAACTTATTCACTTCCCAATGAAACAAGATATGATAAGCTGGCCAACTGTTTTTATAATGCTTTTTTGGAGAATCATAGTAAGAGTGAATTGGCAGCTTCCAACTTTGAAAGTGATGCTATTCGTCTGAACCTGACGAACACCCACTGCTGTGATGGAGCGGTCTTGGATGAATAACCTATATAGTTTTTATTAATTATTTATTTGAAGTAGAGAGACATGGGAAAACATTTTTTAATTATAACACCTTTGAGGGTAGTTTCTATTCCACTGGAGCCTGCCTTGGGGCCTTTAAGCCTATATTCATTTGCGCTCAAAAATGGCTTTGATGGTGATTTGCTGGATTTTAATGACGTAATTACTGAAGAGAATATTTCGGACTACGAAGCCATTGTAAACAGTTCACTCGATCGATGGCTCAGTTCTCACCCGGAGGCAAAAATCATTGGCATAAGTGCTCTCTTTTCCGGGATTTTTACAAGAGCGCTTAATATTGCTAAAAATGTAAAAAAGATACGCAGTGACGTTACCGTGGTAATTGGAGGCAACCATCCATCTATATTTCCTAAGGAAATAATAGAAAACTGCCCGGAAATAGACTATATCGTCATTGGAGAAGGCGAGGAGCAGTTTGTGAGTTTACTCAAGTTGTATTCACAAAAGCATGATACCAAAGTTGAGATTGGCAATGGTATTGCCTATAGGTCTGATGGAAAAGTTGTTATAAAAGAGAAAAGAAGCTACATAGATGAGCTGGATTCTCTAGGTGTAACGAACTATGACCAGGTGGATTTTGCTAAGTATCATACTCCGGATATGGAGACATGGTATAACCCCAAGAAACATGACATTATTTGTGCAATGCCCATCGCTACGTCCAGGGCATGTCCATATAATTGCAACTTTTGTAGTATGAATGCTGTAATGGGTCGTAAATTTCGTTCTAAGTCTAATGAGATGGTATTGGAAGAATTAAAGATTTTGTACTATGAGCACAATATTAGATATTTCAGAGTCATAGACGACTGTTCCACTTTTGACAAAGAAAATTCGATGAAGTTGTTTTCCTCGATTATTGCCAGTGGTATGAATGTATCTTTCGAATTTTACAATGGATTAAGTATTCGAACACTTGATGACGAGTTGATTGATGTTATTGTAGAAGCCGGCCTGATACGAGGAAGCCTTGCCATTGAAAGCGGTTCAAATTTTCTTAGAAATAAGATTATGAATAAAAATCTTTCTGATGAGAAAATATATGAAGTGTATCACTATTTTGAAAAGAAGCATCCTCATGTGTGGCTTATTGGACTCTTTTTGATAGGACTTCCGGAAGAGTCTGTTGAGACATTGGAAGATACTATTTGTATGATCAAAAACTTAAGAACTATTTATCCTGTTTTCAATATAATTGTTCCGTTTCCAGGTACAAGGCTTTGGGATCAGTGTGTAAGAGATAATTTGATGCTGGCGGACACTAAAGATATATGGAAACGTTCTTTTTGGGCCCATCCGATGAGTATTGATAAAACGGAGAAAAATGAAGGCGAATGGTGCTCGGAATCTCTTAACAAGACAGAGCAGGCCTTCTTCGTCAAACCTTACAACTTGAGCATAGAGAAGCTTGCCGATTATTATAAAAAACTACTCTGCCTGAAAGCAGAATCATGGAAAATGATTCAACAGCGAAAACAACTTCAGTCAGAGACTTATTGAAGCTTAACACAAATGAAAGAGAGTATTACAACTAGACGAATTTATGAAGTGATAGTTTCTCTGCTTGAAAAGAGAGGGCCTCTGCAGGGTAATTCAGAACAGGAGATACGCAATTACAGGTATTTAGATGCCGGGCATGTGGATTCTCTTAATATAATGCAGTTCATTCTTGAAATTGAAGAGAGCTTTGATATTTCACTTTCTGCGGAGGATACCCAGTCAGACGAATTCAGAACTGTTGGAGGTGTCATTACGCTGGTGGAAAGAAAACGGCAGCTTAATTCATAGTCATGCCTGATAAAGCTTTACTGTATACGAGGGATGATATTATTTCTGCCCTGAGGTCTTCAGGTATATTACATGGTGATATTGTGTTTTTTTCTACCAGTTTAGGGATGTTAGGAATTACAGATGGCATTTCTACCGATGATGGTTTGAATAGCCTTTTTTATGATTGTATCCAGGATGTACTGGGAGCAAGCGGTACGATACTGGCACCAACCTATTCCTACACATTTGGGAAAAGTCGGGCAAATGAGTTGGCTCTCTTTGACCCAGGGTCAACACCCTCAGAAACTGGTCCATTTCCTGAATATCTTCGTAAGCAGCCCGGAGTAAGACGGTCTTTAGACCCCATGGTATCAGTGAGTGGAATTGGGCCGGCTTGTGAGGGCTTAATGTCAGGACTGCCACGAACATCTTACGGTGCTGGCTGTATCTTTGATCGTTTAACTCATACGAAGGCAAAATGCTGTAATATCGGTCTTGGTCCAAACTGGACCCCGTTTATTCATTATGCTGACTGGCTGGCCAAGGTGCCTTTTCGGTATGATAAATTATTTGTCGGAAATATGATGATAAATAATAAGCCTCAGAGGATGAGCTGGGTTTATGCTGTTCCGATTCTATCCGAATCATCGAGTGCGAATGCACATCGTCTGGGTAAGATGGCAGAGGAGCAGGGTATTTGGGAATGGGCTTCGTTAGGACGTGGGAGAATTTATGTGGCAGAATATAAAGATTATTTCGATTTTGCCCTTGCAAACCAGAAGAAAGATCCGTGGTTGACTGCGATGGGTCCTGCTGCAGATCCAATTAAGTTGGAAGAAGAAAGGGTTGGAACTCAAGTCAAACGTGTTAACTTGCCAGAACAGGCAACATATACGGATATTGCATTAAAGCTTGCTCCACTGGTTCGTGAGACGGTTTCTGATGGGATGGATATCGCCTTAAACATCCTTGCTGAACAATTGCCTATGGTTATTCATCTTTACCCAACAGGCATGAACTGCTTTGATTGGATACTGCCGGAGAAATGGACTTGCCACGAAGCCTCTTTGGAAAGAATGAATGGAGAGACTGTTTTTTCTTATGCAGAAAATCCACTCTTTGTTCGATCGTACTCTCTGTCGTATGAGGGAGAAGTGAGTCGAACGGATTTATTGAAGCATATAGCGGTTCATCCGACGATATCAAAGGCTGTGCCCTATAATCAGGAGTTTGTTGATCGAGATTGGGGTTTCTGTTGTTCCAATGAAATCAGGAAAAGCCTGACAGATGACAGGTACAAAGTGGATATTCAAACTGATTTTTCCTATGGTGAGTTGAAGGTTGGAGAAGTTACTGTTCCTGGAAATTCACCAAAAACCATATTGATCTGTACATATCTGGATTATCCCTGCCATGTGAATATTGCACTGTCGGGTGTTCTTGCTGGAATGGAGATTATTCGTGCGCGTATTAAGGCAAAAGAGTCCGGGTTTTCCTATCGTTTATTAGTTTTGCCTGGAGCTCCCGGGTTTGCAGCCTGGCTTTCTCGCAATCAAGACATTGTTCCTTTGATAATGGGTGGTTTGAGTTTACGAATGCTTTCCCGTCCACATCCGCACCTTTGCCAACTTTCTGCAACAGGAGAGACTATGCTGGATGATGTATGTAAAGAACTCTTTAAGAGTATGGATCCTGAAAGTCAAATAGTTCCTGCATCTGCAGTTTTCAATGAGTTTCCCGGTGGTGGAAATCCGTTATCAGAAGAAAATGGTGCCTGGGGAAATATTCCAATGGTATCCATAGCACGTGCCTTGCCCCGGGGCGACATAGATTTTCCATACAGGGGATATCTCACAGACCTTGATAATATCAGAAATGTTGATTTCAATGCGATAGAAGAGACGGCATCGATTATATGTGAGATTATTGATGTATTGGAAAAAACGCTTATTGATTAAAATTGAACATGGATTCAGTGAAAACAGGAGTGTGGGGGCTTATGGACGTCTGTAATATAATTACTCGTGGAGTGGCAAGGTGTAAATACATTTTGCGGAAGATTACGCCATGAAAAAGATTATAAATGATCTCTGGAGGCTACCTCGTGACATAATTTCTGACGGTTATGATACTGCTTTAAATGAACTCTCAAAACAAATTCATATGACCATTCACGAATATCCATCTGGAACTGAGTGCTGGAGCTGGATTATTCCTGAAAAATGGACTTGCCATGATGCTTATTTAGAAACTTTGGATGGTCAAAAACTTTTCTCTTATACAGATAATCCTTTACATGTTGCTTCGTATTCCAATCCTGTTGAAGGTGAATTTACACGTGAAGAGTTATTTAAACATCTGCACACCCACCCTCATCTTTCAGAAGCGGTGCCGTTTAAGTTTGTTTACTATAACACTGACTGGAAATTGTGCTGTTCCGAAACACTTAAAAGTAAGTTAACGGATGATAGGTATAGGGTAGTGATAAAAAGTGATTTCAGTAATGGTACACTTAAGGTTGGCGAGGTTGTAATTCCGGGAGAAAGTGAGGAGTGTATTATACTGTGTGCGCATTTGTGTCACCCAATGCAGGTAAATGATGGATTGTCCGGAGTTGTGGTTGGTATTGAGGTGATGCATGAATTACTTAAGCGGGAGAATTTGCGTTATACATACAGGTTGCTGATTTTACCTGAGACAATTGGATCATTGGCATATTTAAGTCATAATGAAGACCTCATTCCCTTAATGAAGGGGGGGATATTTCTTGAAATGATGGGGTTAAAGAATCCCCATGCATTACAATTGTCTTTTGATGGAAAGACGGAGTTTGACAGGTGTTGTATTGCAGCTTTAAAGGAGCATGATCCTGATGCCTGGACTGGCAAGTTCCTGACGGTAGTAACAAATGATGAACGTCAATTTAATGCGCCTGGCGTTCGTGTTCCTATGCTATCTCTATCTCGTGTGCCAAAACCTCTGAACTTTAGTTCCCATTCATATCCTGTCTTATACCAGGAATACCATTCCGATCATGATTCACCAGTGATCACATCGTTAGATTCTCTAAGAGATTCTTGTGGCTTAATTGTAAAAATGATTGATATCTTTGAGAATAACTTGATTCCTGTGAATAAGTATAAAGGAGAGATTTTCTGTTCTCGTTATGGTTTGAGCTTGGATTTTGCAGATCCGGAAGAGAACCAGATTTTTCGTGAAATAATGTTTCTGATGGATGGTAGTCGGACTATACTGGAGATTGCAGATGAATGTGGGGTGCCTTTTTCCGTTGCTAAATCGATTATTGACAAATATTACAACCACGGTGCGATAGAGTTTAAAGAAACAAAATAGTCGTTATCTATAATAAATATGAACTTGAGAGTTTTATTCAATATCATTGCTATTCAAATTAGGAAAAAACTAAAAAAGTTGACGCGCTGTCGAATTATCTTAAACGACTAAAACCCTGTATTTTCAAATGGCGTTATGATATGGATGAAATAACAGTTATCTGAGTTGCACGATATTATTTATAAAACACACCACTGGAATATTTTATTTCGGATCTAGATTAGAGTTCAAAAAATTATAATGCATGCATGGTGATTATAAGTGCTGATGTGAGGGAGAAATGAGAGCAACTATTTGGATTACATACCTTTCCGTGTATGCGTTGTTAAAAATCTTTGCAAGCTATCGCTTAAAGACAATAGATAAAATAATATATTTAAATAATTCTTATGCAATAAGTATTATTTTGACTTTATTGGATATTGTTAAGCTGAGAAATAAATTCTTCAAAAAGATTGATGGTGATCCTGTGGGTGGGCCAAAGCTAAACTATAATGAGGTTTTCGGAGAGAATTCATGTCTTGTTATAAAAGATATTTTGCGTCAAGTTGTGCGATTGAGAAGAAAGATTACAAAGAGTGTCTGTTTTGACAAGGACATAGATGTTCCGGGTCTTTACGATCAGCCGGATTCCAGACCTTTTCTACGAGCTTTCTTTGAAACACAGATTGCCAAAGATATCAATTGTGCTGTATATTTTGCTAATTATATCAAATGGTTAGAATCAAAATCCACATGTGAAACAGGTAATAATATCTTAATTTTAACATGGATCGATTGGGGAAAGTTTTTAGAGCCGCATCTCGGAGCGCTTAAGATAAAGATTTGGTTAATTAATTATGAGAAGCACGCTAAATGCTTTTTGTTTACCAAGATAATTGCATTATATCTGCTTATGTGGGTATTGGCTTTAAAGCAGTATTTTGTCAAAAGTTTTTTTTGTGATGCTAAGCAGACGGATCCTGGCAATGTAAATGACAACTATGGCTTACAAAAAGATAGATTACTTAAGATAGTTGCACCAAATGCGGTGAGGATATTGCCTCAGTATCAAAACTATTTGCCCTGGCTATGGGATTCAAATATAAAGCGAGATAGGGTCGTAGTATTGGTTCCTGAGGGGCGTGGCCTTTCTAATGAAGAGTATGCCTTTGCCGAATCTTCTGGTATAGATGTCATTAAGCAAGCTAGCTGGCGAAAATTGCTGACCTCTTTTGAAAGCAAGTCGAGTGCTAAACGTAAATCACTCCAGCCTCTGTGCTGGAGTCCATCAAATAAATATCCTACTATTTTAATACAGTCATTAAAACCCTTGTTGGCGCTAATCAAAAAGGTACTATTGCATACGAATAGTATTGAATTGCTCTGGCAGATTTTTCATCTTATTGGTAGTACTTTTCGTATTGCTTACTATAAAGATTTCTATCTATCCAATAATATTATTATCGACATAGGCAGTGAGGATTCAGAAGAAATATTCTTGCGTGCTTTAGCCATGGATGAGATTGGCGGCATACTCATCAGCTGGGAGCGGACAATTCGGATTGAATATTTCGCCTTTATCCATAATAAACCAGTTCATGTGGAGTTCTTAACGGGTGATTATAGCACTATGACATTGCAGGAGAAAACAAATGCCAGGTATCATTTTAAGTCGGGTTGGATTAACGACTACCTGATTAAAAATTCTAATAGTAAGGAGATTGAGTCGATAAGAATGGCATTGAAGCAGTCTGATAGATGTTTATCTATTGCGCTATTTGATGAAATATGGGGTCCTGCCGTGCCAAAGAGTGTTGTAGAAGACTTTTATAGAAAGTTTTTGGTGAAAATTATAGAAAATCCTGATTACCGACTGATTGTCAAGACAAAAAAAATAGAGGTAATCAATGGTATGGGAATAGATATTCAAGCTTTACTGAAAGAGGCGGAAGGACTTGGGCGCTGTGTAGTCCTTGATCCATTGCATCAAATATACTCAGCTTCAAGAGCCGCTGACATAACAGTAACCTTGCCATGTACAGCAGTTTTTGAAAGTATCCTGAGCCAAGCCAGGACTCTGATATTTAACTATGGAAGGGTATATACCGAAATGTTTTATCAAAACAACGGCTTGGGTAGGATAATATTTGAAGATTTGGATGAACTGATATCGGCGATAGATGAATATGCAAGGGGATTACGACCAGATTTGGGCGACTGTTCTGGGATACTACAGAAAATTGATCCATTTCGGGATGGTAATGCAGGAATGCGTGTAGGCAACTATATGAACTGTTTTATAGAGGGCATAAACAATGGTTTGGATCGTGATAACGCATTGAACATGGCCAATAAGAAATATAATTCAATGGCTGTGGGTTAGGGTATAAATGGAAAAGAGAGACAGTGTTAAGTAGCAAAGATTTACTTGCTATCCACGAATTCATACAGATTTAAATCTGTCAGGAGCTGTTGATTATGAAATTTCCAATGTTTGATCGTAAGGATTTAAGTATTAAGCCGTTGTCAGAGAGAAAGCATGATTTGGAGGCTTCCATGGCAAGCAGCTTAATAGCCACCAGAGAGTCGAATATTGATGAGAGGATTCAAAAGGTAGCAGATTGTATTAATACTGCCAGGGCAAAAAATAGTTCTACTATATTATTTATGGGGGGCCACGTATTCCGGTCTGGTGTTCAAAAGTACATAATAGATTTGATGGAAAAGGGGTATATTTCATGCCTGGCTACGAACGGTGCAGGAATTATTCATGACTATGAATTTGCATTGATTGGTGCAACCACTGAAAGTGTGGCTTATTATATAAAAAATGGACAGTTTGGTTTATGGAAAGAGACAGGAATGTTGAATGATATTATTAACGATGCATATAAGAAAAAAGATTCTTGCGGAATGGGAGAATCTCTTGGTCGATTCATTGAGCATGGAGCCTTTCCGTATAAAGATTTGAGTCTTTTGGCTGCTGGATACAGGTTCCGGATTCCTGTTACAGCCCATGTAGGTATTGGGTATGATATAATACATGAACATCCAAATTGTGATGGTGCTGCGACAGGGGCGCTATCATACAATGACTTCTTAAAGCTTGTCTCGGTGGTACAAAAACTTGATGGTGGAGTTGTTATGAATTTTGGCAGCGCAGTTATGGCACCAGAGGTTTTCTTGAAAGCGTTGAGTATGGCTAGGAATGTAGCCCATCAGAAAGGGAAGTTAATAAATCATTTTACTACTTTGGTTTGTGATCTCCATGATCTTCCAGATAACTTTAGTAAAGAAGCTCCAAAAGATAGTCCTGCCTATTATTTCCGTCCATGGAAAACGATGTTAGTAAGAACGGTGGCTGATGGTGGGAAGAGTTACTATGTTAAAGGAAAACATGCTGATACCATTCCTGCACTCTGGACGGCTATAAGCAAAGAGGGCATTAAATGAAGGTTGTTGAACTTGAGGAGCTGGAGAAAACACTTCTGGGTTTGAGGTCCAAAGGGAAGAAAATTGTTCTTTGCCACGGATGCTTCGATCTCATGCATCCTGGACATATCAAGTATTTTCAGGCTTCCAAAGAGATGGGAGACCTTTTAGTAGTAACTGTTACCCCTGACATTTATGTAGATAAAGGTCCGGATAGACCGGTATATAATCAAGTTTTAAGGGCAGATTCTATAGCAGCTTTAGAATGTGTTGATTATGTTGCTATAAATAAATGGCCAACGGCGGAAGAAACACTGAAAATGATAAAGCCACATATTTATGTAAAGGGACAGGAATTTGAGGCTCTGGAGGATAAAACAGGTAAACTCCAGAAGGAACTTAAAGTCTTGAAAAAGATTGGGGCAGAAATGCAATTTACACATGAAATTGTTTTTTCTTCCACTGAATTACTGAACAAATATTTTAATCCTCAGAGTATACAGATAAGTGCGGATAGAACAGACGGTTTATGAAAAACTATGCATTATAAAGATAAAATTCTTAGTCAAGCTGGCCTGGAAGCTAAAGTAAAACAAGCAGTAAAGGCAAATCATCGAATCGTATTATGCCATGGTCACTTCAATGTACTTCATCCCGGTCATTTACGTTTTCTACAATATACCAGTGAGCAGGGGGATATGCTTTTAGTCGCGGTGTTGGGAGATAGGCTACTCATACAGGAAGACAAAAAACGATATTTCAGCCAATCAGAGAGAGCAGAAGGAGTGGCTGCCTTGCAAAATGTGGATTGGGTGGTGATTTTGGATACAATGCCTTTTAGACAGGTAGTTGGTATTGCCAAACCAGCTGTTTATGTATTGGGTAAGGAGTTTGAAGTAGAGTTTGCTAAAGACGTTCAGGAGAATATCGAACAGGTAGAAACCAATAATGGAAAGGTTTTATACTGCTCTGGAGAAGTTCATTATGCCAGTTCAGACTTTCTGTCTCATCCCTATGAAGAAACTGAGCAGGATAGTGTTCGGAAATTTCATGAGGCTTGTCGACGGCATAATATCAAGCTGGAACATATAATAAATCAGATCGATCAATTTCAGAATCTGGATTTGGCTGTAATTGGAGATACGATAGTGGATCAATATGTTGCCTGTGACGCATTAGGAATGAGTGCGGAAGCTCCCGTTGTAACAGTTAAAGAATTAGAAGCAAAAGAATTTATTGGAGGTGCTTCTATTGTGGCTTGCCATTTAAGATCACTGGGAGCGAGATGTCATTTTCTTTCTGTCATAGGCGATGACCAACCCGGGGAATTTGTTCGTGAAGAACTGGAAAAACTGGATGTGGGTTCTCATCTTCTTTCGGACAATGGTCGTCCAACAACTTTTAAGATACGTTATATGGTCAATAATCAAAAGCTGTTTCGTGTTAGTCGATTGCAGGATTATTCAATTTCCAAGAAACTTGAATCTCAAATTATCACTAGACTAGAACAGCTAGCTCCCCAATTAAATGGGATTATTGTAAGTGATTTTGTTTATGGTGTCATAACTCCGTCTTTGCTGTCAGCTATTGTTAAAGTTTCAAAAAAGCATGATATCAGGTTATTTGGAGATCTTCAATGCAGCAGTCAAATAGGTAGTGTCTTGAAATTTAAACAGTTTAGTTTCATTTGTCCAACAGAACGTGAGGCTCGTATCGCTCTTTTAGATCATGAAAGTGGTTTGGAAAAAATGGCCATAAGTCTGTTAGAGAAAACCCAGGTTTCAGAGTTATTGATTACCTTAGGTGCAGAAGGATTTATCGCGCATCAGGCAGGTGTTGGAAATAAGATTGCTAAATCGCAGCACTTTCCCGCGTTGGTTTCAAACCCGGTTGATGAAGCAGGCGCTGGAGATTCGCTACTTTCCGCTATGTCTATTAGTCTGTGTGCTGGGGCCGATTTGATGGAAGCCTCTGCGATTGGTACCTGCGTAGCAGCTATCGCAATCAAACGTATAGGAAATGTCTCTGTTACTGCGGAGGAGTTAGCTAGATTCATAAGAAACAATTTAACTAATACTTCTGATGCCTATTAGCTGATACCTACTCAATTTGCTTGTCAGATAATTAAGAGGAAATATAATGCCAACACCTATTTTAATTTCTAAAAAGTTTATTGTAATATTTCAATAGGCTTAATGACTATGGATAAATACAAGATTGATAGCCATAAGCTTATTTATCATATTCCCAGAGTAAACGACTGGTTAGAGGGGGGAATAGTTTATCCGGTATATATGGAAGTTAGTCCGGCAGGAATGTGTAATCACCGTTGTAGCTTTTGTGGTCTGGATTTCATGGACTATCAAAAAAGATTTCTGGATACGGAGATCTTTAAGCAGAGGCTTTCAGAGCTAGGAGGTTTAGGGCTGAAGAGTATTATGTATTCTGGAGAAGGTGAGCCTTTTCTGCATAAAGAAATATCAGATATTATCCTTCACACAAAAAAATCAGGAATAGATGTAGCGATAACCACAAATGGTGTTTTTATGAATGAGGATATTTCTGAAATGATTTTGGGGAGCGTAGATTGGATAAAGGTGAGTTTTAATGCTGGCACAAAGGAGACATACTCAAGTATTCATAACGCGAAACAGGCCGATTTTGACAAAGTAATTTCAAACCTTGCAGGCGCGGTAAAGACTAAAAAGGATAATGCGTATAAGTGTACGCTTGGAATGCAGCTTCTTCTTCTACCGGAAAACCAGGATGAGGTCTTGACGTTAGCCGGTATTGCGAGGGATATCGGGCTTGATTACTTAGTAATTAAACCCTATTCTCAGCACCCTCAGAGTAAAACCGGACAATACAAAGATGTGAGTTATAAGAACCTCACTCACCTAGCGGAAGAACTGGAAAAGATCAGTAATGAAGAATTTAATGTTGTGTTCAGGGCAAATACCATGGGGAAATGGGATGAAAAAAACCGCAAGTATAACCGTTGCCTGGGTCTTCCCTTTTGGTCATACATAGATGCAGGGGGAAGCGTGTGGGGTTGTAGTGTTTATCTTGAGGATAAAAGGTTTTATTATGGAAATATTTATGAAAATTCATTTCAGGAGATATGGGAGGGAGATAGGAGAAGAGAATCTCTTCAATGGGTCGAGAGTGAGCTTGATCCTGAAAAGTGTCGCGTAAACTGTAGGATGGATGAGGTCAACCAATATTTATGGGATCTGAGAAATCTGCCCGAACATGTCAACTTTATTTGATAAATTATTCATGCAAAACCAGAGGGTTTCCTGTTCTATGTTTTGCAGAAAATGAAGAACTATGATAGCAGAAAATATTATTGAATTGTACTATAGTATGTTACGTATTCGGTTAGTTGAAGAAGCCCTCGCCTCCCGCTACAAAGAACAGGAGATGCGATGTCCCATGCATTTAAGTATTGGGCAGGAAGCTGTTGCCGTAGGTGTTTCCAGTGCTTTAAGAAAAGACGACGAGGTTTTTAGCAACCACCGGGGACACGCCCATTATCTGGCCAAAGGCGGTAACCTTAATCGGATGTTTGCGGAATTGTATGGTAAAACAACCGGATGTTGTGGGGGGCGTGGAGGATCGATGCACCTGATAGATTTGAGTGCCGGGTTTTCTGGTTCCACTCCAATCGTTGGAGGAACAGTTCCTGTTGCCGCAGGTGCTGCCTGGGCTGCTCAACTACAGAATGCAGACCGTGTAGCGGTTGCTTTTTTTGGAGATGCCTGTTTTGAAGAAGGAGTGCTTCATGAAAGTTTCAACTTCGCAGCGCTTCATAATCTTCCATTAATTTTTGTATGTGAAAACAACTACTATAGCGTTTATACCAGAATCAATGAGCGGCAACCCGACAGGCCTATTCATCTTATTGCTAAGGCCCACGGGTGGAGTACCGATCATGGTGATGGTAATGACATTGTCTCAATAGCCACTATTACTCAAGACGCGGTAGAGAGAGCACGGGAAGGTTATGGGCCACAATTTCTGGAGTTTCCGGTTTGTCGATGGCGCGAACACTGTGGCCCAAATTGGGATGACCATCTGAGATACCGACCAG
>Ga0187827_10005016_pt1 | contig 15874 bp, 16 predicted proteins | sample ETNtaG_39_FD_167969 | JGI IMG/M metagenome (GOLD analysis project Ga0187827, IMG submission 167969) | Marine microbial and viral communities from oxygen minimum zone, Eastern Pacific Ocean - ETNP2014_SV_150_PacBio MetaG (Illumina Assembly) | ecosystem: Environmental > Aquatic > Marine > Hypoxic...
GAATATGGTCACAAGATCTTTCCATATTCATCTCTACACTAATACTGACTTGCGTTACAACGGTCACCAGAAACCAATGGTGTTCACATACTTGAAGCATTTCAATCCATCTCAAGTTCTAGCACAGAGAATTTCCCATACATTCTCATGGCCATACATCTTAGTGGGATATACTGACTGAATATCCTTCGTTTTACGACCAATACTACCTTCTGAACCAATCGCCAAGATCTTGAACCCTATATCTTCGAGTTCTACTTTCACCATATTGCTAGCCATTATAATCGACTCGAATTCATTGGTATTTCCAGTTGCATAGTAGGTAAGTGAATTTTTAATTGCTGAAATTCCCATATCACGAGAAGAATAATCATTCGCATCATTTCGGCCATCCAAAATATTGTGTAAATACCATCCGAGGCCATTGCTACATAAATAGAATCGTCCACCCGGTCGTAATATTCGATATATTTCTTGAATTGAATTTCTGTAGGCTGATAAATATATCGAGCTGTACGAGTATACTCCATCAAATGATTGGTTTGAAAATGGCAATGATTCCATATCACCATGAATGAATCTTACATTAGTATTGCCAATTGCTTGGCAAATACCAGATGCAAATCTGGTTCGCTCGTCACTACAATCTAAGCCAATTACTTCATTATTGGTTTCCGATAGCGCTATACTCCACTGACCAAACCCGCTGCCAACATCAAGCACTTTCCCTAGGTTAGTGAAATCAATCTCTGACACTCGTGACAGATAATAGTTGAATCCAGTTGCCCATACTCTCGAAAGAAATTGTCTGTCATTGTCTGAAGTCAACTCACTGCTGACCTCATCGATGTATCTACGGGCCTCGCTGAGCCTCATTAGATACCGTCCTTGTTTGGATCTAATACGATGTCAGGACAATGCATCTGGCTGGCTCTCAGCACGGCAAACCGAACCCACTATCAACTGCCTGACATTCAGCCTCCTTGGGAGACAGACCAGATCTAAGCGCTCGCACCATCACCTCTCCCACCTTTAACCCTGCACAGTGGAGATTAATGACTGGCTTCGGACCGATCATTGACGTGGTAACCCACATATGGCCAGTAGGTTTTGAAGGCAGCGGATGAACCTCTACACCCATTCTTTCAAAGGGCTTCGTTTCCACATCTCCCGCAATTACAAGGAGTGCAGTGCCAAGCCGGGCTAGAACGCTCGGACTCAGACTCATACCTGAACCGAGAGAATCTCTTCCCATGTGCGCTACGAGAACTGCATCAAGGCTCACCTCCCTATCTCGAAGATCCAACGACACGATGGGCGGGACCTTAATGTCCACATGATCCGCACCTGCTGAGACAAGCCAGTCGGCAATTGGCTGAGCAAATGGTTCTGAAGCAATTAGCAGTACTTTCGAGCCAACGATCTCCTTTTCCGCCCTGAGCATCAACATCCCTGCGAGAGGGCCCAAATAGTCGAATGTCCGTACGAGTGGGTGACGCTCATTAGTCCCAGCTACTGCCACGCTCCGACAAGCAGCTGCACCGATATCAACATCCGATTGTCTCACCTCCCAGGGTTCACACATGAGAGATACTGCACCATCTCTCGGAAGTGCTGACATCATCTTGGCGTCTATCGGCCGTACAAATCCAAGGTTGGTCACTAAACTACATCGCTGAACGATTCGCGGTGAAAGCTCGGTTTCGAACTGCACGTGACCATCAACGCCCAACCACTTTGCCGCGATTTGAATCTCTTCCACAACACTCTCGGCATCACCCCATTCAGAGTCTCGGGCTACGGCCACAACTGGCGAAGCACCAGCAATAGCGGCCATTAGGCAAGTCGTGGAAAAGACGTCTGAAGCTGCCTCAGTAAGGACCCCAATGCCCGTCAGGTCAAGATCCATTGCCAAAATGGACGACCTCATCAGTCTATCGACCCGGTTACTTCTGACTTTCGCTGCTGGACCATTCACGTGCTGGTACTCCGATTGCACTGTACGCCTCGTAAACCTGAAGCGAGAAGTGTCTTAGGCCAACTAGAAGTCTTTCCGATTCTGATTATTGCACCGCCAATGACGGACTCGGTGACCCACCAGAACTATGACTCCGGATTCTCCTCCTTGCGACCGTATGGTGAGGTTCGTCTAGGGCGACTACTCTTTAGTCATAATACTTCAAGCATCGACTCGCATCTTCTGGCCACAACATCGCGATCATGATTATCTAATACCCATCTTCGTCCCGCATCTCCAATCGAAGCACGACGTTCATAGTCAGTAAGCAAAGAAATCGCATCACGGACATCCTCTTCCGTGTGGGCTTGAAGATACGGATGGCCATCTGGGTAAATCAACGCCATCGCATCTTCATCAACTTGATTGAGCACTGGCCTCGCGCAAGAGAGTGCCTCCAGTGATACGAGGCCAGGCCATCCACCAAAGGTGTCGACCACCAGATCAGATGAGCGGTAAAGGTGAGCCAGTTCACGCCATGTAAAGCCTGCAGAGGTTGTGCTCCTGAGCCATGTGACAAGCCCACTGAGACCAAGTTCATCAATGAGACGCTTGGCCAATTCCTGATCAGGTGAACCCCTTCGTTCAATCAAGATCAGCCTTGCATCAATACCGTTATCAACCGCTCCTGCAAACCCACGAAATAGGCGGTCGTTTCCCTTCCACTGCCCTGTATCAACAAGAAACGGATCGTAGGTGAACATCATCCGTGTCGGATGGAAAATGGTCAAACCTTTGAACCCGTCGGAGAACTCCTCTCCGTGCCCCGCGGGTTTGAAAATGTTGGTATCAATAGACTGAGGTAAATCAGCGGTCAATCGGCAGCCAAGGCGTTCTACAGCATTCCTGAACGGCATGAACGGTGCACCCCATATCCCCGAGGCTTGTCTAATCCCACTTCTAAGCTGAGCGGCAATAACAGCTGAAGAGACATCGCCAATACCTCGAGACCGTGTTGACCGAGATCGAAATGGAAATGGTCCGCACGTGAGATCCCAACCAGTAGGAATAAAAAAGAACTTTGTTCTGGTGAACTGGGCAAACACCGGTCCTAGTTCAGTAACCAGAACCACGTCATAGTCTGCGAGAAGTCTTGTAATCGGTGCTCTTCTGGGAAAAAGTAGTGCACGGCGACTAGCCCACGATCCGATCTCAGCGAAACTTGGATCTCCAATCAATGCTTCATCGATGAGTGAATATGGCAGGGTGTTTTCATCCAGAAACAGCCGTACCTCGTTTGACGGATTCTTCCGGAGGCCAACCGCTAACTCAAACAAGAAGGGTCCATACAGTGCAATCCTCATCTGAGTCTTTCCCCCTCAAACGGTGACCTTGCCTTGTGTCGGTACAAGTTTGGCCTCCGAGACCGGCTCACACGCACTCAAGAACCGAGATGAGTGTCTCAACGACCCGATCCACCTGAGACGTGGACATCCGAGGAATGACCGGGAGAGTCAACGAACGGTCAGCAAACCGAGCTGAGTTAGATAGGTCTTCTCTATCCCTGCCCCAGGTGGCAAACGCTGGGTGCTGGTGACACGCATAGGTACCGATGGTTGTCTCAATGCCACCATCAGCCATTCCGGTGATAACTACCTCACGGTCAATGCCATCCTCAAGAACCACCACGTAGGACTGGTACGACCATGTGGTCTCCGTCGGCGGCCCAGGAATCCAAAGTTCTGGCAGGTCAACCAAGGCTTTGTCGTACCGGGAAGCAGTAACTTGGCGATCACTGATGATCCGATCAAGACGTTTCATCTGTTCCAAACCAAGAGCAGCGGGCATCTCACTCAATCTGTAGTTGAACCCAGGTTCAACAAACTCCAGCACCCGACCATCACCCTTAGGCTTCTGTGATCCGTGGTTTCTCAGCAATCTCAACCGAGTAGCCAAACTGGAATCGTTGGTGGTCACCATGCCACCCTCACCACAAGTGATGACCTTTCGCGGATGGAAACTGAAGCATCCCATGTCGCCGTGTGCCCCGCACTCCATTCCACCGCGGGCGGCTCCCAACGAACAGGCTGCATCGACAACCAGCAGGGCCCCGACTTCGTTTGCAAGGCACTCAAGTGTCTTGTGGTCAGCTGGCTGACCAAAAGAGTCAACCGGCATGATCACCCGAGTTCGCTCGCTCACAAGCATTCGTGCGTGCTCTGGATCCATCGTGAATCCATCGGCATACGAGTCAACAAAGACAGGAGCAGCTCCTGTCTGGATCACAGCATTCGCAGTGGCTGGGAAGGTGAAATCCGAAACCAACACCTCGTCTCCCGGACCCACTCCAACTGCCATGAGGGCGAGGTGGAGAGCCGACGTGGCTGAGGTTGTCGCAACAGCATGATCAACACCAACGCGATTTGCGATCGACTTCTCAAACTTGCCCACGTACGGGCCGCTCGACAGAATCCCAGTTTTCAGAATTTGCCTGAAATCAGCTTCAATGTCATCGAACTCAACATCCGGGATAATCAGCGGGATGAACGTATCCATGGTCCACCCACCTAGCCCTCTAGTCGCTCTTGAATCGCCCAAACAAGTTCAAGCGCTCGTATTGCCCCATGACCATCAACCTCATTGTCGTTAGAGCCGCGTATGGCACCAACAAAGTGCTGGAGTTCAGCAACCAGTGGTTCAGATCGCCGAATGAACACCCTCATGGTTTCAACATCTAGGACGTACTTGTCTTGAAAGGAATCGGAGCAATCAAGGTGCCCGGTGCGGCCTTGACGAAAAATGAGTAGTTCCTGATTCGGATAGTCGACAGTAAGAAACCTGTCCCTGGTCGTCACCTCGAGCTTACGTATCTGGTTCTGGGTAATCCGACTCGCCGTGAGAGATGCCAGCCGGCCGTCCTGGAACGACAATAGAGCGGTGACATGGTCGGGGCCACTGGGGCCTGAAACAGCACGCGCTTCGATGCTGTCGATGTCGTCTCCCATCAGGAAGAGGACAATGTCTAGATCATGGACCATTAGATCCATGACGACATCAATGTCAGTGACACGCCGACTAAATGCACTCATCCGTCGCGTATCGGCTACCAGAATCGGTTCGCCATCCAACAGTTCCTTGAGCTGACGTACGGCCGGGTTGAAGCGCTCGATATGCCCAACCTGAAGCACCACTTTTGCTGAATCCGCCGCTTCAACCAACAACTGTGCCTGTATTCGATCTAGCGCTAACGGCTTCTCTACCAGGCAATGGACACCTCTATCCATCAAGGCACAGCCGATCTCAGCATGTGAGGTTGAGGGGACAGCGACGATAGCAGCATCGACTGGCGGTAGATCCGTAATCGAGGTAAGAGGTACGCATTCGAACGTCGCAGCCGCCTCATTACACCTGTCAGCGTCCGGGTCAACCACCGCAACCAAGTCAACACCCTTCATCGATGCCAAACAGCGAGCATGGTTTCGCCCCATTTCACCGACTCCAATGACGGCAACTGACAGTGGCCTCTCGACACCGGATGTGATCATGCCTGGTGCTGTGGGTCTAGCAAGTTCGGACCGTCCAATGAACGAACAAATCGTGCTGGGTTGCCGACTACAAGTGTTCGGGCTGGAACATCGTCAATTACCACCGACCCGGCACCGACCAGCGCTCCCTCACCAATGACCACTCCACAGACGATCGTGGCATTGGCACCAATCGATGCGCCATCGGCAATGACAGTGGGTGTCACCGTCCACTCACCAGTTGCGTTGGGATGGAGATCGTTCGTAAATGTCACAGACGGACCGATGAACACTTCGTTTCCAATGGTGGCACCGCTGTAGATGTTGACGCCATTTTGGATCTTGCATCGCTCGCCGATCACCACCCCATTGTCGATGTAGCAATTTTGGCCAATCGAAACACCTGCACCTATTTCGGCTGACTCCCTAACCTTCGTCCAGTTCCAGATACTGGTTCCCTCGCCAACCCGGGCATCGGGAGAAACATTTGCTGTGGGGTCCACATAGGACGAGGTCATTGGCCCAGCACCGCCGAATGGAATGCAGAGACGATGAAGTCTTGAACTGACTCGTCAAGGTATGGGTGCATAGGCAGGCTCATTACGCGCGACGAGGCTAGCGAAGCCACCGGAGAACCGTCCGAAACAACAGGACAGTCCCCATACGCTGCATTCAGGTGGACGGGATGGGGATAAAAGACACAGGTAGGAATACCTACCTCCCTCAATCTTGTGCGGACAGTTTCACGCTCGTCTACCTCTACGGTGAATTGAGACCACACGTGTTCAACGCCAACCTCGGTGACAGGTAACGACACAAGACCTGAAAGGTTCTCAGAGTAACGCTCTGCGACTCGTTGACGACCCTTGATTTCCGTATCAAATATCTCCAGTTTGGCCAGTAGAACCGCTGCCTGAAGTGTGTCGAGGCGACCCGTCAGACCGATCCTGTCGAAAAAATTGGAGCTGGTATCAACTCCATGGTTCCGTATGGATCGCAATACTGAGACCAGTTGATCGTCATCACAGAAAACAGCTCCCCCATCCCCATAGGCACCCAACGGCTTGGAGGGATAAAACGACGTTGTGGCAATGACACCGTGAGCAAGTCCGCTGTGACCAGCACGGGTCGCTCCTAGAGACTGAGCGCCATCAACGAGTAGCCAACCGTCGTGGCGACTCGTGATCCGTTCAAGTTCTTCGCTTCTGGCCGGGTGACCAAAAAGATCCACTGCGATCACACCCACGGGCGAAGGACCCGGAAGGGCCCATGCCAACTCCACAGATTCAGGATCCAAGTTGTAGGTAACCGGGTCCACATCGGCAAAGACCACCTGTGCCCCTACCAGCCGCACAGCCTCTGCCGTCGCCACGAAAGTGAAGTCAGGTACAACCACGCGGTCACCGGGACCCACCCCCAAAGTCATTAGAGCCATTTGGAGGGCGTCGGTCCCCGATGCGCAAGTCACACAATGTCGCCGCTGGACACGCCTAGCAAGCAGGTCTTCCAACTCCAAAACCTCGGGACCCATTATGTACGAACCGTGCTCCAGGACCCTGGAAAGAGCCAGCTTGATCCGGTCACCAAGAACCAGTTGCTGAGCCGCAAGATCCACGAACGGGATCGTGTCCATCAGTCGACCATCTCACGTCGTCGATGCCCATCCCGCCAGTTGATGAGTTCCCTCAACCCGTTGAGCAGATCTGTCTCTGCCACGAAATCAAGGTCCAACCCAGCAGCTGTTGGATCGCCGATGCGGTTGCGGACAAACGACACCCCCTCGGGTCGATAGTCCACGTCGACTTTCTGGCCTGTGAGCCGAATCAGAATCTCAGCCAATTCCCCAATGGAGGTTCTCGTGCCAGTACAGACATTGTAGAAGCGGTCGACGACGTCTGCCTTCATAGCCGCCACGTTTGCTCGCGCGCAGTCCCGGACGGACACGAAATCGTATGCCTGTGACCCGTCTCCATACACGATCGGTGCCTCACCATGGTCCAGGCAGTCAAGCATCTTCATGATGACGGCCACATAGGCACCTTTGTAGTCTTGGCGCGGGCCATAGACATTGAAGTAACGCAACCCGACATAACCGAGCCCGTCTCTATCGTGGAACGCATTTGCCATAGCCTCACCACCGACCTTGGTCGCTCCATAGAAGGTCTTGTTGTTGAAGGGATGCGATTCGGTCATCGGTTCCTCAATCGCATCGCCATATACCGATGCGGACGATGAGAACACCAGCCGTTGGACACCTGCCTCACAGCAAGCCTCAAGCACGTTGAAGGTCCCGCCCATGTTGACCTCAAACCCGTCCCGAGGATGTTCTTGGCAGTGAAGCAACCAGAGTGCGGCGAGGTGGAAGACTCCGTTTGCTCCTTCCAACACTTCGCGAACTGACATCGATTCAACAATGTCACCCTCGACAATCGTCACACGAGGATCCTCCTGCGCCCCTTCGAGATTCTCACGAGCCCCCCTGGTGAAGTTGTCAAAAACAACAACCTCAGACACATCCTCTTTCAACAACTCATCTACCGTATGAGATCCGATAAGACCGGCTCCTCCAATCACCACTAACTTTGATCCGTCGATTCTCACGGCTTGCCCCTCGGTATCACAAGAATCCAGACAGCCCTTCTTGGAGCCGCGAACAGTACCCGACTCGCCCGAACGTCCTGACGGCGACCGGTTCCCACTATGTAAACTCGGCAGCAAGTGCCATTTCCCTAAATGTATCGCTCGTTAACATCAGGCTCTCGAAGGTTCCCTCTCCGACGATTTGCCCATCTCTCATCTCAACAATCACATCGCACTCCTTCAGAGTTGACAGGCGATGGGCCACAAGAAGCACTGTCACTTCACGGTTGAGATCTACCAACGAGTTCATGACCGACCGTTCGGTCTGATTGTCGAGAGCACTCGTGGCCTCATCAAAGATCAAGACACTTGCCCGCTTGTAGAGCGCTCTAGCGATGCCAATGCGTTGACGCTGACCACCGGAGAGTCGAATCCCCCGCTCACCGACTACTGTTGCGTACTTCGCAGGTTCAGCCTCAATGAACTCGGCGATCATCGCGTGGCGTACCGCCTCGCGGACCCTATCCATGTCTATTTCTTCTACAGGTATCCCAAAGGCGATATTCTCGGCCAGGGAAGTGTCACTTAGGAAGACGTGTTGGGGTACATGAGCGATCGACCGCTGCCACGCTCGTAGACGATTACCCTCAAGTCGTTGACCGTCTACGAGGACTGCTCCTTGATCGGGCACAAGAAGCCCCATTAGCAAATCAAGCAGTGTGCTCTTCCCACACCCTGTCATACCTACCAGACCCAGCCGCGTACCGGACCTAATAGTCAGGTCCAGGTCGTCAACCACCCACAGTCCATTATCCGTATATCGAAATCGAAGATGCTGGCACTCGATTCCAACCCTGAGGTCTAGGGGTGAAGGAGATGGCAGGCCGTAGGTTGGCGGCATTGGCTGTTCAAGAATCTCCAGTGCAGTGACTAGCAGGGCTCGGTTCCCCTGGACAAGTACTATCGCTGAATAACACTGCTGGTAAAGAGGCAACAATCGTTGACCACCCAGAGCCAGAGCACCCAAGATGGGCAACCCGCTGACGATTCCATCAGACCGGCTACTCAGGACGACGGCCAGAATCGATATCAGCAGCATCGCAACACCTTCCATCAGGACCCGCGGGGCCTGTTGAATAACCGAGTTTGACCCCTGGGCGTGGCGCACAGGTCGATCCGAACTACGAAACTCATCCAAGAACACCGACTGTGTCCCATCGATAATTACGTCACGGATTCCTCCAATACCCTCTTGAATCGCTTTTATTACCCTTGTCTGTTCCCGAGCGATACGCCTGCTATTGACTGCCAGACGCTCCCGAAACACTCTGTTGATCACGACATAGCCCCCACCAAAGGCACCCAAGGTAATTAGCGCGATGATCGGATCAATCAGAACCAACGCAGCGGTAACCATGACCATAGAAAAAATCGCTCCTACGGCCACCTGGAGCGGAATGAGCATTCCGCTCACGATGGCTTCCACCTTGTGGATCACCCCGCTCGTAACTTCGCTTGTGTTTCTACCTACATGGGTCGCATACGGCTGATAAAGCGTTCGTTCATATGCTTCGGCGCTGAGGTCGGCCGCAGTTACCACTGCCAAGCGCATAGTTGCCCACACGAGTGCTAGGCGAATCGCTACAGCCAGCAGGACCAGGACAATGAACACAGCCGCGAGTGGAACCACCAAATCATCGGGCCGGTCCAAGCCCAATATTCGAGCCAACGTCGAAACGGGGGCAATCTGAAGTACGCGTTCGGGACTCACGAGGACCGTGACAAACGGAATCACTGCACCGATCGAAATCACCTCCGCCAACCCACCGACAATCATCATCACCAAGACACCAAGAGACTGCTTCCTTCGACGAGGGTGAAGTCGGCGCCAGAGCCTGAACAACAGCTTCGGGAGCCCCAACTCCGGCAGTTGCTCAGTGATTCTGTTTGTCATCTCATAGCCGCCACGGTGGCTCACTTGTCAAGACTCTCACAACACAGATGGGTCCAGATCTACAAATCCACGATCCCGGCCCGAGATGACGATCGGCTCAACAGGCCACTTGACACCAATCAGTGGATCGTTGTAACGGAATCCGCTGTAATTCTCCGGTTGATAATTGTCACTCATCTGATAATGAACAATCGAGTTGCTCGCGAGTGTAAGAAACCCCGTCGCACACCCTTCAGGCACTAGTAACAGAGACCGATCACCCATCCCAAAGCGGAATGATGCATGTGACAGAAATGTTGCCGAATCTGTCCGGACGTCGACGATCACCACCTGCAGTTCGCCTGACAAAACGGTGAGTATCTTCATCTCAGTCGACGGCTGTCGCTGGTAGTGAAAACCGCGCAGGGTGCGTGGGTGCGGGTTAACCGAGACGTTGCTCTGACAGACATTGAAATCGATTCCGTTCTGGGCCAACTCTTGTCGACAATAGGAACGCCAGAACTCTCCCCGGTCGTCGACATGGACCTCGGGAACAATCAGGTACACACCGGGCAGTGAGGTCGCTTCGATGCTCAACGAACCAGGGCTCGAGCGCTACACGGAGGTGGGCCATCACTGGAATCCCACGACCGCAGCATCACTATGGTCGATGCACCAGACATCTCATTGGCACCTAGGTACGGTTGCTTAACTGCAGTGAACAATTTTACAGATGTCAAATGTATCGGCTCTAGGGACCTGTGCTGTCGCATGGGGCCTCCACAGGGCATCCCATCATCACACCACGACCTGACGTCCATCTTCCAGTACGGTTGGCGCTCGTATGAAACGTGAACAGAAGTGAAGGTCGTAATCTTGGCAGGCGGGTACGGTACCCGCCTCTCAGAGGAGACCCATTCCAGGCCCAAGCCCATGGTCGAGATCGGTGGTCGGCCGATGCTGTGGCACATCATGAAGTTGTACTCCGCACACGGTGTCGAGGACTTCGTGATCTGCTGCGGCTACCGCGGCTACATGATCAAAGAGTACTTCGCCAACTACTTTCTACACATGTCCGATGTCACCTTCGACATGGCCGACAACCAGTTGGAGGTCCATGAGCGACATGCAGAACCGTGGAAGGTGACCCTTGTGGATACGGGTATCGAGACCCAGACCGGGGGTAGGTTGCGTCGGGTGGCCGACTACCTCGACGATGGGGAGCCATTTTGCTGCACCTATGGGGATGGGCTGGCCGATGTGGACATCACGGCGAGCATCGAGTTCCACCGGTCACACGGTCGGCTGGCGACAGTGGTGGCGGTGCAGCCGCCAGGTCGGTTCGGTGCACTCTTGATGGCTGGAGAGGTGGTGAGCGGGCTCGTCGAGAAGCCCAGGGGCGACGGTGGGCTCATCAACGGAGGTTTCTTCGTTCTGGATCCAGATTGTCTGGACCTGATCGATGGTGACGCTACCAAGTGGGAGGAAGAGCCTTTGCGCCTCCTTGCCGAACGCGACCAGCTGAGGGCCTTTCGGCACGACGGCTTCTGGCAGCCTATGGACACACTGCGGGACCGGACACAACTCGAGGTTCTCTGGGAGTCCGGTAGCCCGCCGTGGAGGGTGTGGTGATTGTGGCCACGTTGGCTAGTCGGATGTCGTAGGTCGGGTGATTTGCACGAGAGCGCGAAGCCACAGCCGAAAGAGGTGCAGTGTGCGACAACCATGGTTCCATCTTGACACCACGAGGATCCGGTCTCTCGCCGGACCCGGTGTCGACGACCTGGCCACCGAACTCTCATTGATTCTCCGGAACGTGCTAACCAGCCGTGGTCCAGTCACCGTAAATGGGAGGCAGGCATGAGCCAGTTCGCCGATGTGTATCGGGGGCGACGGGTCCTCGTGACCGGTCACACTGGCTTCAAGGGCTCATGGCTGGTCACGTGGCTGCAGTACCTTGGCGCCGATGTGGCGGGTTATTCCGATCGTGTTCCGACGACTCCGGCAATGTTCGACCTCCTCGACCTTGGTGGCCGCATGGACCACCACCTGGGTGACATTCGTGACCGTGCTCGCCTCGTCGAGGTGTTCGACGAGGTCCGACCGGAGTTCGTGTTCCACCTCGCTGCACAGGCGCTCGTCCTCAACTCGCACAACGATCCGGTTACGACCTTTGAGACAAATGCTATGGGCATGGTCAACCTCCTGGAATGCGTCCGCGAACGGCCGTGGATCGAGGTAGCCGTGCTTGTCACCAGTGACAAGGCATATCGCAACAACGAGTGGGAGTGGGGTTACCGGGAGACCGATGTGCTGGGTGGGCTCGATCCGTACAGTGGCTCGAAGAGTTGTGCTGAACTCATCGCCCACTCGTATCACCATTCGTTCCTCCAGCATGCGTCGACGATGACAGCGACTGCGCGCGCCGGCAACGTGATCGGTGGGGGAGACTGGGCCAATGACCGGATCGTGCCCGACTGCATAAGGGCCTGGTCGACCGACGCGACCGTCACTGTCCGTCGACCACGGTCTACCCGTCCATGGCAGCACGTCCTCGAGCCACTGAGCGGCTACCTATGGCTCGGTGCCTGCCTCTCACGTGGCAAGGAAGGCCTTGACGGTGAAGCGTTTAATTTTGGACCCGATGCCCAGCAGGACATGACCGTTGCGGGTCTGATCGACTCCATGGCTGACCACTGGCCCAATGCGGCGTGGGAGACCGAACCAACTAGGCCGATCACCCATCCCGAAACTATGCTCCTGCACCTAAACTGCGACAAGGCACGCGATGAACTTGAGTGGCACGGTGTACTAGATATCAGTGAGGCAATCACGCATACGATGGCCTGGTACCAGTGTTGGCACCACGGTCGCAAGGACCTGGCCACGTTGACCCTAGAGCAGATAGGCGACTACTGCAGCACGGCCGCCAGCCGTGGTCTCGGGTGGGCTCAGTGACTGAGAGTCAGCGTATGATGCCGAAGCCAACGACCCAACGGTGCCTCATCTCGATTGAAGCGAGATCACCAGTCGGCGCAGGCCTGCCCTGAGAGCACCGTAGACGGCTGAGGCCCTGCGCCCGGATCGCATGAGGTCCTTCGAGCGCATGATGCCTATCGCGGACATAACTGCTGAACGCTTAGCGGTAAACGATGTCCATCCAGGATCATCGAATAGACGACGGTAGGCACGCTCCAGGTCTTCGTAATAGGTGTCAGTTTGGAGGTGGAGATTGGTGCCGTGCTGTCGATAGTTGACGAGCGGTGAGTCAACGTAGTCGAACTCGTACCGGTTGGCGATCCGTCGAAAAACATCCCAGCCTGCTGAGATCGAGAGGGAAGGATCAAACAAACCGATCGCTGCGAAGCACTCACGACGTATCACTGCGGTTGACTCGCCACCCAAGACGATCGCCTCACCCACGAAATCTATAAATGCCCCCCTGCAGTCACCTCGATGACGCGGGTGCAGCACAACCCTGGGTTCTAAGTCGGATCCGCATTCGGTGACACCAGCGTAGACGAGTCCGACCTCCTCTCGCTGAAAGAGGGGCAACTGGAGGCTGAGTTTGTCCGGGTGCCATGTGTCGTCAGCATCCAACAGTGCTATCAACTCACCGCTGGCTTCGAGAATGCCGCGGTTGCGCCCACCCGACTGTCCCAAGTTCCGCTGTGGGATCAAGCAAATCTGATCGCCGTAGGAAGAAAGGAGTTCGAGTGATCCGTCAGTCGAGCCATTGTCCACGACTATCACCTCCAACGGCTTGTAACTCTGAGCCAACACACTGTCAATAGCAGCACCCACGAATCGTCGGTAGTTGTGGTTGGTGATAACTACGCTGACCGACGGGCTCACCTAATCGTCTCCAGATCATTGTCACAACCCCATAGGGCCAGATCCGGTAGGTCTTCATGTCGATCCACGGCAATCCATTTTGACGGCGTCTGAGCCGAAACGTGCAGGGTTCGATCCTGAATTAGTTGGGTCCAGATCTCAACGAAATCAGTCATGCCAGCAACCGCCTCACGAACCCTGAGCGGATTCAACACTTGAAGTCCGCATGCCACCCTGTTGTCGTTCGATGTGCGACTGATACCGGTAACGAGACCATCCACTGAACTCACCCGATCGCCAACAGCAGCCTTGACCGAATCGACGCAAACTAGCATGGCGCTTGCTTCATCGAGGTGAACGAACTCATCAACCACGCTGTCAATGTCGAGAACCATGAGGTTGTCGGCTGTTGCCACTACTACCGGCTCGTCCAGTAGACCAAGCGTGGATACCTCTATCCAGGCAGCATTGCCACGCGACCCTACGACGGTGACCTCAGCGGCCCCGGCTTCAACGGCCGCCGCCGCGACCATCGCCTTCTTGTAGCCGACCGTTACATGGACCTGATCGACGAATCCTTTCAGCCAGTCGATCTGAGTCTCCAACATTGTCCGTCCATCCCCACACAGGACAAGTGGCTTCGGGATCTCAGCACTCAAAGGCATGAGCCTCTCACCGCGACCCGCCGCCATCACGACGGCGTGACCGATCACTGGCGTCACAGGTATTCTGGTCCTGGGGGGGCGAGGAGGATATTAAGTATCTCGTCATCAGTCAATTGCGAAACGCCCCTGGAACTCACAGCACTCGGGAGCGGATCATCCAAGATGGCATTAGGTGTGATGACGTAGTGGGTAAGGCTGTTGATGTCGATTGTAGATGTTGAGCGACGCTCACTGTCCCCAATCAAGTACTCCTCGGGGCGGTCTCCGGGACGCCCCGCAGTCTTAATCCAAGCGGCGCCCGTCTCGGCACACCAGATGTCAAGTACCCGATTCATAAGGGCCCCTTTCATCTCCCTCGACAAGATCTTGCCATCAACGAGCTCAGGGTTGTCAAGCGCTGTAGTTATTAACTCGACAGCCTCATTAACCACAAAGAAAAATCTGCTCATCTCAGATCCGGTACTCTCGATCACACCGGATGTCTCGATCATCCGTTTCCAGATGGGCAACACGGAACCAGTTGACCATGCAACGTTGCCGTATCGAACGCACCCGAAGGATGTCTCCGAGCGTGCCGACATAGATACGAACATCCGCTCCATCATCGACTTTGAAAGACCGTAGATATTGTAAGCGGGTGGCGCCGCCTTGTCGGTAGAGACTCCGAGGACGACTTGTACACCAGAGTCGACTGCAGCCCTGGCCACATTTTGTGAGCCCAGCACGTTGACGTCGATGCACTCCATGGGTTGTTTCTCTGCGAGGTCGACAAACTTGGTGGCCGCAGCATGAACAATCACCTCTGGCCGGACAAGGTTCACAGCGTCACGCACCGATTCCATGTTGCAGACGTCAAGTGGTGTCGCGTCTACACCAACAGATCTGGCTGCTGCCTGGAGCTGCTTCTGGTTCCGGGCGCCGATCGTCACCTCGCCACGGTCTCTCAACACCGAGGCCAACTCTCGCCCAAGGAAGCCACTTCCACCCGTAATCAGGATCCTAGACATTCCTCGTGACTCCATCTACTTGCGACTAGGAACCCCGTTGATTGGCTAGCCGGGCCTTACCGGTCGTCAGGTTACTATTGCACCTTTGATGGTCCTACAACCAGACATATTAGGCCTCAACCGACCCTTCTGAGTAAGAGATTCCACTGGGTCGAACGCTCTACAGCTGATTCGGCATCAACCGGTTCCAGAGCGAGTCGCCGCCTTACCCGGCCCGACTCCCCGATCACGAACGCGTCGTAGTCCTGTTCGACCTCTCCGAGAAGGTCCCCCACCCAGTCGACCGGCAGAGTCGTAGTCACCTCGAGGATCGCCGACCGGACCCGTCGGTCCCTGAAAAGGCCGGGCGCTCCCCTCAGCACCACTGGTTCATA
>Ga0187827_10005018_pt1 | contig 15873 bp, 13 predicted proteins | sample ETNtaG_39_FD_167969 | JGI IMG/M metagenome (GOLD analysis project Ga0187827, IMG submission 167969) | Marine microbial and viral communities from oxygen minimum zone, Eastern Pacific Ocean - ETNP2014_SV_150_PacBio MetaG (Illumina Assembly) | ecosystem: Environmental > Aquatic > Marine > Hypoxic...
TAAAACAAGATCAGGTAAAGACAGAGTATTTTCTGCATCTTTGATAACTTTAGAAAATCTTCTAATTAAAACTTCCTTTAACATTGCACAGTCATCATTTTTTATGTTTTCTGATTTTATATTGAATTTCCGGTATCTTTTTTTAATAAATCCCTCTGAACCAAAGGTAATTAAGGCTCCAACGCTATTACTTCCCTGAATATGACTATTATCATAAACTTCAATCAAGCTTATGTTTGATTTTAAAGAAAACTTATTAGAGAGTTCTTCAAATAAATTTCTATTGCTTTCAGTTTCATAAACCTTTCTTGTCAGAGCTTCCTTGGCATTTTTTTCTGCCATAACTGAAATTTTAAGTTCATTAGCTTTTTTTGCCATTTTGATTGATATAGGTTTATTTTCCCTAAGTTCCAAAGCTCTCTCAATTAATTTTTGATCATTAATTTTTTTATTAATTATTATTAATTTTGGTGCATTTTTATTTTCATAAAACTGTATTATGAACGAAGAAAGTATTTTGGATAAATCTTCATCAGGATCGTGTTTCGGGAAAAATGATTGATTACCCCAATTTTGTTTTGATCTGAAAAAAAATATCTGAACACAACTTTTACCAGACTCCTTATATGCGGCAATTACATCTGCTTCAGATAAATTTGTTGCATTTATATTTTGATAGGACTGAATTTGAGTTAAAGCTTTTATTCTATCTCTTAGGACAGCGGCTTTTTCATAATCAAGTTCATTGCTAGCAGTTTCCATCTGTTTTGATAAATCTTTCTGTATATTTTTTGTTTTTCCTGAAATAAATTTAATACTGTTATCAACTAATTTTTTATAAGATTTAGGATCTACGTATTCCATACAAGGAGCAGAACATCTTTTAATTTGATATAAAATACAAGGTCTTAGTCTTTTTTTAAAAATACCATCGTCACAAACTCTGAGTAAAAAATTTTTTTGGAGCGTTTTAATGGTCCAGTTTGCTGATCCTACCGAAGCAAAAGGGCCAAAATAGTGTCCCTCTCGAGTTTTTTTTCCTCTGTGCTTCATCAGTTGAGGCCATTTTTCGTTTTTACCTATAAAAATATAGGGAAAGGACTTATCATCTCTAAGTAAAATATTAAATTTTGGTTTGTGTTTTTTAATTAAGTTTGCCTCTAATAAAAGTGCTTCACTTTCATTAGATGTTCTTGTGATTTCAATATTTTTCGTTTGAGACAACATTCTTTCAGTTCTTATTGGTAGATTTTTTTTAGAGATATAATTTTTTAATCTGTTAGGTAAATTTTTGGCTTTACCAACGTATAAGATTTCATTTTTTTTATCCAACATCCTATAAACACCAGGGTTCTTGGAAATTAGAATAATTTTTTTTCTTATTAGATCTTTTCCTTTATTGAAACTAAACATTAATACGTTTTTTTGTTATTTCAATTCCAACGCAGACAGTTCCTTTAATAGCATTCAGTTTTTCAATTTTTAATCTAATTTTATTAATTCTTTTATCCTTGAACAACTTATTAAAAATATCATCAGCAAGACTTTCAAGAAAATTATAATGTTTGCTTTTAGTTAAATTTTTTATTATTTTTGTTATTTTTTCGTAATTGAATATCGACTTTATATCTTTGTCATTTAGATGTTTTGGATTTACATGGTCAAGTTCAATGTTGAATTTAACATTTTGCTTATTAATTTTTTCATGGCTGCGATATCCAATGAAAATATTTAATAAAAAATCTGTAATAATTATTTTTCTTTTACAAGAAAATTTTGAATTTTTCTTTTTATCAAAAGCTAATAATTTAAATTTCTTTTTAGTCATTCTTTTGTTCCAATAATATCAGGCGTTTTCCAATTTAAATTTTGTCCACTATCTATAGCTATCACTTGTCCAGTAATCGATTTATTTGTAATCAAAAATTTAATTGCAGAACATATTTCTTTCATATCCACACTTTTCTTCAATAGCGTAGAAAGATATTGTTTTTTAAAGTGTTTTAATGATTGTCTTTTGTTTTTTATTGTAGGTCCAGGCGCAATACCATTTACCTTTATATTTGGGGCCAAACTCATCGCAGAAGTTTTTGTTAAAGTATAAAGTCCAGTCTTACTTAAAGTATAAGATAAAAAAAAAGGTGTTAGTTTAAAAACTCTTTGGTCAATTACATTAATTATGTTTGCTTTAGTATTTCTGGAAACTAATTTTGAAAACTGTTTAATTAAAATTGCTGGAGCCCGCAAATTAATATTTAAATGTTTGTCCCACATTCCAATTGAAAAATTCTTGATGTTATCCTTTTCAAATAAAGAAGCATTATTAATTAAACAATTGATACCTTTCATCTTTTTATTTGCAAATTTAATTATTTTGCTTAGTTCAGAAATTTTGTTTAAATCAGCTTTAATTAGAAAAATTTTTGATCCTTTTTTTTCTAAAATGTTTTTTAATTTTTCAGCCTTTTTTTTTGATTTGTTATAATGGATTGTAATTTGATTTTTGTCATTAGCTAAACTTTCAGTTATTGCAGCACCGATTCTTGTTGCTCCTCCAGTAATGATTATTTTCTGAGTTTCTGTTTCTTTTTTCATATATGATCAAAATCTTAGTAATTATAAAGGCTTTAGACTACTTCTTTCTTTGAATAAATTTAGATAAGCCTATGACAATAAATCAGAAAGAATGCCTTTTTTCCAAATCAGCAAATTTCCTTTCATCGATTATTTTTCCGTTATCCAATAAATGTATATCCTGAGGGCATACCCTAACTATTTTTACCAATTTTTCAAATCGTAATCTAGAATTGAATCTTTCATCAGTATTTTACCTTTGATGGGTTTAATAAGACCCAAAATAAGATCGATTAAAGTACTTTTTCCAGCACCCGATTTTCCAATAAAACCCACTTTTTGTCCTTGTCTAATTTCCAAAGAGATATTTTGAAGTATTTTTGTATTGGAATTTTTGTGTGAAAAAAATACATTCTCAAATTTTATTTTATCTCTAAAAAAATATTTTTTATAACTTTTTTCTCCACTAAAATTTTTAAATTACGGATGAATGCCATATCTTGTCCAATATCTAATATGATTGAGTTGAAATTATTATTTTTCACCATTTAATAGTGTCTTCAAATGAACCATAGGGAATAGAACACAGTAAGATTTTCGTTGAAAAAAAATTATAAACATTATTGGAAAAAAGCAAAAAAGATGATACAAATTGATGGTACGCGACTGTTTCAATATTCTTGTTAATAAATGATGAAAGATTAATCTTAAAGAGCTTGTTAAGGGTATGGATTTATACGAAGAACTTGTTGATGGCCCAGGATACGCTGTATGTTCTATTGAGAACATGCAGCTTTTTAAAAAATTAAGAGATTCTTTTCTTGATAAAATAAACATTACTACCGAATCTGAGAAAAATATTGATGAGGTAAGAAGTGCTATGGTAAAAATGTCTCATGCAGAAATTAATCGGACAAGGATTAATCTGCTAGCAAACGCTAATCTTTCCGATATGATGATTGACTCTTGTCCGAGTTTGATAGAAGCATTATGCGGCAAGGAACTTTTTATCCAACGTAGACCTCATATAATTTTTAACGTTCCTGGCAAAGAACATGTTAGAATATGGAACCACTACGAGATGATATCAGGAATTTCGCCTTTTAGTTATGTTCTTTGGGCACCGTTGCATGATTTAGAGGATGATGGGGGAGCATATCTTATAGATCAAAAGGCATCATTAGAGGTTATGAAAAAAGAGGAAGCCGATGGATTAGTTAATGGACCTACAGTCTTAAATATGATGGAAAAGCAGAAACCAGCCCGTTTGAAATTTGGTCAAGCAGTTGTTTTTAATCCATTTGTTTTACATGGTAATGTTCCGTTTAATTCCAAATTTGCTCGAATAGCATGCAACATAAGATTTCAAAGCTATCATAAACCTCTTCTTCAAAAAAATAGCGATTATTTAAAATACTATAGATTACATTAATATTGAAAAATAAAAAATGACCACAGCAATTGTTCCAACAGATATTAATGTAGGCCCATTCAAGATACCAGCTAATGGACAGAATATGATAATGAACAACTATGCCGAAAGAAATAATTTAGTTGTTGAAGTAATTATTCCAGAACCATTGATGTCAAATGCGTTGGCAACTGCTCAGTGGGTGCACAACGACAAAAAACTCAATAGAGTAATTTTGTGCTCGATTCATCAATTACCAACCAAGCAGGATCAAATTGATAAGCTTTTAAACAGCATGGAAGATGTAGAATTCCACTTTGCTCTTGAGGGTATATTTGGAAAGGGCAGAAACTTTCTACTTGAACGAATAAAAGAAGCAAAGATGTTTATGAACGCTAAAACCATCGATAGCACTAAAACAACGTGGCTAGAGTTGTACAAGCTGAAGCAAGAAATAGGGACACGCTGATTAAGAGTACTTGGGGCGAATCATAACTTATTTTGGAAAATAGGCGATCAAATCATTGAGTAAATCTATGACCTATTCACACAAATCTATAGAATTATAATATTATATAAAGATACAATGAAATCAGCAATACTAGTCGAAAGCAAAAAACCTTTGGTGGTAACAGATATAGGTTTGCCAACAAAATTAGAATTTGGTCAGGTTTTAGTAAAAGTTTGTTACAGTGGTTTGTGTGGATCTCAAATAAATGAAATTGAAGCAATTAAAGGACCTGATAAATTTTTACCTCACCTTTTAGGACACGAAGGATCTGGAATTGTTGAAAAAACTGGAGAAGGTGTGACAACGGTGAAACTTGGGGATCATGTTGTTCTTCACTGGCGGAAAAGTTCTGGTATTCAAAGCTCTACTCCAAAGTATTCTTGGAATGGAAATCAAGTAAATGCCGGTTGGGTAACAACATTTAATGAAAAAACTGTTGTATCCGAAAACAGATTAACAGTAATACCAAAAGATTTTGACATGCGCACAGCAGCATTATTTGGTTGTGCAGTAATATCGGGTTTTGGTGCCGTAAATAATGACGCTCAAGTTAAAATTGGTCAATCTGTTTTAATTTTTGGCATTGGAGGAATGGGTCTTAATATTGCATATGCTGCATCGCTAGTTTCTGCATTTCCCATTATTGGTGTGGATCTTCATAAAAATAAAATAGAGATAGGAAAAAAATTTGGATTAACACACGGTATATTTGCGAATTCAAGCGATCTAAAGAATGAAATTTACAATATTGTTGGTGACAAGGGTCCCGAAATAATTTTTGAAACAACCGGCAATGCTAGAGTTATGGAACAAGCTTACGAACTGACTCCTGATGATGGCAAAACTATTTTTGTGGGTGTTCCGGATGATAAGATTTCAATATATTCCTTACCTCTTGCTTTTAATAAAATATTAACAGCTTCTCACGGTGGAAGTTCAGTTCCTGATAAAGATATTCCTCGTTATATTCGCCTTATAAAACATAAAAAAATAAGTTTAGAAAAATTAATCACTCATGAATTTAATTTATCAGAAATAAATAAGGCAATTGATTTATTCCGAAGTGGCAAAGCAGGACGTATTATATTAAAAATTAACAAGGAAGTGTAATTTATGGGAAGACATTTTGACATAGGTTATTTTAAAAAACCAGTTAAAGTAAGAGCTAAGGTTGCGAAAGAGAGAACTGTGATTAACAAAATGTACGCTTGGAAACTTGGTAAAGAATATTATGATGGCAATAGACTTAATGGATACGGAGGATTTAAGTATGATGGAAGATGGAAAGCATTGCTTCCAAAAATAATTAAAAAATACAAGCTAACAAAAAAATCTAAAGTTTTAGACTTAGGTTGCAAGAAAGGTTTTTTATTAAAAGATTTGAATATATTACTTCCACAAATAAAGTCATATGGAATAGAGAATCATTCATATGCATTAAAAAAAGCTGTTAAATGTAACAGTAAATTAATCAAGTCAGACTATTTTAAAATACCTTTTAAAAACAAATATTTTGATTTTGTCATAGCTTTTAATTCCCTTTATATGCAAAATCTTGGTGAAGTTATTAAATCGTTAAAAGAAATAGAACGTGTTTCAAAAAAAAGTTATATAGTTTTAGCCTCCGGAGAAACAGACGAAGAAAGAAATAGGTTTTATAGATGGACTCTTATAGGAACAACAATTCTATTAAAAAAAGAATGGAAAACTTTATTTAAAAAAATAAAATTTACGGGTGATTACTATTTTTCATCGGCAAAATCCTTAGGTGTATGATTAAATATGCTTCAAATAGTAGCAATTTCAAGTTTCTTTAATGAAAAAACGAAATAATTTTTATTGCGATAAGGTAGTTTATAAACCTTGGGGTTACGAATATGTTGTTTATAGCAATTCAAACCGACTTGCTATAACATTTTTAAAAATAAATTATGGACATAAAACATCACTTCACTGCCATCCTAAAAAAAAAACTGGATTCATAATTCTTAGTGGAAAAGCTTTAGTACAAATAGGTATATATAAAGAAAATAGCAAAACTTATGGCAGCTTATCAAGATTAGTCTTTAGGCCTGGATTATTTCATTCAATTAAAGCCAAATCAAAACAAGGAGTTTATGCATTAGAATTTGAAACACCCTTTAAAAAAAATGACCTAGTAAGATTTAAGGATGACTATGGCCGACAAGCCAGACTTTATGAAGGCAAGAAATTTACTAAAACTATAGAATCAAATTTTATAAAATTTAAAAAACCTAAATTAGGTAAAAAACAAAAATACAATTTTAACAACTTAGAAATTTTACTGGAGGTTCGTAAAAATTTAAAAAATTTAGTTAAAAAAGATGATATGACTACATCAGCTATTTTGGATGGCAAAATTGTTGATAACAATGGTCAAAATGTAATTTCTTATGGTGAAATTGTTAAAACTAGCACATTAAGGATATTGTCGGACGTATTTAAAATTAGGAAACCATTAACAATTCTACGAGTTTCAAAAAAAAATACAAATAGTACAAAAACTAATAATATGAAAAAATTCAAATCAAAATATTACTAATATGAGAGTGGCAGATTTTATTATTGAATTTTTAGAAAAGAAAAAAATTGATACAGTTTTCACAGTTAGTGGAGGAGGTTCTATTTTTTTGTGTGATGCTTTATACAAGGCTAAAAAAATAAAATATATTCCCTGCCATCATGAACAAGCTGCAGCCTATGCTGCAGAAAGTTACTCAAGAGCAAGAAATAAACCCGGTGCAGCAGTTGTTACAACTGGACCGGGAGGCACCAACACTACATCAGGGGTAGTATCTTGTTGGATTGATTCAGTTCCAGCGATATTTATTTCTGGTCAAGTATTTTTGAATCAAACTATCGGAAATTCAGGATTAAGACAGATAGGAGTCCAAGAGTTTAACATAGTAGATATGGTTAAACCTAGCACGAAGTATGCTGTTATGATTAAAAAACCGAATGAAATTAAATATCATTTAGAAAAAGCATATCATATCTGCACTGAAGGAAGGCCAGGACCCGTGTGGATTGATATACCAGCGAATATACAAAATAAAAAAATTGATCCAAAAAAATTGAAAGATTATAAGTCTCAAATTAAAATAAAAAAAAATTATACTCTTGATAATAAAATTAATAAAATTGCAAAATTGTTTTTAAAATACAACAGACCCATGCTTCACATTGGCCATGGAGTAAAAATATCTAAAGGGCAAAAATATTTAAGAAAAATAATCGATAAATACAAAATTCCTTTTGCCCTAACTTGGAATGCATCTGATTTAATTGAGTCAAGCCATCCTTCTTACGTAGGAAGACCAGGTGCTTTTGCGGAAAGAGGATCAAACTTTATAGTTCAAAACTGTAATTTATACGTTTCTGTTGGAACGAGATTGCCGTTTATGGTGACAGGTTATAACTCCAAAGATTTTGCAAGAAATGCAAAAAAAATAATGGTTGATATAGATAAAATTGAAATTAATCGGAGCAATGTAAATCTAGATGAAAAAATAAATTGTGATGCAAGTTATTTTCTCAAATCTTTGTTAAAATATTTACCAAACAAAATTAATCTATCAAAAAATTGGTTAAAGTATTGTAAAAATGTTAGAAAAAAATATCCAATTGTTCTAAAAAAATTTAAAACACAGAAAAAATTTGTAAATTCCTATTATTTTATCGATGTCTTATCGAATGTTTTAAACAACAAAGATATAATTGTGACTGACATGGGTTTATCTTTTGTCGGAACACATCAAGCTTTTAGAATTAAAAAGGGTCAAAAGCTTTATACAAATTCTGGACATGCGCCTATGGGGTGGGGATTGCCTGCAGCCGTTGGTGCATGTTATGCATCAAAAAAGCATAGAATAATCTGCTTGACCGGTGAGGGAGGTCTGCAAATGAATATTCAAGAACTAGCAACAGTAATGCATAATAAATTACCAATAAAAATTTTTATATATAATAATGGGGGTTATTTGACTATAAAACAAACTCAACAATTAGGTTTTAATAGTAGGATAATGGGCTCAAACTCAGAAAGTGGTATATCTTTTCCAGATTATAAAAAAATAGCACAGTCCCATAAAATAAAATATATAAGAATTGTAAATAACAAAAATTTGAAAACTGAAATTAGTAAAGTTTTGCTTGGTAATAAACCAATAATTTGCGAATTAATGCTTGATAATAACCAGGAGCAAATGCCGAAAGCAATTAATAAAAGAATTCCTGGAGGCAAAACTGTACCTACAAAACTTGAAGATATGTATCCTTTTTTGCCTAAAGAAGAATTAAATAGTAATAATTATATCACTTCAACAAAATATTAATAAACACTGGGATTATTTAGAGCAAAAATATCCAAATCCCAAATATGTTGGAAAAGTTAAATACATGGAATTTAAAGATTTAAAAAAAGATCAAGATGCCCACGACAACCACATTTACTGGACAACATTATTTCAGCAAAACTCCCATTTTTTGTTGATTTTCATAATTCCTGTTTTCATAAAAAGGATTAATTTTGCTAGGTAGTGAGTACAGAGTGTATACAGAAAATATGGTGTAGAATACCCTAAAAAAAAATGACAAAATTATCGGCATAGAAAAAGATGAAAAAAATATTAATTCAACGATTTAAAAGGATATTTTTTTTAATAACCGTCAAGTAATGACTATTAATTGCAGCAAAGTCCATTGGAACAATATTAAGTTTTTTTATTTGATCAAAAGAAAAGAACTTATATTTCCGTCCTTCAGTTAAAATTATTTTTCTTTTTTCTGAAATTTTGCATTCATAATAAACTATATTGTGTTTTTTTTTTAAACCAATCATTTTAAAATTGACAGATAAAATCATTCTAGACACTCTAACAGTTAAATTTGTTTCCTCCTTAATTTCTCTTTCGAGAGCTTTGTGATATGTTTCGGTTTTTTCTACATGACCTCCAAAAATTCCCCAAAAATTTGGATAATAAATATTCTTTTTATTATCTCTTAATTGTAAAAGGTAATTATTTTTAACAATAATTATTCCTTTAACAGATTTGAACATTATATTTTTTTGTTTTAGATTGAGTGATTGCATCATTTTTTGAACTTAACTTATCGTTTAAACATTGAACAATCAAAATAACAATACCGTTTTTTGACTAAAAAAGAATTAAATAGTAATAGTTATGGAACTTAAAACATCAAGATAAATACAAAATTAATTGCAGATTTTATAAAAAAAATATGACAACTTCCATTATATCTGTTTATAATGTAGCGTTAAACTATGTAACCAAAGATCATTACTATGCCAAACACTAACGGTGCTAAATTAACTAATGAAAAAAATAGCCGTTTCGCGACTATTATAGCGGACAAGGCTAAGAAGACAAAATTAAACAACAGAATACTTCTTTTTCAATTGCCGCAAACTTTATTTTCATCTATGGATAAAAAAGCAGTTCTTAACAGGGCTTGCTATGCATGGCCACCAGTTGGATTAATGTGTTTACAAGAAAGCTTAAAAGACACAAATTACAACGTCACAATTGTGGATCTTAACTACATTTTACTTAAAGAAATTATTAATAACAAAAGTTTCGACATTCGTAATTGGTATAAATTAGCTGACGAATACTTGGATACACACAAGCCGTCTATTGTAGGCGTATCTACAATAAGCGTTTCTTTAAATCCCGATAATAAAGAATACCACTTAACATTATTTCTTAACTATTTAAAAAGCATTAATAAATATGTTGTAGTTTCTGGTGGGGTTAATGCCACCGAACATAGAGTATATTTGTTAGAAAATAAACTATCGGATTTCGTTATTGCCAAGGAAAGTGAACACAAATTCAAGTTTTTGGTTGATGCCCTTCATGGAAAATACAACGAAGCAGATCTTCCTTCTGAAATTTTTTATAACGCTCAGGGAACAGTGAATGGAACCGTCGGTATTAACAAAAAAGTAAAAGTAAACTACAATTTGATAGATTCATACAAAAAGATAAATATTGAAGCATACAATAACGTCGGTTCCTTGAATCCCTTTTCAAGAATGGCAGGGCAAGATAAAAAATTCACAACATTACAATTAAATCGCGGGTGTAGAGCAGATTGTAAGTTCTGTGGTGTTGGTGAGTTTATGGGTGGGCAAGGTGTTAGAGCCGGTCCTGTAGAATTAGTTATTAAAGAACTACAATATTTGGTGACTAAGCGTAATATCACTCACTTTGAATTTCTTGATGATGATCTATTAGGCGGTGGAAGAAGCGGGCTAGATTCGCTTAAAAAACTACTAACAAAAATGTCAGACCTTAGAAGCAAGCATGGAATTACATGGTCAGCCGGAAATGGTTTAGTTGCAGCAGGGATTAATGAAGAAATAATGGATTTAATTGATAAATCTGGATGCATAGGTTTCAGAATTGGCATTGAATCTGGAAACACCAGGATGTTAAAAATAATGCGTAAGCCTACAAGTCTACGAAGACTTTTTTCTTCATCACAAGTTATTAATAAATATCCAGAAATATATTGTGGAGCTTTTTACATCATTGGATTATATGGAGTCGAAACATGGGGTGAAATGTTGGAAACTTATGAATTTACTAAAATCATTAATCTTGATTGGTCATCTTTTTCAACATATCAATTTACAAGTAAAGATAGTGAGGTTAGGAAAAATATTCAATCTGACGGAAAGTCAGCAGCAGAATTTATGCCTGCAAAGGATCGCTCATATAGTAAAATAAATACTTCAAGGCGAATATTAGAAGGTTTTGATATTTTCGAACTCGATCCAAGTTCTGTTCCTAGCAAAGAGCAAGTAAAAGAAATATGGTTTACTTTTAATTTCCTATCAAATTATGTGAATAATAAAAACTTTCGATCTGATGGTAATTATAAAAAAATTACAAAATGGGTTGATGCAATAATGTTGTCTTATCCTTCTAATCCATATATGCCGCTTTTTTCTGCCCTTGGACACTTGTTGCAAAATGACAAGATCATGTCAGAAAAAATGTTAAAGAAATCTCAACAATGCCTGGAAGATCCATATTGGAAACGAAGGTTTAAACAATTCTCTTTAGATTACTTAATGAACAACTATCCTTCAGATAGAGAAGGTGTATTTGAATCACTTAAAACTATCACTGGTTATATACCAAATGCAAACACTGTTACAACAGCTCATTACAAAGATATGGGTCCTTGGATGAAAGGGTAATAAAAAAATTAAATAATATATTAATTTAGGTAAAATGACAATTTTAATTACCGGAGCCAACGGGTTAATTGGAAGCGACCTTGTTAAGAAACTTTCAAATAAATATAAAATTTATGGCATTTACAGAACAAAAAATGATGAAGTAAAAAAAATTAAAAATGTTATATGGATTAAGTATGATTTAAAAAAAAATTTTAAAAAAAAACTTAAACCAGGTCCAAAATTTATAATTCATTGTGCTGTTGATCAAGGGGCTTCTAAAAAGAAAAGCATTAGTGATTATATAGATTCAAATGTTACCATTTTGAAAAACATGGCAAATTATGCAAAAGACAATAAAGTAAAATTAATAATAAATTTATCTTCAGTCGATGTTTATGGAGACATAAAAAAAAAGCTTTTAGATGAAAATTGTTTGCCACAAAATCAAAATACATATGGTTTGACTAAATTGTTATCTGAACGAGTGTTATATGGTCAAAAAATAAATTTTATTAATATTAGGCTTCCGGGTGTCCTATGTGAGCCTTTTCAAAAGAAATTTACCAGACCATGGTTAAATAATGTATTTAATAAAATGCAAAAAAACCAAGATATAGTTGTTCATAATATTAAAGGCAAGTTTAACAATGTAATAGACACTGAAGAGATAGTAAAATTTGTAAAATTTTTGATAAAAAAAGATATTACAATTAGGGATACATTTAATTTTGTTAGTTTGAAACCAATTATCTTAAAAGATATATTTAATATAGCAAAAAAAAAATTAAATTCTAAAAGTAAAATTACTGAAGTTAAAGATTATAAAAAAAATTCATTTTATATTTCCACAAAAAAATTAGAACAAAAATTAAAATATAAAACTCAATCCACAAAAAATGTTGTTGAAAAATATTTAGAAAGCTTATATAAATTTAATTCATAATAGAATGATCTATGTATCACCTTTCAAGCTTAACGATGCCGAAAAAACTTTAACAGAGTTATCTCATTATGATGGTGTTATAGTTTTTGGAACTGGAAATACTGGAATAGTAGTTTTAAGCGCTTTAAAAAAAGCAGGAATTAGTGTTGTATGTTTGTCGGATAATAACAAGCATAGATGGGGAAAGATTATAAATGGACATAAGATAGTTCCACCAAAAGATTTAAAATCTATTAATAATCAAACTCCAATATTAATAGCAGTAGACTTAAATTTTCCCTACATAAGAAGACAGTTGAAAGATTTAGGTCTAACAAATGTTTATGACTGTGATTTTATTTTTTCTAAATTAGATTTAGATTTAAAAGAGTGCAACATTTCCTGGTCGGAAAATAAGTTAAAGTCAAAAATTGATTTATATGTGTACTCTGTCTTAGCCCATAGAGACAAAAAAAATTCACTTAAAGTTGACAGTGTAGATTTAATGCTTACTGAAAAATGTTCTTTAAAATGTAAGGATTGTTCAAATTTGATGCAGTTTTATGCAAAACCCATCGATGAAGATTATAACCTGGTGATTGCTTCTATTGATATATTTATGGATACGGTCGATTACGTTCAAGAAATACGCCTCCTTGGAGGCGAACCGTTAATGTACAAAAAAGTAGATTTAGTTATAAATCATTTATTAAAATATAAAAATTTTGGACAAATTAAAATAAATACAAATGGCACCATAGCTCCAAAAGAAGAAAAGTTGAAAGCTTTTCAAAATGAAAAAATTTATTTCGACATTGCAAATTATGGAAAAGAATCAAGAAATGCTGAAGCTCTTGTAAAAGAATTAACCAAAATGAAAATAGCTCACAATATAGCGCATGTAACAGAATGGCAGGATGTTGGAAAAATTGTAAAAACTAATAGAACAGAAAATGAAAATAAAGAAGTTTTTGGAAATTGTTGTACAAGTCGTAGTTTAACTATACTTCATGGTAAATTGTATCTCTGTCCGTTTGCAGCAAATGCAACAAACTTAAAAGCAATACCTCATACAAAAAAGGATATTATTGATTTAAATATTACAGATAAAAAAGAATTAAGAAAACAAATACACAATCTATATTTTAATACAGAATATCTTGATGCTTGCAAATCGTGCAATGGACGTGATCATAATGTACCAAAAGTTAAAGCTGCCCTTCAAGCAAAAACTCCTATATCCTATGAACTTGTGAAATAGCTGAAGAAAAAATTTTTCAAAAAAAATAATTAAAAAATATAAATTTCATGAACTATCTTTTCAGTGTAATAATACCATTTTACAACGCAGAAAAATCTTTGAGAAAGTGTGTTTACAGTATTTTGAAACAAAAAAGAAAGGATACTGAAATTGTACTGATAGACGATTGCTCAAATGATAAAAGCAAAAAAATATGTATCAAATTAAAAGAAAAATATTCTTTTATAAAAGTTTTGAGGCATAAAAAAAATAAAGGTGTTGGTATTAGTAGAAATGATGGCATTCATATATCTAGCGGAAGATATATAGTTTTTTTAGACAGTGATGATTTATTATTTCCAAAATCACTGAAGAACTTAGAAAAAGTTATAAAAAATAAATTCTATCCAGATGTGATTATTGTTCGACATAAAAAATCGACCTATCCAAATTCAAATCAAAAACTAATAAAAGATGTGAATTGTAAGAACAAAAATCCTGAAAAATTTATCAAGTATTTAAATAAAACAAAAATACCTTTTTCAGACTGCTGGTTTCTATCTGTAAAAAGGGATTTAATTTTTAAAAACAAAATTTTTTTCCCCAGCACAAGATTTGGTGAGAGCGAATATTTTGTCGCAAAAACTATTTGTTTTATAAAAAGCTATGATTGTTGCAATAAATACTTTTACTCTAAAAATGATAGAGTTGGGAGTCTAAACAGTTCCGATGATTATAACGCCACGGTTTCTGTTTTTGAAAGTTTAATTAAACTTAATGATTTTTTAAGACAAACATATTTAAGTCCAATTAAAAGAAAATTTATCACCAATTATATTGAAGATGGATTCGGCGTATTTTCAACTTTGTTAATTTTAAGGAGCAGTCAAGATTTAAGAAAAATATCAAAATTTATAAACAAAAGTAATATGAGCAGATTCAGAAAATTATTCGGGAAATATAATCTTTTTTCATTAATCACTAAATATGGTCCTACTGATGGATTGTTGAATTATAGAAACAAAGTTATTAGAACAAAAATTAAACTAATCAACAAACTAAAAAACAGACATAAAAATATTTATATATATTGTAAAAGTAAATATGCTGCTGCTACAATTGTTATTTTAGAACAATGTAAATATACAGTGAAAGCTGTAATAGATGATAGTTGTGTTTTTGGAAAAAATAATTTCTTAAACTATAAAACGATTAGCCCCAAAATTTTTTTTAAACAAACCAAAAATACTTTATCCAAAATAGGAGTGATTATCGCTCACCAAAAAATAGGAGCATCGAAAAAGATATTTGATTTTTTAATTAAAAAAGGATTAAAAAAAAATCAGGTAATATCAATTAAATATTAAAAGGAAGAAGAATTGCTGACCGTTATAATATTGAAAGAGTATAAATTTAGAGCAAAGTAATCAAGTGTTGTAAAAAAAATTCAATTATTGTAAATTTACTCGACATTATACAAATATGAAAAAATCTTCACTAGATGTAAATCTTATTAAAAAATATCACCAAGATATTGTCTATAATTATTCTGAATATCCAACATGTGATCATTGGAATTATGATTTTAATAATGAAGATTATAAAAAATCACTAGTTGACTGGCTTCCTAAAAATAAAGATAAGGCCATATTTTTTTATGTCCATATTCCTTTTTGTGAGCAACTTTGTTGGTTTTGTACCTGTAGCAAATTTATTACTAAAGATTATGAAAAAGTAAAAGATTACTTAAAATATTTAAATAAAGAAATAGATTTATTATTTAATTTTTTGAACAATAATAAAATTAAGCTTAATGTCCAGACAGTATTTTTTGGAGGAGGATCTCCTACCATTCTAGATAGAAAAGATCTAAAAAACTTGGTAGATAAGTTAAAAGGTTTATTCGACTGGTCTAAAGTTGTTAATTTTACTATTGAATCTGATCCGAGAAGAGTGGACGAGGATAGACTACTTTATAACC
>Ga0187827_10005020_pt1 | contig 15871 bp, 19 predicted proteins | sample ETNtaG_39_FD_167969 | JGI IMG/M metagenome (GOLD analysis project Ga0187827, IMG submission 167969) | Marine microbial and viral communities from oxygen minimum zone, Eastern Pacific Ocean - ETNP2014_SV_150_PacBio MetaG (Illumina Assembly) | ecosystem: Environmental > Aquatic > Marine > Hypoxic...
TTTGCAATCGCAACTTTATTAACAGGAGAAAGTGGAAATAAACTTATTAATTTTGGAGACTATAATGCCCACTCAATTGGTATAGTTTTATTATGGCTCTCAGCTTTTTTAACCCTCTATACTGCTTATGATTATGTAAAAAAAGGAATAGACCACGCTATTGACTAAAATAAGAAATGCTAAGCAACTGTCTTTTTTCTTACTAAAGCCTGATAACTTTCCGACAAATCTTTAATAACATTACAAACTGTAAACTTATAATTACCAATCTGAGAAACGGGTGTAACTTCTGCCGCGGTTCCCGTTAGAAAACATCCTACAAAATTTTTCATTTCTTCCGGTTTAATTTTTCTTTCAACAATTTTTATACCTTTTGACTTAGCAATATCAATGACACATCTTCTTGTTATGCCATTTAAAAAAGAATCTGGAATCGGAGTGTGTAATTCTTCAGATTTATTTTTAAAAAAAACATTCGCTCCTGTCGCTTCAGCTATATTGCCCTGGTAATCAAGCATCATTGAATCCGTAAAACCTTTTTTTTCTGCCTCATGTTTGGAAAGCGTACAAATCATATACAATCCTGAAGCTTTAGTATCCCAAGGTATTGTGTCTGGAGCTGGTCTTCTCCATTTTGAAATATCTAATTTAATTCCTTTCAATTTAAGATTAGGATCAAAATATGATCCCCACTCCCATGCCGCAATAGCTAGATGAATTTTTGTTTTTTGAGCTGAAATTGCCATCATTTCACTACCTCTCCATACTACTGGCCTAACATATCCATTTTTTATTTTTTGTATTGCTACTATATCTTTGGAAAATTTGTTTACTGATTCTTGACTGTATGGAATTTTAAAATCGAGTCTAGAAGCTGAGTGGAATAATCTTTTTGTATGTTCTTCGAGCTTAAATATTTCTCCATCATAAACTCTTTCGCCTTCAAAGACACAACTAGCATAATGCAAACCATGACTTAAAACATGTATTTTTACATCAGACCAATTTATTGGTTCGCCGTTAAACCAAATCTTTCCCGATCTCTTATCAAAAGGTATGGGTTCCATAAAAAACTTACTAATCTTAATTGATTTATTTAGTTCAAAAAAGTATCTATCTTAGATAGATATGTCAATATAACTGACCCAAAACAAATTATGAGAGACTTATTATACTTGAAAGATGATCAGATTAAGGATTTTATTGAACAAATATTTTATGCCTACAGGGAAACTTATTCTGATCCAAAAAAAATCTTAAAAAAATATTCTTTTGGTACAGCTCATCATAAAGCAATACTCTTGATTGAAAAACATGAAGGTCTAACAGTCTCGAATCTACTAAATAAACTTAAAATTACAAAACAAAGTTTAAATCGAGTTTTAAGAGATTTGATAAATAACAAAGCTATTTTATTAAAAAAGGGAGAAGTAGACTCTAGACAAAGAAAAATATTCTTAAATGAAAAAGGAAAAAAACTTTTTGAAGAAATATTTGTAGAACAAAAAAAAAGAATTTATAATGCTCTTAAAAATTCAGATTCAGATTCGGTAGTTAAATTTAAAAATGTTTTGTGCAAAATTATTAATGAATAAAAATACATTTCATATACTAGTGGTTGATGATGATGACAAAATAAGACAATTGGTAAAGGAATATCTCATAAAAAATAATTTTTTAGTTACAACAGCAAAAGATGCTTTTGATGCAAAAAAAAAATTAGAAATAGTAAAATTCGATATATTGATTTTGGACATTATGATGCCCGGCGAGAGTGGTCTATCTTTAACAAAAGAGGTAAAAAAAAATAATCCAACACCAATAATACTTTTGACAGCAAAAGGCGAAACTCATGATAGAATAAAAGGCCTTGAGTTGGGCGCGGACGACTATCTTGGAAAACCCTTTGAACCAAAAGAACTTATATTAAGAATAAAAAATATTTTAAACAAAATTCAAAAACCTGCTTTATCAGATAAAGTTTATATTGGGAATACATTGATCGATTTAAAAAAACTAAATATTAAAATAAATAATAAAATAAAAAAAATCAATCCTCAAGAAAAAAAAGTTTTAGAAAAAATGTTAGAATCTCCTGGCAAAGTTTTCTCCAGAGATGATATTGGAAAGGTTATTAATATTTCAAAAGAAAGAACTATAGATGTTATTATTACCAGACTTAGACAAAAAATTGAGTCTAACCCCAAAAACCCAAAATATTTACAAACAATTAGAGGATCAGGTTATGTTTTATGGATTAAATAGCATTATTAAAAATATTTTACCAAAAAGACTATTTTATAGATCGTTAATAATTGTAGCTACACCTATGATTTTGCTGCAAATAATTATCACTGTAGTTTTTTTTGATAGCCTTTGGATAAAGGCTAATAAGGGGATGACTCGTTCTTTGGTTAGTGAAATTCATACTTTATATGACGTTTATATAGGTCCCGATATAGAACAAAAGCAAGCAATAATTAATCTGTACAACAAAAATTTTGATTTTGTTATTTCTTTCAAAAAAAATGAATCTTTTCCAAAAGCATTAGAAGAAAGATGGTATAGCCCTATGGATAGAAGTCTAAGACGAGAACTCAAGTCTGTTTTTGGAACCTCATACTGGTTTGATACAACTACATATAAAGAGGTAGCGGAACTAAGAATCAAATACCAAAATGGATTTCTTCAAATATTTTTTCCAAAACGTAGAATTGCACCTTCTTCAGCCCGTATTTTTGCATTATGGATAACTTTACCAGGACTTTTATTAATTTTGATAGCCATAGTTTTTTTAAAAAACCAAACTCGTCCAATTGTAAATTTAGCGAAAGCAGCTGAGAAATTTGGAAAAGGAGAATTTATAAAAGAATTTAGACCTTCTGGAGCAAAAGAAATAAGACAAGCAGCTTATGAATTCGATAAGATGCGAAAAAGAATTACTATTCATTTAAATCAAAGATCAGAAATGTTATCGGGAATAAGTCATGATTTAAGAACTCCCTTAACAAGATTAAAATTGCAGCTAGCTTTATTAAAACAACAAGATTTGGCAAAAAAAATGAGCGATGATATTGAGGAGATGGAAAGAATGCTCAATGAGTATTTAGAATTTGCCAAATATCAAAAAAATGAAGAAACAGAAACGGTTAGTCTTAACAATGCAATTAAAGATGTGATAAAAAAATATGAAAATAAGCAAATTAATGTTTCTATTGAAGAAAACTTAGAAATTAACGTACGACCAAATTCAATTAAAAGATGCTTATTTAATTTAATAGATAATGGATTATCTTACGGAAAGAAAGTAGAAATTTTTGCAAAAAAAACAGCAAATAGTATAATAATCTTTGTTGATGATGACGGTCCTGGAATTCCTGAAAAAGAATATCAAAATGTCATAAAACCTTTTTACAGGATTGACAAAAGTAGAGGTCAAAACAAATCAGGCGTAGGATTGGGATTGTCAATTGCTAACGATATAATTCGTTCGCACGGTGGAAATATTTACTTAAATAAAAGTCCTCTAATGGGATTAAGGGTTAAGATTTCTTTGCCTTTGTAGACTTTTTTTTTGTTTTCTGAATTTTTAGCTTAACTAGGTTTTTTTGTAGTTTTTCAGTTATTTTTTTTTGTATCTCAAATTCTTCTCTCGAAACAAGATTAAATTTATTTGCAATAATTTCCATTTTGAATTTTAGCAAATCTTCCACCTCTTTTTTCAGATCTTTTGAAGTGAACAAACCTTTTTCTATTAATTCTGTTATATTTCTTAACAACTTATTATATTTTTCCATGTATTTTTAAATATCTTTAAGTTATTTTAATTTAATTATTAAATAAATCTTTTTTTTAAATGATTGTCCATAATTTTAACCCCATTTTAATAGATTTTAGTTTGTTTCAAATCAGATGGTATTCTCTAGCTTATATTTTGGGAATTATCATTGGATGGATATATGCAGTCAAAATAATTAAAATAACAACCAAAAATAAACACAATTTTGATCCAATAAAAAAATCACACTTTGATGATTTAATAATTTATTTAGTAATTGGAATAATTCTTGGTGGTCGAATAGGATACGTAATTTTCTACAATCTTGAATATTATAGTCAAAACTTTTTTGAAATTTTTAAAGTTTGGCAAGGAGGAATGTCGTTTCATGGTGGATTACTAGGAGTAATAATATCAACAATCATTTTTTCTAAAAAAACAAAAACTAATTTTTTTAAATTTACTGATATTGTTTCATGCGCTGCTCCTATTGGGATTTTTTTTGGAAGAATAGCCAACTTTATAAACGGTGAACTTTACGGAAAAATTTCTACTCTTCCTTGGGCTGTAATTTTCCCCGACGGAGGAAATGTAGCAAGGCATCCGTCTCAAATTTATGAAGCTATTTTGGAGGGTATATTTTTATTTATTTTAATTAATTATTTTGCTTTGAAAAAACAATTAATATTCAAAACTGGTTTTATTTCTGGAATTTTTTTAATTTTATATTCTATTCTAAGAATATTTTCAGAAAATTTTCGAGAACCTGACATGCATCTCGGTTACTTTTTTAACTATTTTTCTTTAGGGATATTACTAAGTTTTATAACTTTAATAGCTGGTTTATTAATTATCTTATCTATTAAAAAAAATGAACAAAATAATTAATATATTAAGAGAACAAAAATCTATGCCTATAGATCAATTTATTGATGTGGCCCTTTACGATAAAAAATTTGGTTACTACATGAAAAAAAACCCCTTTGGAAAGGAGGGTGATTATATTACATCACCTTTAATTTCAAATCTTTTTGGAGAAATGCTTGCCATATGGTGTGTTGCTTTTTGGAAACATATAGGAAAACCTAAAAAAATTTTAATAACTGAACTTGGGCCGGGCGATGCATCTTTATGTAAAAATCTTTTAAATACTTTCAAAAATTTTAAAAGTTTTTATAAATGTGTAGAAATAAAACTAATAGAAAAAAGCAGTAAACTAAAAAGAATTCAAAAAGCAAGAATAAAAAACAAAAAAGTTAAATGGATTAAAAAAATAAATGAATTGAATTGTGGGCCTATAATTTTTTTGGGAAATGAATTTTTTGACTCATTGCCCATAAAACAAATATACAAGAAAGAAAATTTGTTTTTAGAAAAATATGTTACTTTGTCAAAAAACAACAAAAAAATAGACTTTTTATTTAAAAAAGCCAAAAAAAATTTAATCAAAAATATCAAAAAATTAGATTTAGTTAATAAAGGTAATACTATTGAATATCCAATTGCGGCAATCAAATATCTAAAAATAATAGCAAAAAAAATTAAAAAATATGATGGTGCCCTTTTAACATTCGATTATGGATATATTGAAAAAAGAAACCAAGATACTTTACAATCAACCAGGAAACATAAATATTTAAATGTTTTTAAGGATCCTGGCAATGCTGACATTACTCATCATATAAATTATAAATTATTTTCGAAAATCTTAAAAAGAAATAAATTAGAAGTAGAAAAAATAGTTTCACAAAGTGAATTTCTTCAAAAGTTAGGAATAATTGAGAGGGCAAACATATTGTCAAAAAAAATAAGCTTTAAAGCAAAAGCAAACATTTATTACAGATTAAAAAAATTATTACATTACAGTGAAATGGGCAATCTATTTAAAGTATTGCTAGCGCAAAAAAAAGAAACAAAATTTTCTTTAGGTTTCCTGTAATGTTTTTTTCATCAAAATTAAAAAAATTTAAAAATATAAAACATTGTTTCTTCTCAAGAAAAGACGGTGTGTCAAAAGGATTATATAAGAGCTTAAATTGCAGCCTGGGATCCAATGACCAAAAAAAAAATGTTTTAAAAAACCTTGAATTGATTAGCAAAAAAATTGGTTGCAGAAAAGAATCTTTAATAACTTTGAATCAAAAACATAGTAACCAAGTTATACATTTCAAAAATGAAAAATATGTAAAATCTAAATTAGATGGTGATGCTATAGTATCCGAGGTAAAAAATATTGGGATTGCTATACTTGCTGCTGATTGTGCTCCTATCTTATTTTACGATCCAAATAAAAAAATAATCGGATGTGCTCACTCAGGTTGGAAAGGTGCATTAAACGGAATAATTAAAAATACTATAAAAAAATTTAATGAATTAAATTCAAATAATAACGATTTAATTGTTGTTGTTGGGCCGTGTATAGCAAAAAAACATTATAAAGTAAAAATGGATTTTTTTGAAAAATTTATTAGTAAAGATGAAAATAATAAAAAATTTTTTGAAAAAATTAACAAAGAAGAATATATTTTTGACTTAAGAGGCTTTATAAATAAGGAAATATCCAGTTTTAATATAAAAAATATTGAAAATATAGAAATTGATACTTTTTCAAAAGAAGAATTTTTTTATAGTCACAGAAGATCTTGTCTTAATAAAGAACAAGATTATGGTAGATGCATTTCTGTCATATTAATGACTTAATTAAATGTTTAATTAATTTGAAAAGTTAAATTAAAGTTGTATAAACAAACTATCTTATGAAAGTTCTTGCAGGTACAAGTAATTTAAAACTGTGCAAAAACATAGCAAAGCAACTCAAGTTAAAATTGATCAATTCAAATATCAAAAGATTTGCTGATGGCGAAGTCTATGTAGAAATTAACGAGAATATTAGAGGCAATAGTATATTTGTAGTTCAATCAACATCTAATCCGGCTAACGATAATCTAATGGAACTCTTAATTTGTATTGATGCTTTAAGAAGATCATCTGCCAAAAACATTACCGCAGTTATTCCTTATTTTGGATATGCAAGACAAGATAGAAAAGTAGTACCAAGAACTGCAATAACAGCAAAATTAGTTTCAAATCTTATCACCAATGCTGGTGCAAATAGAATTTTAAGTGTTGATTTGCATGCTGGTCAAATTCAAGGTTTTTTCGATATCCCTGTAGATAATTTATTTACTACACCAATTTTTGCAAGACATATCAAAAATAAAATGAAACTAAATAATTTAATTTGTGTTGCGCCTGATGCTGGTGGTGTTGAAAGAACAAGAGCGCTAAGCAGAAGAATTAATTCAAGTATTGCTATAATAGACAAAAGGCGACCAACGCCAGGAAAATCGGAAGTGATGAATATTGTTGGAAGCGTGAAAAATAAAAACTGTGTAATTGTAGATGATATAATAGATTCTGGAGGCACTATTGTAAACGCATCAAAGGCTTTAAAAGAAAAAGGAGCAAAGGATGTTTATGTTTATATTACTCATGCAGTGTTAAGTGGAGAATCAATACATAAAATTGAAAAATCTCAAATTAAGAAACTAATAACAACGGACACAATCGATAACTCAAAAAAAATTGCGAGAAGAGCAAAAATAGAAATAATTTCCCTTGCTCCAATGATTTCGGAAGCAATGAAAAGAATCGCAAACTCTACGTCGGTTTCTAGTCTTTTTAAATAATTTTACTTGTTTTTTTTACAAACATAATATAAAAACACCATTTCAATTCATGAATATTTTAAAAGCCACAAAAAGAACCAGCGCTTCAACAGGACAGGTAAACAAATTGAGATCTGCGGGTTTTATTCCTGCCATATTGTATGGTGGGGAAAAAAATAATATAAATATAAGTCTAAAAAAATTACAACTACAAGATCTCGTAAGAACTGAAACTTTCATGTCTAAAGTTTTTGATTTGGACATAGATGGCAATCCTGAAAAAGTTCTGCCAAGAGAAATTGCTTATGATCCAGTTTCTGATGAACCAATACATATTGACTTCATTAGAATCATAAAAGGTTCAGTATTAGATTTAGAAATACCTGTAAAATTTATTAATTTTGAAAAATCGCCAGGATTAAAAAAAGGAGGAGTTCTAAATATAGTAAGAAGAAAAGTGGAATTGAAATGTCCCACAGAAAATATTCCTGATGAAATAGTTGTTGACTTAAATAACACCGAAATTAATACCAGTCTTAAAATATCTTCTGTTAAGCTACCAGAAAACGTTGTGCCAACAATCGCTGATAGAGATTTTGTTATTGCTACCGTTGTAGCTCCAACAGTTTTAGTAGAGCCAGAAAAAGTCGAAGAAACTACTGAGGAAGGAGAAGTGCCAACCGAAGGTGCTGTTGAGAGCACTGAAGATACTGCTAAAACTGAAGAAGATAAAACTACTAAACCCTCCTCTGAAGATAAAACGAGAGTAGTTTCAAGTAGTAAAGGGAAAGCCGCAAAACCTTCCGATGATAAAGCAAAAGCAGCTTCCGGAGATAAAAAGGAAACCGCAAATAAAGAAGCTAAAAAAAAATAACATAGGATAAACTATAAATTATGCTACTCTTAGTTGGTTTAGGAAATCCTAATCCAAATAATTCAAACAATCGACATAACGTAGGGTTTTTGGTAATCGACAAAATAAACGTAAAATTTAAATTGTCTAAACAGAAACCAAAGTTTAAAGGTTTGTTAACTACTGGAAATATAAACGAACAAAAAGTTTTCGCAATAAAACCGCTCACTTTTATGAATAACTCGGGAATATGTATTAAAGAACTTATTGAATATTTTAAAATAGACGTCAAAGACGTCTTCGTGTTTCACGATGATATGGATATCGACATCGGAAAAGTAAAAGCAAAAATTGGTGGAAGTAGTGCTGGTCATAATGGAATTGATTCTATAGATAAAAATATTGGAAAAAATTACCCTCGTATAAGAATAGGCATTGGTCGGCCAAAGAAAGATTCGACAGGTACCGTTCATGTTCTAGATAATTTTTCAGATGACGAAAAACAAAAGGTAGAAGAAGTCACCAATAATATAATAGAATCACTATCAGTCTTAATAAATAAAGATTTGGATCTTTTTTCAAGTAAAATTAATCAAAGATAATAATGGGTTTTAAGTGTGGAATAGTTGGGTTGCCCAATGTTGGCAAATCAACACTGTTTAATGCATTAACTACATCAAAAAAAGCGCAAGCTGAAAATTTTCCATTTTGTACTATCGATCCGAATGTAGGAATGGTTACCGTTCCAGATGAAAGATTAAATAAAATATCCTCAATATCTAATTCAGCTAAAACAATTAATACAGCAATAACTTTTGTTGATATTGCTGGTCTTGTTAAAGGCGCATCTAAAGGAGAAGGACTTGGTAATAAATTTCTTTCTCACGTTAGAGAAATGGATGCCATTATTCATTTAACTCGATGCTTTGACTCTGAAAAAATACAAAACGTATATAAGAATGTTGATCCTATAAGAGATATAGAGATTATTGAAACAGAAATTTTGTTATCTGATCTAGAATCTCTTCAAAAAAGGCTAGAAAAAAGTAATAAAAAAAAATTAGAAAAGGAAGAGCTATTTTTTTTAGAAGAGTGTCAAAAATTAATAGGCGATGGAAAAAAACCAGACGAATTAAAGAAAAAATATAGTAAAGATTTAATTAAAAAATCAACTCTTCTATCTCTTAAACCAAGAATAATTGTGTGCAATGTTGATGAAAAGAGTCTACCCGACGGTAACAAATATTCAGATGCTTGTGAGAAAAAATTTCCAAATGAAAATACAATTATCACTTGTGCAGATATAGAAGATCAAATCATGAATCTTAAAACAAAAGACCGAAAAGATTTTATGCTTCAATCTAGAATAAAAAGCACTGGTTTGGATAATCTAATTAAAACAGGCTACAACACCCTAAATCTTAGTACTTTTTTTACATCTGGCCCTGAAGAAAGTAGAGCTTGGACTATCGAAAAAAACTCCAAAGCTGTAGATGCAGCAGGTGTTATTCATACCGATTTTAAGAAAAAATTCATCAGAGCTGAAACTGTTTCTCACGAAGATTTTATAAAATATAAAGGTTTTAACGAATGTAAGAATGCCGGAAAATTAAGGCTTGAGGGTAAAGACTATTTAGTCAATGACGGCGATGTGATGTATTTTAGGGTAGGAAGCTAAATTATTTAAAAGTCTTTGGATCTTCGCCTTCGTATTCAGTCACAGCTTTTTCAACTTTATCAAAAGTTTCTTCTTTTTGATCCGAATTTTCTTTTGAATCAAGACGTGACCAAACTTTTTGCTTACTAAAATATACTAATGTCAAAAGAATAATTAGAAAAATAAAAACTTTGAAACCCATTTTATGTCTTGCTTCAAGATGTGGTTCTGCAGCCCACGTCAAAAAAGTTGTAACATCTTTTGCCATTTGCGTTTCTGTTGCTTGAGTGCCGTCTGCATATTCTACTGCACCTTCAAATAATGGTTTAGACATCATTATTTTATTACCTGGCATATATTTGTTATAATAAACGCCTTCGTCTAACTCATGCCCTGCTGGAGCTTCTTCATATCCCAGCAATAATGAATAAATATAATTCCACTCACCCTTTCTTGCTTTTACAAGAACTGACATATCTGGAGGATAAGCTCCACCATTAGCAGCCGTTGCTGTCTGAACATTTGGAAAGGGATTAGCAAATTTATCTGACAATCTTCTTGGTCTTGTAAACATTTCTCCATCATCATTAGGTCCATCTAAAATTTCAAATTGTTCCGCGATTGATTTAGCCTCATCCAAAGTAAATTCTGGACCTCCTTTTTCTACTAAATTTCTATAGCTTAAATGCTGAATAGAGTGACATCCCGAGCAAACTTCTTGATAAACTTGATAACCTCTTTGTAAAGAAGCTCTGTTAAAAGTGCCAAAAATACCTTCAAAGCTCCAATTATTTTTTATAAATTCTATTTTTTTTTCCTCAGAATTAGCTGAACCACTAATTATAATTACAAATACAATAAAAAATACTTTAACTAACAGATTATTTAAACGTATCAACATTCTCTCCTTCATATTCTGCTGCGGTTTTTTTAAACTTATCTACAATGCTCAATTTATCTAGAACAGGGTCAGAAATGCTCGTGGGTAACGGACTCGTTTTCTCATAACGTCCTAACAATGGAAGGATAATTAAAAAATGAATAAAATAATAAGCAGTAGCAATTCTCGCTAAAATTACATAAATTCCCTCTGGTGGTTTTGCACCCAAGTAAGCTAATAATATTACCATAACTACCAATACCCAATAAAACTTTTTATAAAGAGGTCTAAATACTGCCGATCTAACCTTTGAGGTGTCTAACCAAGGTAGCAAGACCAAAATAAAAATTGACGCAAACATAAAAATAACTCCTCCTAATTTGCTTGGTATAGCTCTTAAAATTGCATAAAAGGGTAGCAAATACCATTCTGGAACTATATGCGCAGGAGTAACCAATGGATTGGCTGGAATATAATTATCAGGATGTCCTAAGAAATTTGGTGCATAAAATACAAAACCTAAAAAAATTAATATAAATACAAGCATGGCTAAAAGATCTTTCATAACCATGTAAGGATGAAAGGACATAGTTTCATTTCTATTTTTTTTAACGTCAATTCCAATGGGATTATTATTTCCAGGAACATGTAGTGCCCAAATATGTAATACAACTAAGGCAAAAATTAAAAATGGAAACAAGTAATGTAAGCTGTAAAATCTATTTAGTGTCGGATTGCCCAGCGAATAACCACCCCATAGCCATGCAGTAATATTTTCTCCAACTAAAGGGATAGCACCGAATAGATTCGAAACAACCGTAGCGGCCCAAAAACTCATTTGACCCCACGGTAAAGTATATCCCATAAATGCAGTTGACATCATAAGCAAATAAATTATCAAACCGGTAATCCAAATCATTTCTCTTGGAGGTTTATGTGATCCATAATATAAACCTCTAAAAATATGAATATAGACAGCCAAAAAAAACATTGAGGATCCATTGGCGTGAGCATATCTAATGAGCCAGCCATAATTTACATTTCTCATTATGTGTTCAATGCTATCGAAGGCAAGATCTGTATTCGCTACATAATGCATCGCAAGAATAATTCCTGTCACAATTTGAGCAATTAGAAAAAAAGTAAGTATGCCACCAAAAGTCCACCAATAATTTAAATTTTTTGGAGTTGGATATTCAGTTAAATGATGTGATAAACTCAAAAGTGGTAATCGACTATCAAACCACCGGGCAAGCTTAGATTTTGGAACATATTTTTCTTCACTCATAATTAATTTAACCTATTTTAATTGTATTATTATCTACAAACTCGTACTTAGGTATTTCTAAATTTTTTGGAGCTGGACCTTTTCTAATTCTTCCAGAAGTATCATAGTGCGAACCATGACAAGGACAAAACCATGCTTTGTATTCACCTTTGCCACCTAAAGGAACGCAGCCAAGATGAGTACAAATTCCAATCATAACTAACCATTCTGGATTCTTGGTTCTATCAGAATCTTTCTCTGGATCTATTAAATCTTTTAAATCTACCTTTGCAGCCTCATCAATTTCTTTTTTAGTTCTCCTTCTTATAAATATTGGTTTTCCCCTCCAAAGCACTGTTAAAGTTTTTCCAGGTTCGATGTTACCGACATTCACTTCGGTAGTTGATAAAGATTTAACCGATGAATCTGGATTCATTTGATCTACTAAAGGCCAAATAGTTGCTCCGAGTCCAACGGCTCCTATTGTGTAGGTCGCCGTAAACAGGAAACTTCTTCTTTTTGAATGAATTTTTTTACTCATAAATTCTAATATTCTGAGTATTATATATTATGGCTAATCACAATATAAACCATTTGACATGGATCAGAATGACACACAAACTAATTTATATTTAAAAAAATGTTTAATATTGCTCTATATCAACCTGATATACCTCAAAACACCGCCGCAATAATTCGTTTGTGTTCATGTTTTAATACAACCCTTGAAATAATTGAGCCTTGTGGTTTTTACTTAAGTGACGAAAGATTAAAAAGAGTTGCAATGGATTATTTGGATAAAAGTAAAATAATAACTTATAGATCGTACAAAAATTTTTTGATTAAAAAAAAAAAATCAAGAGTTATACTTATGACTACAAAAGCTAAAAAAAACTATAATAACTTTGAATTTAGTCCGAAAGACACACTGCTTTTTGGTCGAGAAAGTGAAGGAGTTCCAAAATTAGTACATGATAATTCTTATGAAAAATTGAAAATACCTTTGAAAAAAAATATAAGATCACTCAATATTGGTATGGCTGTAGCTATAACTTTATCTGAAGCTTTAAGACAAAATTCTAATTTATAGAAATATGAAAATAAGAAAAAAACAAAAATTAACAAAAGAATGGTTTATTAAATTACAAAATATAATTTGTAATAGTGCTGAACAATTAGAAAAAGAATATGGTTCTAATATAAAGTTTAAAAAGAATAAATGGAAATATGGTGAATTTAGAACTATAAAAGGTGAAGTAATTGAAAAAGGTGGTGTTGCTTTTTCAAATGTGACAGGTAGATTTCCTAAAGAGTTTGCAAAAAAAATTCCAGGAACAAAAAATAATACCAGTTTTTGGGCTTCGGGCGTTTCGGTAGTATTTCATCCTAATAATCCTAGAGTTCCCGCAATGCATTTTAATACTAGGTTTGTTTGTACGCAAAAAAATTGGTTTGGGGGTGGTATTGATGCAACACCTTGCCTTACTGATAATAAAGAAAAAAAATATTTTCATAACAAACTAAGAAAAATATGTAATCTTCATAATAAAAAATATTACTCAAAATATAAAAAATGGTGTAATGAATATTTTTACCTGCCGCATAGAGATGAAACTCGTGGCATAGGTGGTATCTTTTTTGATTATAAAATGGATAATTGGGAAAAGGATTTTTTATTTATCAAAGATGTGGGTATTACTTTTGCTTGTTTGGTTAAAGAAATTATGAAAAAAAAAATGTTTATAAAATGGACAAAAAAGGAAAAAGAAATCCAATTATTAAAACGAGGTAGATATGCAGAATTTAATTTAATGTATGACCGTGGTACCAAATTTGGATTAAATAGTGGTGGTAATCCGGAAGCTATATTAATGTCTATGCCCCCAACGGCAAAGTGGAAATAATCTATGGAAAAAGAACCAATAACAACTCAAGGACTTGAAAAATTAAAAAAAGAATTAGAAGAATTAAAATATATTAAACGTCCAAAAATAGTTGAAGCAATCGCCGAAGCTAGAGCTCATGGAGATTTAAAAGAAAACGCTGAGTATCATGCAGCAAAGGAAGAGCAAGCAAAAATTGAAGGTAGAGTTATTGAAATAAATGATTTAATCGCTAGAGCAAATGTCATTGATGTAACAAAGCTTGAAAAAAAAGATAGTGTAATTTTTGGTTCTACAGTCCATTTAATTGACTTGGAAATTAATATAAAAAAAACTTACAAGATAGTAGGTAAAGATGAGGCCGACATAACAAAAAATTATATTTATTTTAGATCGCCTATTGGTAAAGCATTAATAGGAAAAAATAAAAAAGATATAATAACAGTCACAACACCATCTGGGGAAAAAAATTTAGAGATAATAGAAGTCAAATATATTTAATTTTCATTAATTTTACCTAAAGATTTTTCAACTGTTTTTTTATCTATAACAAAATTATTTTCAATCCATTTTTCTTCTAATGATTTAAGTTTTTTTCCCAATACTTGGCCAGTCTTATATCCATGTTCTTTTAAATAATCTCCAGAAACTGGAAATTTGGGTATTTCACAAACGTTTACATAGTCTAGTAATGTCTCAATAGTCAAAATTTTAATTTTATCATTTGTACATATCGTAAAAAGCAGTAAATCTCTTACATAGTCTTTGCTTGATAAATAAATTAATTTTTTAATATTTTCTTCTGAATAAAATTTCTTAGTTTTAAGATTTTCGAAATTTACCGAAATATTTTTGAATCTACTTTTAATAATATTAGATGTTTTATATTTATGGCAAAAATATTCATGATCATTCAATTTGTCCAAAATAAGCAATGATAGAATTAAATGAGCGTCATACTTAGATTTAAGTTTTTGATTTAAACCATTAAGTGTTTTTAATCTTTCATAATACTTAAATTGTGGAAAAATATTTACAATAATCTCCTTAGAAATTGTGTTGGAAAATAAATTGAATAAATTTTCTAACACTAGAATTTTTTTTAATTCATCGAATATTCTTTCATTTGAAACTTTATTTAATCCATTTATATGCTTTTTAATTGATCGAATAACATTCTGATCATGATCTGTTTTACTGTACTGTGTAAAAAATCTAAAGTATCGTAAAATACGCAAATAATCTTCTTGTATCCTTTCGTCCGATGCGCCAACAAATTTTATTTCTCCATTTTTTAAATCTGATATTCCGTTTAGAGGATCAAAAATTCGCCCTTCTATGTCTGCATATATTGCATTTATTGTAAAATCTCTTCTCAAGGCATCTTGTTTCCAATTTGTAGTAAATTCTACATTTGCATGCCTACCATCTGTTGAAACATCTTTTCTTAGGGTTGTAATTTCAATTTTTTTTTTGTTCAGAATTGCCGTTACGGTCCCATAAGAGATTCCTGTATCTATAACTTTAATATCTTCTTTATTAAGTCTTTCCTTAACTTCATTTGGTTCGAGAGATGTTGCTAAATCAATATCATTAATATTTTCACCACAAATTGCCTTCCTAACACATCCTCCCACAAACCTAACCTTATTTTCTTTTCCAATTTCGTTAAGGTGTGAAAAAATTGTTCGAGCCTCTTTTATATTTTCTAGAAATTTGGTGCTTTTGTCTGATCCAAATTTTTTATAAAGAAAATGGTCAGTTTTTAAAATAATATTTTTTATTTTCTTAAACATTTTTTGGCTGGGGCGCTAGGATTCGAACCTAGGATGGTGGTACCAAAAACCACTGCCTTACCGCTTGGCTACGCCCCAATTTAAGTTTG
>Ga0187827_10005032_pt1 | contig 15839 bp, 15 predicted proteins | sample ETNtaG_39_FD_167969 | JGI IMG/M metagenome (GOLD analysis project Ga0187827, IMG submission 167969) | Marine microbial and viral communities from oxygen minimum zone, Eastern Pacific Ocean - ETNP2014_SV_150_PacBio MetaG (Illumina Assembly) | ecosystem: Environmental > Aquatic > Marine > Hypoxic...
TTGAAGTATCATCAATTTCAAGCATTGCCTGGTGAAAATTTGGATCAAATTTTTTATTTTTGCAAATAATTTGTTCAATATTATTTCTTTTAAAAATAGAAATTAAATCTTTTTCTAATATTTCAAAAGATTCTAATATTTTTGAAAAGTCTTTATTTTCTTTAAATTTTTTATTATTTGTAAAAGATGTTCTTGCTCTTTCTAAATTATCGATTAATGCAAGCGACTCTTTTGCAAATGCAAATCCTCCAAATTCAAAAGCTTCTTCTCTTTCTTTTTCGAATCTTCTTCTCTGATTTTCCATTTCGGCCAGTGTTCTGAGGACCTTTTCTTCTAGCTCCTTTACTTTTTTGCCATTCGATTCTTCTTTATTTTTTTCATCTTGAATTTTATCTTTTTCAATAGTAGCGTCAGTATCTTTATTACTTTGAGGATTCTTGCTTTGATCTTGCTTTAAAGCTGTTTCGTTTTTTTCTTCTACTTCCATATGTATGCTATATGGTTAAATAATTTTAAAATTCCAGTGTTTTATGAAAAAAATTGATAAAATAATTGTGGGCACGCATAATAATGGAAAATTTAAGGAAATTTCTGATTTATTACCTGCAAATATTACCAAAATATCTCCAAAAGATTTAAATTTTCCCAGCCCCAATGAAATAGGGGGTACCTTTAAAGAAAACTCAAAAATTAAAGCAGAATATTTTGCAAAGAAAGCAAATTTAATTACAATTTCAGACGATTCTGGACTGATGATAGATCTGTTATCTGGCGCACCAGGAATTTATTCTTCGAGGTGGGCAGGTCCTACAAATGATTTCAACGTAGCTATCGAGAAGGTTTACAATGAATTGAAAAAGGCTGGATTCGAGCGGAATAAAAGAAAAGAAATAGTTGCAAAATTTATTTCCTGTTTAACTGTTTATTGGCCTAATGGAAAATTTATTTCAAGTAGCGGAATAGTTGAAGGCAGAATATCGGAAGTTAAAAAAGGAACCAATGGATTTGGCTATGATCCTATATTTATTCCTCACGGGTACAACAAAACATTTGGTGAATTAAAACCACAAGAAAAACTCAAAATCGATCATAGATCAAAGGCTTTTTTAAAAATTTCAAATTTATTTATTGATTTTTAAAAATTGGTTGTCAAGTACTTGATAGATATCTAGTTTATGAGCAACTATTTTGTCTTCAAATGAAAATTTTCCGACTTCTCCAACATAAGATTTTTTATTAAAAATATTTTTTTTTAAATCACTTCCCTGAACTTTGCTTACGTAATAAATTAAACCTAAGATGTCATATGATAAAATCGAAATTTGTGATGGATATTTATCATAATTTTTAAAGTAAGTTTCTCTAAATCTAGAATAATTTGCCAAATTAATTGAAGGAAAATAAATTTGATTTGCCGAGCTTTCTTTAAGTAGAGTTTCATCAAACCATTGGTTTAACGTAATAAATTTAACATCTTGAGCCGTTACGTCAGAAAATAAAAAAGAGTTGGTCACACTTTTTAAATTTTCACCAAAATTTGCAATTATTACAGAATCAAAGTCAACTTCTCCAAGAGTGTATTTTTTTTTTAGATTTTTTAATCCTTTCTCATTTATTTGTTTATCCAATGAAATGGCGTATTTTTTTTTTAGATTTTCTAGTTCTTCCCCATTTGTCTGCGCATCTAAAAAGATATATTTTTTTTTTAGATTTTTTAATTCTTTCTCACTTAGTACTACAGAATTCAAATCAACCTCTCCAAGAGTATATTTTTTTTTTAGATTTTTTAATTCTTCTTCTTTTTCTAAAATTTTTATTCCCTTTTCTATAAATTCTATTATCTTTTCTAATTTCCCCTTTCTTTCTTCATAATCTGTAATCTGTTTGATTTGAGATGTTAATTTATCCGGTTTAACATCATAGGAATAAATATTCATAAATTCATGTTTTGATTTAACCAAAGCATTTCTTAATTCATCTTCAAAATTTGATTTAGGTATAAGGACTATTGTTTTATTTAGATTTTCTTTTTTTATAAAATCAACAATTGCATTAATTTGAGAATTTGCATTTATACCTATTGTGATTATATTTTTTGGAATTATTTTAGTCTTATTGCTCAAAGATAAAAAAGTTAGATTTTGAACTTCTCCAAGATAAATCAAATTTTGATGAAAAACTGGCCCAATAACAATTCGAATACCTTCGCTTTCCAATTGTCTAGCAGCAAACAGGGTTTTTTCTGGATTTGAATAGTTATCTTTTGGAAAAATTTCTACTCGATCATTATTTATTTTAGATAAAGCAAGTCTTAAAGAATTAAGAACTGATTTTCCAATTTCTTGGTGTCTTCCTGAAAGTGGGACGATTAGCCCAACTTTCAAAATACCTTCATCTGACCTTACCTCCTTTGCAAGACAATAGAAATTGGATAAGCTTAGGTAAATTATTGAAGTAAGAAGTAAAATAAATTTCATAAGATATTAAACTATTATATTAATCTAAAATGCAGTTTTCATCTAAAGAAAATATAGATAAAAAACAGGAAATTAAATCGGGACTTTATGTCGTGTCAACTCCCATTGGTAATCTGGAGGATATGACTTTAAGAGCAATTTATATTTTAAAAAATTCAGATTTAATTTTATGCGAGGATACTAGAACTTCTATAAAATTATTAAAAAAATTTAATATCAGTGCAAAAATGATATCATATCACAAATTCAACGAAAAAAAGCGATTAGGGAAAATTATTCAAATAATAAAAAATAATAAAATTGTGTCTTTGATATCGGATGCTGGCACTCCTGTAATTTCTGATCCAGGTATGATTTTGATAAAGGAGTGCATTAAAAATAATATTGCACTTCATCCTATACCAGGACCATCGGCAGTAACTTCAGCTCTAAGTGTTAGTGGATTTGATGAAAAATTTTTATTTTATGGATTTTTACCAAACTCAGAAACTCAAATTAAAAATGAGATTAAAAATTTGTGTGATTTTCCTTATTCAATTATTTTCTTCGTTTCTTCTAATAAAATAAACAAAGTAATCAAAATTTTCAAAATATTTTTTTCTGAAAGAAAAATCATGATAGCAAAAGAAATGACCAAAATTTATGAAAGCTTTATTAGAAACGATGTAAATTCATTAGATGTATTAAAATATAATCTCAAAGGAGAATTAACCGTAGTGATTTCTAATAAATTAAATGTAAAAAAAAAGAGCTTAAATCAACTAGGCGAATCAGTTAGAAGTGAAATAAAGCTTATGCTTAAAAAATATAGCAGCAAAGATGTGTCAAATTTCATATCCAAAAAAGAAAAAATTTCCAAAAAAATAATTTACGATTATTGTATAAATTTAAAAAAATGAAAAAAATTACTTTATTAATAATTTTATTATTAGCTTTTTCCGGTTGCGCGGGAGAGAGATCCGGGGGGTTTTTTGGTCGAGGAGTTAATATTGCGATGGATCCAAGAACACTTGGAACACAAATAGATGACTCTATCATGCAGCAAAATTTACTGGCTAGGTTGGTGTTAACTGATAAAAAGCATTTTCTTAAAATAGGCGTTAAAGTTTTGGATGGAAGAATTTTTTTGACAGGCAAGGTGGATCATCCTGAAGAAAAACTTCAAATTACAAAGATAGCGTGGGAAACTAAAGGGGCAAGATCAGTTAAAAATGATATAAAGATAAAAGAAGAATTCAATTTTAAAATTTCAGCAAAAGATGCATTGATAACTTCCCAATTAAGAGTTGCAATGATTCTTGATAAAGATATAAAAAATTCAAATTACAAAATCGATACATATAAAAAAAAAATTTATATATATGGAATAGCTTACAATGAAAAAGAGAGAAGAAAAGTAATTAATGAGGCAAAAGAAGTTTTGGATGTAGAGGGCGTTATAGCAAGTATTTTGCTCGTTGAAGATTTAAGTAGACAAAGTAACTAGTTGTTTTTTTTATAGTCAATAACCTCAGAGGAATAAGCGGCAACTGAGGCTAAATTTAATATATCAGAAGTAGAAGATCTTAATGGAGCAATTTCAATTGGTTGTCCAAGGCCTACTAAAAATGGTCCAATAATTTTTACTCCGCCCAATGTTTTCATTAGTTTCAATGAAATTGCAGCACTATGTATTGCTGGCATAATTAAAATATTGGCATCACCCACAATTTCTGAAAAAGGATAAAGTTCTTTATATTCTTCATTCAATGCAACATCTGGCTGCATTTCTCCATCAAACTTAAACTCAACTTTTTTGTTTTGCAATATTTCAACGGCGTCTCTTATATGCTTTGTTCTCTGAGTTTTGGGTATTCCAAAAGTTGAATGAGACAGAAAAGCAACTTTAGGATCAAAACCAAATAATTTTGCTACTCTTGCAGAAGAAATTGCTATTCTAGAAAGCTGTTCAGCTGAAGGATATTCGTGAACAGTTGTATCTGCAATAAATACGGTCTTATTTTTGCTAACCATCAAATTTAGACCAAAAAGTATTTCATTTGGTCTGCAATCAACTACATTATTGATTTTATTCAAAGTTTCCGAATAACGTCTAGTATTTCCAGTTACCATTGCGTCCGCATCACCACATGCGACCATACAAGATCCCCAGGTAACTCTGTCGTTTCTTATTAATCTGTCACAATCTCTTTGTAAAAGTCCTTCTCGCTTACACCTGTTATAGAGAAATTGAGCGTATTTCTCTCTTTTGATTTTATCTGTTGAGTTTGTTACTTCTAATTCATAATTTTCATCCAAACCGATTTCATGTAACCTTTCTTTTACCTTGTCATCTTTTCCCACCAAAATTGGTATTCCCAATCCGCTGTTTTTAAAAGCAATGGCTGCTTTTAACGTATTTTCATCTTCACCTTCAGCAAAAATAACTCTTTTTTGAGTTTTTTTGATCAGCGAATTGATACCCTGCATTATAGATACCGAAGGATCTAATCTTTGTTTTAATTGTTCTTTGTAAATTTCAAAATTTTCAATTTTTTTTCTTGCTACTCCACTTTCCATTGCTGCTTTTGCTACAGCTGCTGGTATTACACTAATTAATCTTGGATCAAAAGTTGAAGGAATAATATATTCTTTTCCATAGTGTGGTCTTTCTCCTCCCATGGCAGCGACAACTTCATCGGGCACATCCGCTTTTGCAAGTGTTGCAATTGCACGGGCAGCTGCCACTTTCATTTCCTCATTGATTGTTTTTGCTCGCACATCTAAAGCTCCCCTAAAAATGTAAGGAAAACCAATTATGTTATTTACTTGATTTGGATAATCGGATCTTCCTGTTGCCACAATAGCATCGTCTCTCACTTCTTTAACATCTTCAGGTTTGATTTCGGGATCGGGATTTGCACAAGCAAAAATTATTGGATTTTTTGCCATTTTTTTAACCATATCTTTAGTAAGTACGTCTTTTGAGGATAATCCTAGGAACACATCTGCTCCTTCAATTGCATCATCGAGTGTTCTAGCTTTTGTATCGATAGCATGCTTTAATTTCCATTGATCCATGTTATCTCTTCCCTTATACAGAACTCCCTTCCTATCAAGCATGATTACATTTTCATTTGGAGTGCCGTTGCTTTTAATAAGATTAGTACAAGCAATCGCTGATGCACCGGCTCCATTAACAACAACTTTTATTTCTTTAGCGGATTTACTAAATATATCCAAGCCGCTAATCAAAGCCGCCAAAGTGATTATTGCTGTACCGTGTTGATCATCATGGAATACAGGAATATCCAATGTCTCTCTCAATTTTTTTTCTATGATAAAACAATTAGGGGACGCTATATCTTCTAAGTTAATACCTCCAAAACTTTTTCCAAATTTTGTTATACTATTTATAATTTCATCGGGATCTGAAGAATCTATTTCCAAATCAATAGCATCTATATCAGCGAAACGTTTAAATAATACTGCCTTACCTTCCATAACAGGTTTAGAGGCTAGGGCACCTAGATTGCCGAGACCAAGTATTGCCGAGCCATTACTAATTACTGCCACAAGGTTTCCTTTGCTTGTATAGTCGTAAGCAGCATCAGGATTTTCTGCTATTACTTTTACCGGAGCTGCTACTCCAGGGGAATAAGCAAGTGCCAAATCTCTTTTTGTTGTCATTGGCTTTGAAGAGATGATTTCAATTTTTCCGGATTTTCCACCGTTATGAAAATCTAGCGCCTCTTGATCAGTGTATTTGTCTATTTTTGACTTTTTCTTCATTTTAAAAGTGAGTATCTTGTAATTGTCACAAAATTAAGGCTTATATGTCAAGATGAACTTAATAGCTTCTACCTCTATATTTAGTTTTTTTACATTAATTAGCAGAGTACTCGGTTATATAAGAGATATATTAATTGCGATTTTCTTGGGCACTAGTCTTTTTGCAGATGCTTTTTTTGTCGCATTCAGACTACCAAATACATTTAGAAGACTATTTGCAGAAGGAACATTTAATGCGGCTTTCATTCCCAGCTTTGCAGGAACACTAGTAGAAGATAAAGAAAAAGCCGATGAATTTGCAAGAAATATATTTAATTTACTTTTTATTATTTTGTTACTCCTTGTCTTAATAGCAGAAATTTTTATGCCTCAGTTAATTTATTTAATCGCGCCAGGATTTTATAAAGATCCTGAAAAATTAAAACTTGCAATAAATTTAAGCAGAATCACCTTTCCATTTTTATTTTTTATTTGTCTGGCATCTTTTTTTTCTGCAATACTTAATTCGTATAATAAATTTGCAGCTGCTGCGGCTGCACCGATTATATTAAACGCGATTTTGATTGGATCACTAATTTTTTCAAAATGGATTAACATATCGGACGTTTTTACACTGTCCTACGCTGTATCTTTTGCGGGATTATTGCAATTTTTAATTTTATTATTTTTTGTTAGAAAAAATTTTAAACTAATTTTAAATATAAAAGTAAAAATAGACGATAAAATAAAATTTTTTTTTAAAAAATTAATTCCAAGTATTTTTTCATCAGGTGTAACTCAAATTAATATTTTAGTTGGAACTATAATTGCTTCATTTCAGGCAGGCGCGGTTTCTTACCTTTATTATGCAGACAGAGTTTATCAAATAAACCTTGCTGTTGCTGGAATAGCTGTTGGAACGGTAATGCTTCCAGAATTATCTAAGCATGTAAAAAATAATAGTGATGATTTGGTTGCCAATTTACAAAACAGGGCTTTAGAACTTTGTTTATTTTTGTCTATACCAGCCGGAACCGCTTTGGTTTTAGCATCAGAAGAAATTGTTACATCGCTATTTGGCTATGGTTCTTTTGATTACGAAAGTGTGACTAATACCGCGATTGCACTAACTTTTTTTGCATTTGGTGTGCCTGCTTTTTCAATATTAAAAATTTTTTCAAATTTCTTTTTCGCAAGAAATAATACTAAATTACCTTTTTACCTATCGGTTATATCTGTAATTTTAAATATTTTAATAAGCGTATTATTCTTCGGCAAACTCGGTTTTGTTATAATACCGATAGCAACTTCAATTTCTTCTTGGATTAATGTTGCTTTGCATTTTTATTTTATAAAAAAACAGAATTTACATAATTTTGATAGAATATTTATTTATAAATTTCCTCGTATGATATTTTCTACAGTTATAATGGGAACAATATTATATTTCACCCTAGATTTCTTCTCTGACAAATTTAACTATAATGAAAGTTGGAAAATTGTTTATTTATTTATTATAGTGAGTGTTAATTTGTTAATTTATTTTTTTGTTTCAAGTTTTTTAGGGGCTTTTAAGTTAAAGGATATTAAACCAAGATAGTTTTTTTATTTATGAAAAAAAAAAGAGTGTTTTCAGGAGTTCAGCCAACTGGAAATTTACATTTAGGAAATTATTTGGGTGCGATAAAAAACTTTGTTAACTTACAAAGTGATAATGATTGCATATATTGCGTTGTTGATTTGCACGCTATAACAATTAAGTATAAACCTGAAGAACTTAGGTTAAATACTTTGGAAATTATTGCTAGTTTTCTTGCTGCAGGTTTAGATTATAAAAAAAGTATTTTATTTAATCAATCAAGTGTAAGTGCTCACGCAGAATTTGCCTGGGTATTAAACTGCGTTTCTAGAATTGGTTGGATGAATAGGATGACGCAATTTAAGGAAAAAGCTGGGGCAGACAAGGAAAATGCCAGCGTAGGCCTTTTTGTTTATCCTACGTTAATGGCAGCTGATATACTTTTATATGACGCAACTCATGTCCCTGTTGGAGAAGACCAAAAACAACACTTAGAGCTTACTAGAGATATTGCCCAAAAATTTAACAATGATTTTAATTCTGAAGGCTTTCTGAAAATTCCTGAGCCTTTAATACAAAAAGAATTTTCTAGAATAATGAGTTTAAGAGATGGAAAGAAAAAAATGAGCAAATCTGAATCTTCTGATCAAAGCAGGATAAATTTAAAAGACGACAAGGATACAATTGCTCAAAAAATAAAAAAAGCAAAAACAGATAGTTTGCCGATTCCTTCAAACAAATCCGAATTTCATTCAAGGACTGAAGCAGAAAATTTAATAAATATATATCAAAGTGTTAGCGGGAGCAGTTTAGAAAACGTGTTAAAAGACTTTGGAGGTAAAAATTTTTCATTATTAAAAGAAAAACTTACAGAAATATTAATAGAAAAAATTTGTCCCATTGGTGATGAGATTAATAAATTACTAAAAGATCAAAAATATCTTAAATCAGTCCTAAAAGAAGGCAACTTAAAAGCGAATGAAATAGCTAACAGTAAATTAGATAAAATTTACAATGAAATTGGTGTATTAAATGTTGATTAAAATCAAAAATAAAATTTGTAATTTAATTAACCTGTTATTTTGTGTATAAAACTTAATTACAATGTATGTGCAAACAGAAGAAACTCCAAATCCAAATACTCTGAAGTTTTTACCAGGAAAAATTGTATCCGAAGTTGGTTCAGTTGAATTTACAGCCAAGGAACAGACAGAGAATAGATTAATTAAAGATATATTATCAATTAAGGAAGTTAATATGGTTTTTTTAGGCTCGGATTTTATAACTGTAAAAAAAACTGACCAAATTTTATGGAAAGAAATTAAACCGAAAATAATATCTCTAATTAATGAATACTATTTAAATGATAACGTTAGTATTTTAGATAAAAATTACCTTAAACAAAAATCAAATGACGAAGAATCAAATGACGAAGTGGTAAAAAAAATAATTAATGTTCTTGACGAAAAGGTCAGGCCTGCTGTGGCAAGAGATGGAGGAGATATAAAATTTAAATCTTTCGACAATGGACTTGTGAAAGTTGAATTGCAGGGAAGTTGTTCAGGATGCCCAAGCTCTACGATGACATTAAAGCAAGGTGTTCAAAATCTTTTATGTCATTATATACCCGAAGTTAAAAGTGTAGAAGCCGTATAGGATAATGAATTAATAGATGCAAGATAAAAAACAGAAAACATATCAATGAGTTATAGAAGACAACTAATTCGATTAGCTAAACTTTATGGAATAGTAGAAATTAAAAACTATTTTAAAAGTGCCAAAAGATTAACAACTTCTCAAATAGAACTTATTTTAATAAAGAATAATATTAAACTTCCGTCAAAAAAAATTTTACCAAAATTTAGACGTTTAATAATTTTTAAAAATAAATATTTAAAACAGCTATTTTATACTGCAACCGTTGTAGTAATTGTTATAGGTTTTTTTGGTGGAGTGCCGTATTTGGTAAATGTTTTTCATAAAGTAGATTATAATTTATGGAAAAATAGAGATGAAATTGCCAAACACAAAAATGATATAATTGATAAAATTTTAAAAAAGAAAGAAATAAAATCATACAAAAAAGATGAAAATTTTGTAGTAAGTGAAAAAATACTAATAAAAAAAGACGATTTAATTGAAAATACAATAAGTTTAGATGCGTCAGTCGTTGCTACCTTATTCGAAGATCTTAATTATGATTTGTCTAAAATCAGAAAAGGTAAGAAAGTTAAACCATTCTATATTTCTTTACTTCCTAGGGATCTATCTTTAATTGAAGATGTTAGGGAAAGAAAAGAATTATTTATTAAAATAATTCTTCCACTAATTTTACAAGAAAATGAAAAAATTAAAGAAGATAGAGAAAAATTGTTTAAGCTGCTTGCAAAAAAATCTAACACTAAAGTAGAGAAAAACTGGTTAAAATGGAAATTTAAAGAATACAAAATAAAAAATCGCGATATTTCAGAGTTAAAAATAAGAATGGATATTGTTCCGGTGTCCTTAGCCATTGCTCAAGCAGCAATAGAAAGTGGATGGGGAACTTCAAGATTTGCACTGGAGGGCAATGCATTATATGGTCAGTGGACATGGTCTGATAAGGGTTTGAAACCTTCGGGCAATGTTGATGGCGATCATAAAGTTATGCACTTTAAGATTCTTACGGCATCAATTAAGGCTTACGAGAAAAACTTAAATACCCACAGCGGTTATATAGAATTTAGAGAAGCAAGGGCAAATTTAAGAAACCGAAATGAAAAAGTAACAGGATTAAAATTAACTCAATATTTGGACAAATATTCAGCTACGGGAATGGAATACACAAAAAAACTAGAATTAACAATTAAAAAAAATTCACTTTCAGATTTTGAAAATGCAAAACTTTTGTCTACTGGTTTGAGAAAAGAAATTAAACTTTAAATATTAAACTTAATATTCAGAAATAACGTATTGAATTCCTAGCCACCTCCATCCATTTTTATCGTTAAGAGAACAATTAATTCTTCCTCTTTCGGTAGTAAATTTTTCTTCAAAATTTATTGTTAGTATATTTTCTTCTCCTAATTTTATTTTAGAATCTCTCCATCGGTTACCCTCGTTGGAGAAACAATTGATATTTTTTAAATTTTTTTGATTTTTAAAAAATGTAACCCTTAATTCTGGTGGGTTTTCATTTTTTTGTAAATATCTATTTTCAGGATAAATTTCTTTGTAAGGAAATGGAAGTAAATCTATAATAAATTTAAATCGATCTAAATTTCCATATTTTTCGTTAATAGGAAATCTAGGAAGTTCCAAATAATTTTTTGTACCATCAATCACCCCAGAATGTTGACCAAATGCAATATCAAAATTTAAATTTATTAAAATTTTTTTAAAATCGCTACTATATTCTCCAAAAGGATAAGAAAAATAGCTTGGACTATAACCCAATTCTTTTTCAAATAATGCAATGGCTTGATTTAAATCATTAATGATTTGGTTGTTTGTTTCATCAACTAGATATTTATGAGTATGGCTGTGATTTCCAATAATTCCTAAGCCACTTTTTTTAATTTCTTTTATTTGTTCCCAATTCATATAGCCATTTTTTCCAACATATGCCGTTGAAATAAATAATATAAATGGAATATTTTTCTTTTTTAAAATAGGCCATGCATTGTCATAAAAAGATTGAAATCCGTCATCTATAGTAAGTAAAATTTTTTTTTCTTCATTAGGTTTCGAGATTTCTTCGATAAAATTTTTTGGATGTAAAAAATTTATCTTAAGATTTTCTATAATATTAATTTGCTCTTTGAATATATCCATTTGGATGTTCGTAGAGGGATATTTATGTTCATCAAAACGGTGATACATGAGTGCAATAATTCCCTTATCAAACTCAAAATATCTGTTATTTTCACCATAAGAATTTGAATTTAAAAATATAATAATTAATAAATATGCCAAAATGAATTTCTTAGTCATTGATGGATCCACAGATAAAATTTGTTTTTTTTCACACTATAACAATAATTCTTATAATAAATCTTTTGAAAGTAGTAAAAATAATTATGAAAAATTTTCTATTTTGTTATTTGATTTTTTAAACCAAAATAATATTAATTTAAGCAAAATAAGCCATTTATTTGTAAATCAAGGACCTGGGAGTTTTTCTGGAATCAGAACTTCAATCGCAGTAGCAAAAGGTTTAACTATTACAAATAAAATAAATTTATATGGATTTAATTCTCATGATTTAAAAGACATGAATTATATGAATATCGTTTTTTTGTATGAAAAGGGATGTTTAACAAAAAATTTGATTAAACCACTCTACATAAGTTAGAATATATTTAGAAAAAGATGAAACCTAGCATAGAAGAAAGATGTAAACAAAAAAATGTAAAGTTAACTAATCAAAGAAAAATAATCGCACAGATTATGGCAAATTCTTATGACCATCCTAATGTTGATGAGTTATACAGGAGAGTTTCTGAAATCGATCCGAAGATTAGCATTGCAACTGTTTATAGGACTGTAAAACTTTTCGAAGAGGCAGGAATAATAACCAAACACGATTTTAGGGGAGGAAAAGCAAGGTACGAAAAACTAGCAGACAGTCATCATGATCATTTGATTGATGTTCAATCTGGAGAAATAGTTGAATTTGTAGATGAAGAAATTGAAAAACTTCAAAAAAAAATAGCTGAAAAATTGGGATATCAGATGCTAGATCATAGATTAGAACTTTATGGTATTAAAAAAAAAAGATAGATTTTAATTGTCAAAAAAAATTTTCATAAAAACTTTTGGATGTCAAATGAACGAATACGATTCTACTCGTATTATAGATTTAGTTAAATTAATTGGGTACGAGAAAACAAGCAATCAGATCGATGCAGACTGTTGTATTTTGAATACTTGTCACATAAGAAATAAAGCTACGGAAAAAGTTTATTCTGAAATTGGCAGGATAAAAAAAAATTTCAGAAATACAAAAAAACCCTTAGTTATAGTTGCCGGGTGTGTAGCTCAAGCAGAATCAGAAGAAATGTTAGAACGAGATCCCTATATTGATATGGTAATAGGTCCTCAATCCTATCATGAAATTAATGATAAAATTTTAAATTATTTTAGAGAAAACAAAAAAATTAATTTGACTGAATTTAATGTTACTAAAAAATTTGATAAACTAGAAAAAATAAAAAATAATAATAGTAAAATTTCAAATTTCTTAACTATTCAAGAAGGCTGCGATAAATTCTGTAATTTTTGTGTTGTGCCTTATACTAGAGGACCAGAGTATTCGAGACCTTTTGATCAAATAATCAATGAAGCAAAAAACCTGGTAGAAAATGGATCTAAAGAGATTATCTTATTGGGACAAAATGTTAATGCATATCATTTCATATCAGATGGTAAAGAATATAAATTATCAAATTTATTGCTGGAATTAGAAAAAATTAAGGATCTTGTTCGAGTAAGATTTACCACTTCGCATCCCAAAGATATGACAAAGGATTTAATTGATTGCTTTAATAATTGTTCAAAACTTATGCCCTTTCTACATTTACCTGTGCAAAGTGGATCAGATAAAATTTTAAAGCTCATGAATAGAAAACACGATATAAGATTTTATTATTCAATTATTGAAAAATTAAAAAAAATTAACTCTAATATAGATTTTTCAAGTGATTTTATCATAGGATATTCTGAAGAAGATGACGGGGATTTTGAAAAAACTATGAATTTAGTAAAAAAAATTGAATTTACTAATTCTTATTCATTTATTTTTAGTGCAAGACCAGGTACGCCGGCTGCAAAATTACAAAAAATTAATAGCGATATTGCAAAAAATAGACTCAAAATAATTCAGAACCAACTCTTTAATTTACAACTGAATAAAAATAAGGAATTAGAAGAAAAAAAAATTGAAGTTTTAGTTGAAAATAAATTAAAAAATCAAAATAGTTTTTTTGGAAGAACTAGAAAAATGACTCCAGTTATATTTGAATCAACATCATGTAATCCTGGTGACCTGATTCAGGTTGAAATTATTTCCTCAAATCAAAATAATTTATTTGGTAAACACATGGAGAATAAATTTAAAGCAGCGTAATATTATGAAAAAATATAATTTAAACACAATTAGAAAAGATTTAAAAATAGTTTATTCTGACAGTGGTTCAATTAGCTTGGTTTTTCAAGATAACAATATTTTAAAGGGTGTGGTCGGCGAACTTGACTCAAATCTAAAGGAGTTAGAGAAACTAAGTAGATCAAATATTTATTTCCGTGGCAATTCTATTGTAATAAAAGGAGATCAAAAATCAAATGAACTAGTTAGAAAAGCTGTAGAGTTTCTAACTCATCAGTTTAAAACTTATGGTACGATAGAAAAAAAAGATATAATTTCATCTATGGATAAATTTATGATGAATGAAAAAAATAATAAAAATTTACATCAATTGGATTATATAATTAAGACTCCTAAACGGACTGTAATTCCAAGGTCAAAGAAACAAAAGGATTATATTAGGGCTTTAAAAGAAAGCGATATAGTAATTTCCAATGGACCAGCGGGAACGGGAAAAACATATTTAGCAGTTGCAATTGCACTAACCATGCTTCTCGAAAAAAAAATTGATAGAATTATTTTATCAAGACCGGCAGTTGAAGCGGGAGAAAGATTGGGATTCTTACCCGGAGATATGAGAGACAAGGTCGACCCATATCTTAGGCCTTTATATGATTCACTTTATGATTTATTAGATTATGAAAAAATACAAAAAAAACTGGAGATTGGTGACATCGAAATAGCACCCGTGGCCTTCATGAGAGGAAGAACATTAAAAAATTCCTTTGCAATCCTCGATGAAGCACAAAATGCCACCGATACTCAAATCAAAATGTTTTTAACTCGAATAGGAGAAAACTCAAAAATTGTTATAAATGGAGATTCCTCACAAATTGATTTAATAAATAAAAACCATTCAGGATTGCTTAGATCAAAAGATTTATTAAAAAATTTAAACGAAATATCTGTAGTGGATTTTGACCATACTGATGTTGTGAGACATCCATTAGTTACTAAAATTGTAAAAGCATACGATGAATTCAAAAATGATTAATGCCGATGTGGTTGTAGAAAATAAATTATGGAACAAAAAAATTAAAAGTCCAAGTAAATATATTAAAAAAAAAATCAAAAAAATATTTAAATTCAATTCAATAAAAAGAAGACGTTTTTCATTGACAATTTTGTTAACTGACAATTCTAAAATGAAATATTTAAATAAAAAATTTAGAAATAAAAATAAAATAACAGATGTTTTATCTTTTCCAAATTTGGAACCTGCTGATTTAAAAAAAAAAATCAATACAGAAATTTATTTAGGAGATATCGCTTTAAGCTATGAGATAATAAACCGAAGATCAAAGGATAGCAATTTCAATCTGGAATTTGATAAAATGTGGATACACGGATACTTGCATTTGCTAGGATATGATCATAAAAAATTTAAAGATTATAAAGTAATGAAAAAAACGGAAGATAAGATTTTAAAAGTAATTTAATAAAATAGTCTTGAACAAAATATTTATAAATAAAAATTATATATTTTTTTTTGCTCCTTTTATTTTGGGTTTTTTTACCCCTTTTAGTTTTTCACCTTACAACTTAATTTTTATAAATTTTTTTACTATTCCTGCTTTTCTATATCTTTTAAACGTTGGAAAAAAATTCAAATTAAATAACAAATATTTTTTTCTTATAGGATGGTTATTTGGTTTTGGTTATTTTTTAAGTGGCTTGTATTGGATTTCAATTTCTCTAACTTACGAAGAAATATTCAGATATTTAATTCCTTTTACAGTTATTTTAGTTCCAGCTTTTCTGGCAATTTTTTATGGTATAAGTACATTAATACTAAAAAAATTTGTTTCTAAAAAAATAAGTTTTATTTTATTTTTTTCGCTACTGCTCTCAATTTTAGAATTTATACGTGGAAATATATTAAGTGGTTTTCCATGGAATCTAATTGCAT
>Ga0187827_10005034_pt1 | contig 15838 bp, 13 predicted proteins | sample ETNtaG_39_FD_167969 | JGI IMG/M metagenome (GOLD analysis project Ga0187827, IMG submission 167969) | Marine microbial and viral communities from oxygen minimum zone, Eastern Pacific Ocean - ETNP2014_SV_150_PacBio MetaG (Illumina Assembly) | ecosystem: Environmental > Aquatic > Marine > Hypoxic...
CACCTCTTGCACTCGCCTATAAGTCCCGGTCTCTATCTGAGCTTCCGTTTTATATGCCCAACGAGTTGCGTCGCCTTTCTTCCAAAAAGATTTTACAACGGTTATTTTTTTACCTTGTGGACCTCGACGAATAATCGCTTGCCACTTCCTCCTAAACTTGCGAATAGTTGCCATTTCTTCCTTTCCAAGTGTGATCATAGTGTGATCAAACAACTTTTTTGGAAATTGGAAGAGGTGTTTTTGGCTAAAGGGCTAGGGAAATGAACATTGGAACATCGGCTCCAAAAGCCGGTGCCTTACCGCTTGGCTACGCCCCAATGTTTCATCCGTTTATTGATTCTACAAGGTAAATCAACCATAAATAGCTCTAATTTCTAAATGTATATTACCATTCTTTATTCCTTATCGGGAATAAAAAATTGACTCCAACTAAGGCCATAATGACACTAAGTTATTAAACTCTCAACATTCATTTGAGTTAATGGTAGAATGAAATCATGAAAAATATATCAAAGAAATTGACTAAGATTACAAAATATTTAAAAAAATTTCCTTATGTCTTTATATAATCAAGTTATTAATATCCTTAATCAGGAAAAAGATTTTTTAATCAATTTAACTCAACAAATTGTAAAGATCCCTTCAGTAAATCCAAAATTAGAAAACAATCCTGATCTCAATAAAGAACCAGAAGTGCAAGATGTTTTGGAAAAAGTTTTAAGAAAAGAGGGATTTACCATTGATCGTTGGGATGTTTTTGAAAATAGACCTAATATTGTTGCGAATAAATCCGGCAAAGATGAACGTAGTTTAATTTTATGTGGACATGTCGATGTTGTTCCTACTGGCAATCAATCTGCCTGGTCTGTTGATCCTTTTGGAGGAGAAATTAAAGACGGAAAATTATTTGGTCGAGGATCATTGGATATGAAAAGCGGTCTTACCGCTGCTATTGCAGCAGCTCGAGCAATTAGATTAGCTGGTATAGAATTAGAAGGTCGATTATCAATACATTCAGTTGTTGATGAAGAAACTGGTGGTTCTGGAGCTATAGATGCGGTCAAAAAAGGTCATCTCGCTAAAACTATCCTGGTACCTGAACCTACATGGGGTGATATTATTTGTGCTGAAGGAGGTCTTGAATGGGTGCGTATTACAATACCTGGCAGAAGTGCTCATGCAGGATGGAGATTTAATGAAATATGGCCGCAACATCACACTTCGGATAGATTGGTTCCAGGTGTCAATGCAATTGAGCTTGCTAATCGCTTTTTAAATGCTTTAAGAAATTTTGAAAGAGACAGATGTAGAAATACATATCATCCTCTTTCTCCCTTGGGATTAGCTACCATTAATCCTGGAGTCATTAGAGGTGGTGTAGGTAAAGGAAAAGATGGATTACCTATTATCATGTCCAATCCTGCAATGGTGCCTGATATTGTTACTCTGGATTTAGATTATAAGTTTTTACCAAATGAAAGACAGAAAGACATCAGAAAAGAGTTCGAGGAATTTGTACATAACTTTTCACAAGCAGATCCGTGGTTAAAAGAAAATCCTATTAAAGTGCAATGGGAATTAGGTGGATTATATTTTCCTCCAATGGACACTCCAATTGATCATCCTTTAATACAATCTTTAATAAAACATAATCAAAAAAACATTAGTTCTCCAACAATTAAAGCATTTGAAGCAGTAGCAGATGTTTCACATTATGCTGGAGCTGGTGTAGCTGGAAGTATGTATGGTTCAACTGGAGATGGTTTTCATGGAATTGATGAATATGTTGAAATTCAATCAATGATTAATACAACAGAAATAATCGCTAAAGTAATGATTGATATTTGTGGTATAAAATGAATTATCAATACTATTAATAGTAAAATGTTCATAATATGATGATTGATTTAGAATTTTTAAAAAAATTTAGTAAGAAAAATATTGATTTTGTAGTTTTTTTGACAAAATTAAATGAATTAAAGTCAATAAATTATCTTCCTTTTGATTATAAAATAATTACTGAAACAATTAATTCAAACTCTAATTTAAGCAATAACCTAAATGTAGGGTATTTTGTACAATCAAAATTATTTAATACATTTATTAGTGTAAGAGTAGTTTTAATTAATGACCCTAAAAAAATAGATGTAATTCAAATTGGTTCTGATCTTTATTCAACAATTAAAAAAAGAAAATTGAAAGAAACGAATTTTATTTTTTCTAAAAAATTGGCTGATACTTTTCAAAATAAATGTTGTGAACTAATTTTTGGTTTTCTTAACAGATCTTATACTTTCTCTAAATACAAAAAAAGTAATAGTTCGAATGCAAATATTAAACTTAATATATTTAATCAAAAGACAAAATTTAAAGATATGCAATATTATTTTAATCTTTTTGAATGTATTTCATTATGTAAGGACTTACAATCTGAACCAGCAAATATATTGACTCCATCTAATTACGCAGAAAGATGTCGTAAATTAAAAAAATATGGATTGAAAGTTAAAATTTTAGATAAACAAAAAATTGAAAAAATTGGCATGGGAGCTTTACTTGGTGTGTCTCAAGGTAGTGTAAATGAACCTAGTGTTGTTATTATTGAATGGAATTTAAAAAAAACCATAAAGCCTACAATTTTAGTTGGTAAAGGTGTAACTTTTGATTCTGGTGGCATTTCATTGAAGCCAGGGGAAAAAATGGAAGAGATGATTTATGACATGTCTGGCTCAGCTGTCGTTGTTGCTTCTATGATGAATGCAGCCTTAAATAAAATCAAAAAACCTTTAGTAGGAATTATCGGTCTTGTTGAAAATATGCCAGATGGTAATGCACAAAGACCAGGAGATATTGTTAAAAGTTTATCAGGTCAAACTATTGAAGTTTTAAATACAGATGCTGAAGGCAGATTAGTATTAGCTGACCTTCTTACATATGTTCAAAAAAAATATAAACCCAGAGAAATAATTGATTTTGCTACTTTGACTGGTGCGGTAGTAGTTGCTCTAGGTCAACATAAAGCTGGTTTGATTTCAAATAATGATAAATTAGCTTCTAAAATTTATTTAGCAGGAGAAAATACTTCTGAGAGAGTATGGAGGTTACCTTTAGATAAAGAATATAACAAAGAAATGGATAGTGAAAGAGCAGATATGAGAAATACTACCAACTGTAGTTTTGGAAGCACAATTACAGCGTCTCAATTTCTGCAAAGATTTATAAAAGATGGAACACCGTGGGCTCATTTAGATATTGCGGGAGTTGCATGGAATTCTAGATCTTATTTACATAAACCTGGAGTTTCAGCATTTGGTGTAAGATTAATCGATAGATTTTTAAAAAAGTAAATTAATTTAATATAAGTTTATTATGAATTTTTCTGAATATATTAACTATGATGCGCTTAGTTTAGTTAATTTGATAAGAAAAAAGGAAATTACTCCCTCAGAAATTGTCGATATATCCCTTAGTGCAATTGAAAAAATCAATCCTAAAATTAATGCAATTATTGGTAACTTAGAAAAAGAAACTGAAGATGCATTAAAACGTAATAATCCCAATAAGCCATTTTCAGGTGTACCTTTTTTAATTAAGGACTTGGGGTTTTTATATAAAGGTATTTTATGTGAAAATGGTAGTCGTTTAACTCAAGGTTTGATTTCTCATATAGATTCTGAACTTGGTAAACGTTTTAAACAATCTGGTGTTATTACTTTAGGTCGAACTAATACCCCTGAATTTGGACATAACTGCACTACAGAACCTTTGGTTAATGGTCCAACTAGAAATCCTTGGAATCTTCAACACATACCAGGTGGTTCTAGTGGTGGATCAGCTGCAGCAGTTTCTGCAGGAATAGTTCCAATAGCTCACGCCAGTGATGGAGGAGGTTCTATTCGTTTACCAGCATCTTGTTGTGGTATTTTTGGCATGAAACCTTCAAGAGGAAGGGTGCCTAATGGACCAAATGCTGATGAATATGGTTTTGGTATTGGAGTATCGAATACTGTTTCACGCTCTGTTAGAGACAGTGCTGCTATGCTTGATGTAATATCAGGTCCTGATATTGGTACTCGTATATTAATTCCTAAACCAGACAATACTTTTTTTGAAAGTTCACAACAAGATCCAAAGAAGCTGCGCATAGCTTTTTCAACTAAAGCTTTTAATGATGGGCCAATTGTAAACAAAGAAGTGCGTGAAGCTGTTTTAAAAACTGCAAAATCTTGTGAAGAATTAGGGCACGAAGTAGAGGAAAGTATGCCTAATATAAGCCTGTCTGACATTAAACATATTCATATGAATTTAGCTAGCACAGGTGTACGCAGTATGGATTGGTTTTCTAAACAAACAGGAAGACCTCTTAATGAAGATAATTTAGAAAGTTGTACTTTGGCAACAATTAAACATGGACGTCCTATGTTAGCAAGTGATCTTGAATCTATCCTTGATTTGATGAATAGCGTATCCCGAACAACTGGAAGTTTTTTCAGTAAATATGATATTTGGCTTACACCAGTAATGACTTCTCCTCCGATCAAACTTGGTATTTTAAATGCAAATGCACCTAATCTTACAGTTGAAAGCTGGTTTGATAAACTTTTCACTCATATTCCTTTTACACCTCTTTATAACCAAACAGGACTTCCTGCTATGACTGTACCCTTATGTTGGAGTTTAAAAAATCTTCCTATAGGTATGCAATTTGGAGCAAGACTTGGAGATGAATCTACACTTTTTCAACTTGCAGGTCAGCTTGAAAGATCATATCCATGGCATCATTACAAACCTCAGGTTAACTAAATAAACCGATATATTCTTAAATTATGAATCATCAGAATAATAAAACTTTTGATGTTATAGTTTTAGGTTCTGGTATTGCAGGAATATCTTTAGGTTCAGAATTATCAAATTATTTAGATGTGTGTGTTTTAGAAAAAGAAAAATTAACTTCATATCATTCAACTGGAAGATCAATTGCTTTTTACATCGAAAGTTATGGTAGTGAAGAAATTAGAAAGCTAACTACTGCATCTAAAGAATTTTTCTACGATTTGTCAAAAAATAACTTAAATAATGGAATTTTAAAAAAAACAGGAATGTTACATATTGCAAATAAAAATCAAAAAAAAAAATTACAATGCCTGTATAATAATTTAATAAAAATAAATAAAAATTTTACAATCTTTAATAAATTAAAAACAATTGAACTTCTCCCTTGTTTAAATGAGAAATATATAGATTCTTCTATTTATGACAGCGAGGCGAGTGAAATAGATATTCATCCTCTTTATAATTTTTATTTAAAAAAATTAAAAAAAAATAATGGAAAAATAATAACTGATATTCAAACAAATAAATTTATTTTTAATGATAACAAATGGAAAATCATTACAAACTCCGAAGATTTTAATGCAAAGATTGTTGTTAATGCTGCTGGTGCTTGGTGTGACTTAATTGCTGAAAATATTGGAACAAAAAAAATAAATCTTATTCCAAAAAAGAGAACTGTTTTTTGTTTTAAACCAATTAATACTGCAATAAATAACGAATGGCCACTTGCAAACGACATTGAAGAAAATTTTTATTTTAAAATTGATAATAATACAGTTATTGCTTCACCAGAAGATGAAACACCTACTGTTCCTCATGATGCTCAACCTGATGATTATGATATTGCCATAGGTATTGATCGAATTAAAAATGCTACTAATTTTAATTTTAATACTATTTTAAATAAATGGGCAGGCTTAAGATCTTTTGTTAAAGATAATAATCCTGTTATTGGATTTGATAGTCATATAAATAATTTTTTTTGGTTTGCTGGCCAAGGAGGATATGGAATTCAAATAGCACCAGCACTCGCTAAAATAGCTTCTAATATAATTTTAAACAAAAATAATGAATATTTTAAAAATCAATTTCAAATAAATCTTAATTCATTGCATATAAAAAGATTTAATTGATAATTACATTTATAATTAAATATACAAATTTATTTATAATAATTAACGCAAATGACAGGCTACAAAATGATTATTTTGTATTTCACGAAGTATTGGTTTTTCAATACTACATTTTTTTTCAGCTATTGGACATCTGGTGTGAAATGGACAACCTGAAGGAGGATTGATAGAGCTTGGCACTTCACCTTTGAGACGTTTAATTCTTTTATAACCAATATTGGGATTAGGTATTGGAACAGAATTTAACAGAGATTCAGTATAAGGATGTAATGGTGTGGTTAAAATTTTGCGACGAGGTGCAAGTTCCATAATTTGACCAAGATACATAACTGCAATACGCGTACTTATATATCCCACAACGTTAATATCGTGTGAAATAAAAATATAAGATAATTGAAAATCTCTTTGAAGATCTGTTAAAAGATTAACAACTTGCGCTTGTATAGAAACATCTAAAGCTGAAACAGGCTCATCTGCTACAATTAGTTTTGGATTAAGTGAAAGTGCTCGAGCAATAGATAAACGTTGTCTCTGACCTCCTGAAAATTCATGAGGATAACGGTCAATTTGTTCAGAATGTAAACCGACTCGATCAAAAAGTTTTTTAACTTCATTATTAATTTCATTACGTGGTACTGTATTATGAATAATCATTGGTTCACTTACAATTGCACCGGCCGTCATTCTTGGATTCAGAGATGAATACGGATCTTGGAATATTATTTGGACATTACGTTTAAAGGTTTTTAATTTTTTTTTATTAAAATCAAAAACATTTTTTCCTTCTAGTAAGACTTTACCTGTAGTAGGCTCTTGTAGACGAACAATAATCCTGCCAACAGTAGTTTTACCACAGCCAGATTCACCAACTAAACCGAGAGTTTCACCAGAAGCAATATCAAAGCTTACACCATCGACAGCATGTCCGTGAGCAACAGTTTTTTGAAATAAACCTCTACGAATTGGAAAGTGCATGTATAAATCTTTAACAGTAAGCAATGGTTTTAATTTGTTTTTCATTTAATTAATATTCTCCCATTCAAAGCATGCGGTACGATGCTCATTACTTACAGACTTAAAAGGAGGTTCCTCTATTCGACATCTTTCAGTTACAAGGGGACAACGTGGAGCAAAGGTACATCCAATACGTTTTGTATAAATGGAAGGAACTATACCAGGCATTTCTGTTAATCTAATTTTTTTATTGTTTTCATTTAGATTATCAAGACGTGGTAGAGATTTTAAAAGTCCGTGTGTATATGGATGTCTAGGATTGTTATAAATTTCTTTAACTTTTCCTTCTTCTACGATTTTTCCAGCATACATAACTACTACTCGATCAGCAGTATTTGCAACAACAGCAAGATCATGTGTAATTAATATAATAGCCGTTCCAAGTTTTTCTTGAATTTCTAGCATTAAATCGAGAATTTGAGCTTGAATAGTTACATCAAGAGCTGTTGTGGGCTCATCAGCTATTAATACCTTAGGATCACACAATAAAGCCATTGCTATCATAATTCTTTGACGCATACCTCCTGATAGTTGATGTGGATATTGTTTAAGACAATTTTTTGGATCTGGAATCTGCACAAGTTGCAACATTTCAATAGTTTTATTTTTAGCTTCTTTTTCTGTAATATTTTGATGAAATATTAATACTTCAGTAAGTTGACGACCTATTGTTAGTACTGGATTAAGTGAAGTCATTGGTTCTTGAAAAATCATTGATATTTTATTTCCCCTCAAACGATAAAGTGACCTAGTATCAAACTTGAGGATATTTTTACCTTCAAATTCAATCAAGCCCTTTTCAATTTTTCCTTGTGGAGATTGTATTAATCGTAAAATTGAAAGAGCTGTTACTGTTTTACCACAGCCAGATTCACCAACTACAGCTAAAGTTTCTTTAGGAAAAAGATCAAATGAAACATCATTAATGGCAGCAGCTTCACCAAACTCTCCTGAAAAAATAACACGAAGATTTTTTATTGAAAGAATTGGTTGTTTATTACTAGCCTTGTTCATCGTATATCTTTACGAAGACGTGGATCAAGCAGATCACGAATTCCATCACCAAGAATGTTAAAACCAAGAACTGTTAACATAATTGCCAAGCCTGGAAAAAGCAAAACCCAAGGAGCTAAAAGAATGTAATCTCTATTTTCAGCTAACATTTTGCCCCATTCTGGAGTTGGTGGCATAGCTCCAAGACCAAGAAAAGAAAGAGCTGCGGCTGATAACACAGCTGCTGAAAATCCAAGTGAACCAACTACAATTATTGGAGGTATAATATTAGGTAATAGATGACGAAGTATTAATCTGATTCTACCAGCACCAATAGCTTGTGCTGCTTCAAAATAAGGTTTGTTTCTTTCAACAAGTGTTACGCTATACGTAACTCTTGTATAATAGGGGATAAGACTAATACCAACTGCAATCATTGTATTTGTTAAACTAGGACCAAAAAATGCGACAAGTCCTATAGCAATCAATATATCTGGAAAAGTATATAAAAAATCAACTGAACGCATTAAAACTGCCTGAACCCAACCGCCGGCATAACCAGCAAAGATTCCAATAATTAATCCTGAAAGTAAACCAATACTAATTGATACTATTCCTATATAAAGGGTAATTCTTGCGCCAAACATTACTCGGGTTAAAATATCTCTACCTAATGCATCACTCCCAAAAGGAAAATCCCATGTTGGAGATAATAACCTTTTTGCAACGCCTAGTTTTGTTGGATCATAAGGAGCTATCAATGGACCAAAGATAGCAATCAAAATAAAAAATAAAATTATACAACCTCCAATTCGAACACTAGAATTACGTATCATACGTTTAAATACAGAACGAGTTTTAGGTGAATTTGATTCTGAAAATGATTTTATGTTTGCATGATTTATTGATTTTCTCATATAATTTTATGTTTTTACATTCTTTATTTATAAGTTATCCGCGGATCGAGCCAAGCATAAGAAATATCAATCAAAATTGAGATTAAAATTATTATAGATGCAAATATTAAAACAAAGCCTTGTATAATAGGATAATCACGAAGTATAATTGCTTCTAAAGCTAATCTTCCAATACCATTCCATGAAAATACATTTTCTACAATTACTACACCACCCATTAGATAACCAAATGTCACTGCAATAATTGTTACAATTGAAATCATAGCTGGTTTTAAAGCATGACGATATAAAACAATTGTTTCAGGTAATCCCTTTGCACGAGCTGTACGAATAAAATCTTCTGTAAAAACTTCTATCATTGCCGAACGTGTCATACGAGCAAGTACTGATGAAAAAGTTAAACCTAAAGTAAGAGCTGGAAGAAAAATACTACGGTAATCTCCGCTAGCTACTGGTAACCAATCTAATATTAGTGAAAACAATAAGAGAAAATATAAACCCATCCAAAATGTTGGCATCGCAATACCAATAACTGCGACTAACATTAAAATATTATCTATCCAAGTACCTCTGTTATAAGCAGCAAAAAATCCAAAAGGAAGTCCAATTATAATAGCAATAAATAAACTAAAAACTGCAAGAGAAAGAGTAGCAGGTAATCGACTTAAAAGCAATTCTGCAACTGGCGTTACCATAAAAATAGACTGCCCAAGATCTCCGGCAAGTATATTTTTTAAATATACTATAGGTTGCATCCAGAGAGGCAAATCCAAGCCAAGCAAACGACGTATTCTCGCAATTTGCTCTGGACTTTCTAATCCTCCTTCATTGCCCATGAAAGTATCTATAGGATCTCCAGGAACGATATGAATAAGAAGACTAATGCCTATAATCGTAAGTAGTAACGTTAGTAAACCTACAAAAATACGTCTTATAATATAATTCGCCATATAACTTTATAAATCGTGTTAAATAAAAAACAAGGGCGATACTATTTTGTAAACGCCCTTGCTTATATAATTATGTATTAATGATTAATTAATTTTTACATCATTAAAAATAGGTATTACCACGTGCTTTCGTTGGAAACCTTCAACATTACTTTTATACAATGTCAAAAAGCTCCATCCTGGAGAAACCAAAAGTACTTCATAAGCATTTTCTAGTAAAAACTTTTGAATATCGTTCAATACTTCCAGACGTGCTGCACCAGTTGTTGTTCTTTGATCTAATAACAATTGTTGCAGATCTGCGTCATCAATGCCTTGATTTTGTGGTCCACCTGGGAAAGTCCATAAAAATACAACATAATCAGGATCAACACCTGACATTCCACCCATCCATACTACGGGAGTACCTTCTGTTGCGAGATTTCTTTCTTGTATAGAAGTTCTAAATTCTCCCCATCCAGTATATTCAATTGAGCTTTTAACACCTATATCACTTAACTGTTGTTGAATAACCTCTAAAGTTTTACCCCAACCATCAGATACGCCAGTTTGTAAAATAATCTCAAGTGGATTACTCGAATTATATCCAAGCTCAGCTAGTAATGATTTAGCCTTTTCTGGATCATACTCTGGTGCATGTTTTTTGCAAAACTCTTCATTGTGACCAAAGAGACCTGGTGATATTGGACAATAATTTGGCTTAACTAAACCTTCAAAAGCAATATCCGCGATTTGCTGTCTATTAATAACATGAGCTATAGCTCTACGAGCTCTTACATCATTGAACGGAGCTATGCCTGTTGTGAATCCAAGATAAGGCTTCTGAGCAGATAAAGGCGCAGTATCCATTTTAAATTCAGAACTGTTTATTAACGCAGCAGCATCTGGAAGTGAAGGTTCCATAAAAGTTACCTCTCCAGCTTTTAATGCTGCCATTCTAGCTGTTGCCTCTGGTATAACTTTCCAAATTAAACGTTTCATATATGGAGGACCTGGATTTTTTACAAGAGGATTGTAATTTACATAATCTTCATTACGCTCCAATATAATTTCATTTCCCCTATCCCAACTAACAAATTTCCAAGGGCCAGCACCTATAGGTATTACTTCATCCCCTTGAATCGAAGAAGGGCACATAATAGGCATTTCACCTGCATAAGCTGGAAGAGCTGAAAATGCTGATTTTAATTTTAAAACATAATCATTACCTTCAACATAGCTTTCTGCGATATCTCCATATCTAGAAGCCATTGGATTAGCAATATCAGGATCAGTTGCACGATCAAAATTCCATTTTACAGCAGCTGCATCAAATGGAGTTCCATCATGACACATTACTCCTTCTCTCATAGTAAAACGATAAGTAAGACCATCATCGCTAACAGTCATTTTTTCAGCATAGTTAGGACTGACATTACCATTTAAATCTAATGCCATTAAGTTTCCATAGATACTGTCCATTACTTGATAGTCAACAGATCTGCTTGTTTTATGTAGATCCATAGTTGTAGAATCTTCACCACGAGCAAGTATTATGGTATCACTTGCAGCAAAAACAGTATTTGCAATTAAACAAAGTATAGCTGTAATTAAGACTCCAATTTTCCAAAAAACTTTGGAACAATTAAAGTAAGTATTATTTTTTATAATATTCATATTTAAAAATTCCTCCTACCAATCGGTAAATTGATAATAATTAATAAGAGACTAATAGGAATATTAACATTGTCAATTTGTAAATAATTGTAAATAATTTATTACGAATTATTAAAAGTGGTCTTTTTCATCAACAATTCCTTGTAATTTATGTTTTTTAGTTAGATTTTCTAAGGAATTAGACCATTGTAGAAATTCTTCAATTCTTCGAGATATCTTATCCTGATGATTTTGAGCGATATCCTTTAAACAATGTTTTAAAAATGGGTTTTTAAAACGCTTAAAAGTTGTCTTAATATACTCGCCTGCCTCCAGCTCTAAACCTTTAGATGCAAATACAGGCAAAACTTCTTCATAATAAATATTATTTAAATAATTAAATATTTTTTTATCATTTAATATTTCATAAACAGTTTCATTCAAAGATCTATTTTGTCTTTTCCAAATATCTGCAAGTACAGTATGTCCTAAATTTAAAATATGTAGTTTTAACCTTTCATAAGGTTCTAATCTAGGTACAACAAAAATACACTTGTGAGAACAAGGTAAAGTTAATTTCGGTTGATTTTCTATAGCCCATAATCCATAAGGTTCTGCAATAGCCCCTACAGGTTCGAGAGATTCGGAAACTATTCTATCTACCAAACTATTAACCCAGATAACATCTTTTACTAACCAACTAATAAATTCATTTTGATGTTTTCTAATGTTAGCTAAATGAATAATTATTTTTTTTAATTCTTTTCCATTATCTTTAATTAACTCTAAAGGAAAAATTGTTAAGGGTTTTTTGTTTTCAATATATCGTGCATATAAAAGATCTAATAATTTTCCAGGAAAAGATTTAGATTGGTTATATTCACTTTTACTATCAGTATTATTTATATTGAATCCACTATCTCCAGTATTAGAAACAACATATTTTACTTCTTCAATAAATATTTTTTTAATGTTTACCCAGTCATGAGAGGTTGAGAGACCCCGCAATATACTAGTAATATTTTTTTTTTCATCAATTAAATCCTGATCTTTATATCCTTTAATATGGACTAAATAACCCTTTGATAAATAATTCAGTCTCTTAGCTCGTTTGATATTATTTGTAGTTTGAACTACAGTTATATAGCCTGCTGCTTTATTATTTTCTAAAGCATCATGAATAAATAAATCAATATGAGCTTGTAAAAAACGGCTGGTACCAAATTGAATAATTGGAGTTCTCAACTTATTTTAAACAGTAAACTTTTTTTGTTATTCCATAAGCTAAGTCAGAAGCTACTATATTAGCATTTTGTTGATTAATTCGATATTCAACAACCATCTGTGCTAAAAAACTCGAAACTTCACGACGCCATACATCGTGACGAGCTGGAATAGATAAAAATGCACGAGTGTCATCATTAAAACCAGATAAATTATAGAAGCCTGCAGTTTCAACTACTTGATTTAAAAATCTCCTAATTCCATTAGGGCTATCATAAAACCACCAAGGAGGACCAATCCTTAAGCAAGGCCAATAACCTGCCAAAGGAGCTAGTTCACGTGAGTAAGTAGTCTCATCTAATGTAAAAAGAATAATTTTCAAGTTTGATGAATGACCGTAACGATTTAGCAGTTTATAAAGATTATTAGTAAAATTTGTAGGCATTGGAATATCGCAACCCATATTAACGCCTCTTTCCTTCATTAATTGATTATCATAGTTACGATATGAACCAGTATGTATTTGCATTACCATACCATCCTCAATTGATAGACATGCCATTTCTGTTAATATCTGACCTTTAAAAATTGCAGCTTCTTCTTCAGATAAATTACCACTTAATGCTTTATCTAAAATAATTTGACATTCATTTTCACTAAGATCATTAGTAATAAAAGATGAAAAGCCATGATCAGTCGCCGTAGCACCATATTCACGAAATTGTTTTCTTCTTATACGATGAGCATTTATCATGCCTTTCCAAGTAAATGTATTTTCATTAGTTAAAGAACCAAATTCCTCAAGCCTTCGTTCAAAACCACTGATATCTGGATCAGTAACATCATCTGGACGATAAGTAGTTATAATTTTTCCTATTAAACCTTTATCTTTTAGTTTTTGATGATGGATTAATTTATCTAAAGCCATTTCAGTTGTTGCTATTACTTCAATATTGAATCGATCTAATAAAATGCGAGGTCTAAAATTAGTATCATTTAATTTATTCTGAATTTTATCAAAAATATTATCAGCGTTTTTAAGATTTGGTTCTTCATTGATATTTAAAACAGCTGATAGAGAATGCCTAAACCATATATCTGAAGGTGTTCCTAAAAAATTAAAATAATTTTTCATAAATTCTTTCCATGCGGATCTTTCTGTTGACAAATTTTTATTATCAAATTTTGGTATACTAAGATCATCAAGATTTACACCTTGCGAATTAAGCATTCGAAAAAGATAATGATCGGGTGTTAAAAATAAATCTGTGGGATTAGAAAATGCTTCATTATTAGCAAACCAGGAAGGATTAGTATGTCCATGAGGACTTATAATTGGTAAATTTTCAATAGTTTCATAAATTTCTCTTGAAACTTTTCTTACTGTAGGATCAGATGGAAACAGTCTATCAGGATTTAAATTTCCATTACCAATTGTCATAATAAATTACTTGTTAATTTTATTCTCTAATAATTGTAAAATCATTTGATTCTTCTAGAATAAGTTTATTTAAAGGAGTCACGCCATTGTCAGTAACAGCAACAACAATCTCAATTCTATAACCTCCACCAATTAATCCATGTAAATCTAATTTAATTGCAAGTGTCATTCCAGGAATGATATTAAAATCACTATCTGAACTAAGATTTGGTCTTTCTACTACATCTAAACCTACACCGTGTCCCACACCGCGCAAACCCTTAGCATATGGTGTAAAATTTTTCTCTAGACCATGTGGTTTTAGGTAGTTTAGTAAATTATCAAATATAACTTTAGCTGATATATTTGGTTTAATATTTGGAATAATAGATTTTAAAGCCTCATGACCAGTAATTAAAGCACGTTCTTGTTCTGGGTCTCCTCCTGGTAATAAAACAGTAATGCCTCCATCATTACAATAGTGATTAACTGCTGGATTAAAATCAATCATTAAAAAATCTCCTGCTTCAACTTTTCTATTACTTGGTCGCCAAGCAGGATAATTAGTATTTGGACCTGACATAACAACAGTTGCTGAAGCAATATCTGCCCCCATTTGCCTTGCTATAGCTTCCGCCAAGCCAGCTATTTGAATTTCAGTCATTCCAATTTCAACTTTAGTCAAAACTTCCTTCAAAACTTGATCGTTAATGGCTGCTGCTTTTCCCATCAAATTAATTTCAGCAGGGGATTTTATTTTTCTTTCATCAATAATTAAATTATCACAAAAAACAAAAACACTCTTTGATAGTGTATTAGCAATAGAATTAAATAAACTTACAGGTAGTATGTTTTGTCCAATTACTCCAATTTTACTTTTTTTATTCTTTATAGATGAAAATATATTAGGTAAATCTTTTTGTGGTTGGTGTATCCCACGAACATCTTCAATCCAAACTAAATCACGTGCTGCATAAGCATTAAGCCTACCCATTAAAACCACAGGATTATTGTTACCCACAATGATTACAAGTTGAGGCGATTCTTCAATAACATTAATTGGTTTATATCCGGTTAAATATGTAGAATTTCCTGACCTATATTCATCTGAGTAAATTACAAGTGCATCAAGACCTTCTTGAAACATTTTGCTTCTTAAGTTTTCAGTTCTTTTTTGAAATTCATTTAATTTAATATTCATAAACTTCTATATTATTAATTAAGAGTCATTTAAAGAACAAGTGTAATATTTAATGAATAACAAAAAATGAAAAAAAATATAAAATATGTTCAATTGGTGAATGCATGATTGAGATGTCAAACTTAAAAGAAAACCAATATATTCAATCATTTGCAGGCGATACATTTAATTTTCTAGTATATATTTCTAGATTTAAACACAAAACAAGTTATTTATCTGCGAGATGTTATGATGATTATAGTAATAATTTAATTAAATTTTTTAAAAAAGAAAATATATCAACTAAATTATTATATAGAATCAAAAATTCTAATCTTGGTCTATATTTAATAAAAAACAATTTTTAGAAATTTTTGATTAATATTTATTTAATGATTATTTTTAATAAAATTAGAGAAATAATAAATCAAGAAAAAGATTTTTTAATCAATTTAACTCAACAAATTGTAAAGATCCCTTCAGTAAATCCAAAATTAGAAAACAATCCTGATCTCAATAAAGAACCAGAAGTGCAAGAT
>Ga0187827_10005038_pt1 | contig 15829 bp, 15 predicted proteins | sample ETNtaG_39_FD_167969 | JGI IMG/M metagenome (GOLD analysis project Ga0187827, IMG submission 167969) | Marine microbial and viral communities from oxygen minimum zone, Eastern Pacific Ocean - ETNP2014_SV_150_PacBio MetaG (Illumina Assembly) | ecosystem: Environmental > Aquatic > Marine > Hypoxic...
GTTCGTCCCTCTCAGCGGACGATCGGGCCTTGCCGCTTCGATCGGCCCTTAGTAGCATCCTCATTCGGTGGTGGAGTTCACACATAATGAGCGGAAGGAACAGATATGTCCAACGGTGTAGAACTTGTGCTGGATACTAGATCGGCGTTGGGAGAGGGTGCTGTCTGGTGCGCGCAAAGAGGTGTGTTGTACTGGGTGGATATTGTCGGCGAGACGGTGTACGTCTACGATCCGAAAACCGGCGAGAATAGAGGCATCAAAGTAGGGCAACCCGTGGGTACTGTTGTCGCCAGGGCGAGTGGTGGTCTGATGCTCGCGCTGCACCAAGGGTTTGCATCGCTCGATCTTGAGAGCGAAGAGGTGGTGATGATCGCCGACCCGGAGTCTGAGCTTACAGGAAACCGGTTCAACGATGGCAAATGCGATCCCGCAGGACGTTTTTGGGCAGGAACGATGCACAGTGGTGAGACCGGGGCGGCGACTGGATGCCTCTACTCGCTGGATACTGATATGTCGGTCGAGTGCAAGGAGACGTCGATTATCTGCTCAAACGGCATCGTGTGGAGTCTGGACAGCACGATCATGTACTACATCGACACGCCTACCATGGAAGTAGCGGCGTACGACTACGACGTTCGCACAGGGGCGATAGCGAACAGGCGTGCCGTCGTCACGATAGACAAGTCCGAAGGCTCTCCTGATGGTATGACGATCGACTCAGAGGGGATGTTGTGGGTGGCGCATTGGGATGGTAGTCAGGTCGTCAGGTGGAACCCGGACAGCGGCGAAAAGATGGAGTCGATAAGTGTACCTGCGCAAAGGGTGACTTCATGCGCTTTTGGTGGATCGGGATTGGATCAGCTGTATATCACCACAGCCAGAGTCGGTTTGGACGATGATGCGTTGGAAGAGCAGCCGCTGGCTGGGGGACTTTTTGTTTCAGAGCCTGGTGTGACAGGGATTGAAGCGCCGATGTTTATGGGGTAGTGCCGAACGACAGTTGACAGCGCTTTATTGGGGAAATCTCTCTGCTGGAGTATCGGGTGTGGACGACATGAACCGGTTATGCTCGCCATTTGGCGGGCTGGCTACAGTAACAGACGCCAGAACACGCTCAATCTCTCCTGAAAACCCAACCGGCGAACCAGGAAAAGGGGCGATGGCGGTTCCCATCGTTGGCGACCCCAACACGCCTCATGCCCAGGCGGCGGCTGAGCTGGGAAAAGGGTGGAAAGCCAGGCCGTTTCTTCAGCCAAAGGCGGGGGAGACGGTCACGATAATGGATGTCGACGGCCCTGGTACTATTCAGCACATCTGGTTGGCGACAGAGCCTGACTGGAAAGGGAACGGGCGGGCGTGTGTTTTGAGGTTTTACTGGGATGGCGAAGATACACCCTCAATAGAAGTGCCCATGACGGACTTTTTCGCTGTGGGGCACGACAGGTTCGCTCCTGTCAACTCAATGCCGGTTGTGGTCAACGGCACCAGCGCACTTAACTGCTACTGGCCGATGCCGTTCCGTCGCCACGCCAGGATCACATTCACGAATGAGCTGGACGGGGAGCTTCCAGTCCTTGCTTTCCAGATAACATACGCACAGACAGAGGTCGCACAGGACGAAGGATATTTTCACGCACAGTGGAACCGCAGTATTACAGAGCGGTCGACCCCAATCCATTCCATTCTGGACGGCACCAAAGGTAAGGGCCACTACGTCGGGACATTTTTGGCGTGGACGCAGCTTTCCGACGGTTGGTTTGGAGAGAGTGAGATAAAGTTCTTTATGGATGGCGACCAAGAGTACCCCACAATCGTAGGCACAGGTACTGAGGATTATTTCTGCGCGAGCTATGGGTTCCCCAAAAAATACTCGGCACCGTATGTGGGCTGCACGCTAACACACTCAGAAGACGATGGGCCGACGAAGTGGAGCCTCTACCGCTGGCATATCCCCGATCCGATTAGATTTCAGGAAGAGTTGTCGGTCAACATTCAGGCGTTGGGATGGTTGCCTACCGGGACATATCAGCCGTTGGCGGATGACATAGCGTCGGTTGCGTACTGGTATCAGCTGGAACCGCACACTGAGTTTCCAGAATTCCCAGAACTGATGGATCGTTGGCCACGCTGATTGTGGCGCAGACAATCAAGAATACCGGATTTGACGAAAGGCGCTATGAAATGAGTAGTTCGCCACTTTTGGCAGGCGTCTCTAAAGCGGACATTACGCCCAAACTTGGAACTCATCTGTCGGGATCAGTTGCCGACTTTCGCCCAGCGCTGGAGATTGGCGACCCGCTTTTTGCTCGTGCGTTGGTACTTGAGGCCGGAGATCAGAAGCTCTGCATGGTTGTCGCCGATCTGACGATAATCACCAAAGAGCGCACCGATCCCATCAGAAGACGGATCGCTGATGCCCTTTCCATCAGTACCGATGCGGTGATGATTCACGCGACGCAGACGCACTCTGCACCCTCCATTGGCTGTTTTATTCTGAGTGAGGAGTTTCCTGGAATCGCTCCTGAGATTGAGTGGCTCAAAGGCAGCGAGTCGGACTACAACGCTTTGATTGAGGAGTGTCTGGTTGAGACCGCAATTGAGGCGTCGAAAAACACCAAGAGAGTTGATATTGGTGCGGGAAGCGCGGTTGAAGGTCGGTGGGCTTTCAACAGGAGGGCGGTGAAGCGTGATGGGAGCGTGTTTATGCCGTGGCGCACTGTGAGCAGTGAGTTGGGGATGCAGGGCGTGTTGTATATGGAGGGGCCCATCGACCCGGAGCTTGGCGTCGTTGCTCTGAAGGATGAGTCTGGCGATCCGTTGTCGATCATCACAAACTACACCTGCCACCCTGTCCATGTGTTTCCTAAGCAGATCGTGTCTGCGGACTGGCCTGGTGCGCTTGCAGACAGTGTTCAGGAGTGGAGCGGTGACTCGTGCATTCCCATCGTTACCAACGGAGCATGCGGCGACGTAAACCCGTGGCCGACGTTTGATCCCGATTACGTCGAAGACCACAACGTCATGGGGGCGTCGCTCTCTGAGATGGCTCAAAAAGTATATAACACGCTCGAATACACTGGCGATGTCACACTTGGATATGACACTCATACACTCGACATCCCGCTGCGGGAGATAGACCCACAAGCGCTTGCAGAGGCTAGGGCAATAGTGAACGTCACGCCTGATCCACCATGGAACGAACAAAGAACTAGCGTTGATCTAAAGTGGGTAATGTCTGCCGGTTTGGTGGATCTGGCGAACCTCAAAGAGCGGCAATCGACCGACGGATATGAGATACAGATTTTCCGCATCGGCGATGTGGCGCTGGTGGGTCTGCCTGGCGAGCCGTTTGCCGAGGGCGGCTTGAGGATCAAGCTCGATTCGCCCACGCCCCATACCTACATAGTCCATGACGTAAACCAGTATGTCGGGTACCTCCCTACAAAAAGAGCGTTCCCCAGGGGTGGGCACGAATGTACCACAGGCAACTGGTCGCGGTTGGTTCCCGAAGCGCTTGATACAGTGGTTGAGAAATCTGTAGAGATGCTGCACGGGCTGTTTGATCGCTAGGTCAGGATTGTCGATGGCGCGAGGTATTTTGACAAGCCGTACTTGTTGGACACTGAAGATTGAAAAGGGACGGATGACATGGCGCTCAAGATGATTCAGATAGGTACTGGTGGGCATGGTTACGGATGGTGCAGGTCGTTTCTGCCGCCGAATGTTGAAGACGGCCTGATTGAAGTAGTCGCTGCGGTGGACACCAACCCAGATGTGTTAATAAATGCCAAAGAGGGTTTGGGGCTGCCAGAAGACAGGCTCTATACCGATGTTGGTCGTGCGATGTCGGAGAATGAGGCGGATTTTTGCACGATTGTGGTTCCGCCTTGGGCCCATGAGGAGGTGGCCAACGCCGCTGTCGCCCACAATCTCCACATCCTCTCAGAGAAACCGATTGCCGATACTCTGGAAGCGTCTTGTCGGATCGCAGACAGCGTTCAGCAGGCTGGACTGAAAATGGGCGTGACCATGAGTCACAGGTACGACCAGGACAAGTGGTCACTTAGGGATCAGATAAGGAACGGTGGTCACGGCGATCTGGACTACCTGATGCTGAGATTCACCAATGACAACCGCAAATACGGGAGTTGGGGCGCGTTTAGGCATGAGATCAAAGACAGCCTGATGGTCGAAGGAGCGGTGCATCAGTTGGATTTTATGGCTGATCTGTGCGGATCAAAATGCCAGACGCTATTCGCTCAGACATGGAACCCCAAATGGGGAGAGTTCAAGGGTGACTCGCAGGGGCTGGTGATGATGCGGCTTGAGAACGGTACGAGGGCGGTATATGAAGGGGCGAAGACGAACGCCGCTGGCTTTAACGGATGGGGTCGAGACTATGTACGCGCTGAGTGCGAAAAGAGCACTCTGATACTGGACAAACGTCATCTGGAGTATCATCCGCATCAGCCGGAATCGGCAACGCAGAACGCCCACGAGGGTTCTGGGACTGAGATCCCGCTGTTGGAGCAGGATAAATGGTCGATCGCCTGGCTTGTTGAGCAGTTCGCACACTGGCTTAACGGCGGTCCGCCGATGGAAACCAACGTGGAAGACAACCTTCAGTCTGTCGCGTTGGTGTTTGCGGCGATTGAGAGCAGCAAGACCGGGCAGCCCGTGGATGTTCAGGAGTTCTTAACAAAAACCCGTCAAGAGGTGGTGTCGCCTTGACGCCTGTCGATCGTCAGCTCCAAAACTGGGGAGGTTGGTGGGACAGATCGTTTACGTACCACAGTTTGGTTGAGAACGCGTCGGCTGAAAACTGCGAGGCGCGCATGGTCTCCAAAGTCAGCCTGCTGATGCAGCAGTTACCCTGTGAAATGGCCACCGTTCCGTTCAGTGGTGTTCCTAAAAGAACGCCGATCAGCATTGCACCGAAAGTACCGTGACTTACCGCCGCGACGACTTCGCCAGTGCCGCCGAACTCCTGGCGAAACCATCCCGCCGCTTTCAGTGCGTGGCCGTAGCCCAAGGCGGTGTCTTCTTCGACCTGTGGCCACCAGGGGCCGTCGGGCATCTCGTCATTTATAGCCACGCCGTGGAAATTCTTTACTATGTCGGCGACGAGCAGGCTCTCTGGTTCGGGACCGCATGTTTCGTGGATATGCGGATACACCTCAATTGGTAGGCCCAGGCTTTCCCTGATATTTTCTGCGGTCTCTAGCGCCCTTAAATTGGGCTGGAGATCAAGCGCGTTACAGGACCCTTGTGGGGACGAGGGCTGGCGTTTGGTATCTCCAGACCGGCGAGCGACAGGCCGGTGAGTCGACCCTGTTCGTGGCCGAGATCGGTGAGTGCGGGATCTGGATCGCTAGCGCCTAGATTACCTACCGACTGACCGTGGCGAACTATGTACAGATCCATATATGCTCCATACGCGTGAGTTTTGACCGGTTGGTGTGCGTTTCGCCAAAATATAGGTAGAACTCCATGATCAACATCGGTATCGCAGGTTGCCGCCGAGGTGCGTCGTTCGCGACGTCACTCAATGAAGCGGGGTTCAAGCTCCATGCACTGATGGACCCCAAGCCAGACGCTATGGATGGGATGGGTGATGCCCAGGGTGTGAGCCACTCTCACCGCTTTACAGAGTTTGGCGATCTGCTGGTATCAGGCGTAGAGGCTGTGATTGTCGCTTCTCCAATGCCGTTTCACGCCCCTCAAGCTGTTTCCGCGCTTGATCTGGGCGTTCATGTTCTTTCTGAAGTGACTGCTGCGACCTCAATCAACCAGTGCGTGGAGCTCCGTCAGGCTGCACGACGCTCAGACGCTAACTACATGATGGCCGAAAACTGCTGCTACTTCAAAGAGGTGCAGATGGTAGCGGCGATGGTTAGCGCCGGAATTTTTGGGGATGTGTACTACGCCGAGGGGCAGTATCTCCACGCAGTACCCGAGCTCATATTCCCGAAGGATGGATCGGTAAGTTGGCGGGAGAAGTGGCAGATGGGCCGCCGTGGATTGACGTATCCAACGCACTCGTTGGGACCGGTGATTACCTGGTTGGGAGGGCGGGTGGTGTCGCTCAGTTCGAGGGGTACTGGAGCGAGAACCTGGCCCCAAGTTGGTGGCGATAATACCGCTGTGATGTTGTGCCAGACTGAAAGCGGGGCGTTGGCGTCGATAAGGCAGGATTTTCAATCGCACCGACCTGCTGGCCACTACTATCAGCTACAGGGCACGAGAGGGTGCTACGAATCGCCAAAGGGTTTTGGTGATACGCACAAAATATCGTTGGTAGATGCGCCAGATGGTGGTGAAAACAGTTGGAGACCCCTGTCTGATTTCGAGGGTGAATTTCTGCCTCGATTGTGGAAGGAGAGCGAGAACGAGACGTCGCATGCTGGTCACGGCGGTGCCGATTTTCTTGTGTTGAACGAGTTCGCCAAAACCGTTCGCGGTGAAACAGAATCGCCGGTGGATGTCTACACCGCCATAGATTGGACAATGACCGCCCTAATCTCTGAATTGAGCTCAGAACAGGGCGGTGAGCCTATCTCAGTGCCGAACTCCCGCAATGACGAGCTCGATATAGCAGCCGCCAACGAGCGGGAATCGGGCCGTGACGACAGCTAGTCCTGAACAGGCAGACGCGCAGAATCTGAGGCTGCGTGCTCTGGCGGTTCAGGGGTGTTGAACGTTTGTAGATATCTGACCACTCCTGCTGTTGCGGCTGAATCTAGCCCCGATTTCGGTGCCATCCGATGGACGACTGATCGCCACTCAGTGTCTGAGTGTTTTGCTGGCGAGTGAGGCGGGTGGCAGCGGGTCCCGCATTTGAGCTTGTAGACCTCCTGGTCGATCATTTCCGATAGGGGTCTCATCGCCAGACAGCCTGCCACCAGCGCCATCCATGCCAATGCCGCTACCGCTGCCACAGGTCTGTGCCGCTTCATCACTACCACTTGACCGCTGTCTGAAGCCATATCTCGTCGTTTTTCTTGTCGCCACTGCGCAGGTCATACTCACCTTTGATCGCAACGCTCGACGCGGGGTAGTAGGTCAACCCTAGAGCGAGCTGGTCGCGGTCTTTCCAGTCGGATAGCTGACCGAATCTCACTGTCGGCCTCAACTGCGGCGTAACCGCATAGCTCAACTGCGCGAAGAACCCGGAGCCTTTGATGTCCTCTGTGGCTGTCGTGTCTGGCTCTTGAACAAACGAATCGAATTCGCCATAGAACTCAGCTGCGCCCAAAACTGCTCTCAGATGCGCGCCAAACATTGTCAGGTTGTAGTTGTCGTCTTCATCCCACTTTCCCGTGGAGACCGATGCGCCTAAGGATATCCGGTTCATCAACACCGCTTCCAAGCGCCCTCCGATGGTTTTGCTTGCGTTGTTGTCCCTGTATTGGCGTGATCCGCGAATGTTTCCTGGGGCGGAGTTGCCTAGCCCGTTTATTAGATACAGATCGTAGCCCAACGACAGCGCTGGCGTCACAGCAGTAAGGCCGTAGACGTCTACACCGACGTCTTTCCACGCGCTAACACCGATCTCTCTGGCTACATCGGGGCGGGTGACGAGATGGTTTGAGAGCGGCTCGTGGAAATCGTCAAACCGGTTGAACGGTGTTAGGATAGCGCCTATTTTGATGGCCGCAAAACGGTGGACATGAAAATCGAGATAGGCCTGTTCGACGAAGACGTTGTCCCCTTTGCCGCCGTGCTCAAGCTCGAATTCGCCGTAGTAGAAGATTTTCGGGTGTACCTGTCCTACAAAATAGACCGCCAGATAATGGATATCAAACGTCCTGTCGGCAAAATCGTCACCAGAGGCTTTGAACTCGGTATAGAGATAGCCTCCGATGGTCGGCGCATATGAACCCTCGGCCCTCGTCGTGCCAACTGCGACAGCAACCAAAGCCAGTGCGGCAAGCAAAACTGTTCCAATCATGTCTGTAACCTCCCGGGCGGTGTGTAAGATGAAAGAGAAGCAATCTGTGCCACCGTAGTCCTGTTACTGTTGTCCTGTTGGCCCAGAGCTAGTGCCATTGAGACTCATTCTCAATGGCCATGCAAAAAAGCGCTCTATTGCTCTATCGGAGCGCTAGGTGTCTCCATAGGTTCTTCTAACATAGATGTCGTCGGCCACCCTGGCCTCTATCGCCAACTCGGTTTCGCCGAACAGTATTACGAATGCTGGTTTTTTCTGGTGGAGATGGATTGTCGTCCCTGGAACGACGCCCATCGCTGCTAACCTATCGAGTCTGGCATGGGTTTGTGGGCGGATGAAGATGATGCGAACAGTTGCACCGGGGTTGACGCTCGATAGCTGCTGAACCAATGGCTCCACAGAGTGGTCTGATGATGTGCAGCACAGGCCCAGCGGAATCGGCCTACCGTGGGGACAGTTGCGTGGGTGGCCCAAAAACGTGCAGATATGTTCGATCACGTCCGGCCTTAAAAAATGCTCCACATCGCACGCCTGTGATGCCGCTGCGGAGGGCGGGACGCCAATCACTTCCTCCAACAGCACCTCTGCTAGACGGTGCCTGCGGACCAACGACTCGGTCAGTATCCGCCCCTCGTCTGTGAGCGAGACCGAACCTGCGTCACCATCTTCCAGAAAACCTGAGTTCTTCAGCAGTTCGATGGTGAGGTCCGCGTCGCTGAACCCTTCGTGGAGCGACTCGACAGTCGAGGAACCGCCGTCTTCACCGGCTATCCATACGACGATGAGCAGATGGTCGCCGCCGACGGCTGTGGGTTGATTCGCTTCAGTTTCCGACATCGGTCTGCTTCGGCTTTAGAAATCTTGAAAGAAACGTCGCCAGTCGGGCACCTTTTGGGATCTCGTACCCGCAATTGGGGCAGCGAAGCATATTACACCTACCGCCGCCTATCGGGCATCCGTTTTTGCATACACGGTCCGGTTCGACAACGTTCGCTCCGCACCTCGGGCACTCTTCAGATGTCAGTGTTAGGTCTTCCATGACGATCAGATCCCACCGACGAACAGCATTGCGTGGCGGACAAGTCCGCCAACCAGGAACGCAAACGGGAAGATGAACGCCGTCATCCAAATCGCCGTGCCGACGTTCCGCTCTTTGGCGATGATGAAGACATTCGCGATACACGGCACGAAAAGCGTGATCGTCACAAGACTGACGACGGTCTGAATCGGGTCGAGCAAGCCGTCCATATGGAGGACGAGGAGGCCGGCGGCACCGTAGTCGCGTCTCAAGAAACCGATGAGAAACGCCTCGGTGGCTTTTGCCGGAAGACCCAGCCATCCCTGTACCAGGGGGGACGCCATGCGCTCAATGACAGACAGCGCTCCCACCAGATCGAGAACGAAAAGCACTGCGGTACCCAGCATAAACAGCGGAACCACCTCTTTTAGGTACCACTCGACCCTGGCGACGGTCTTGATGACGATATTGCCCATCTGTGGTTGACGGAGAGCTGGCAGTTCCAAGATCAGATCAGACTCTTCGCCTGGAAGAACTTTTGACGCCAGCCATCCAACCAACAGCATAACCACCGCAACGGTTCCTATCCACCACACAGCACCAGCAAGCCCGGTGCCTGCGACCATACCCAGAATAACCCCTAACTGAGCCGAACACGGCACTCCCAACGCCAGAAGGAGCGTCACGATCACGCGCTCCTTGGTGGTGGCGAGAATGCGACTGGTCATGGTTGCCATCGTGTCGCAACCTAGGCCCAACATCATCGGGAGAATCGCTTTGCCGTTGAGGCCCATGACCCGAAAGATCCGGTTTGACATCACGGCCAATCTGGGCAGATAACCGGAATCTTCCAATATGCTGAATACGATGAAAAAAAAGCCGACTATCGGCAGCACGATGGCGAACCCGTAGCTAAGAGCCATCGTGAATTGTCCATAGGGCCCCACCAGAACGTCATGAACGAACTTCAGCGCTATCTGAAACCACGAAAGTGCGACGCCAGCAGGGATTTGGTAATCCGCCCCCAGAACGTCTTTGACCGATTCGGTGATCGGTATCTCGTGAGCCGGTGTTAGAGGTAGGCTCAGCACCCACTCGTTGTCTTCTAATAGGTGGGTGTGGGGGAACTGAAATATCCAATCGACCACGGTGACGGCGGATGGGGAAAGATAGCGTCCAAAGATCAGCGTCTCCAAGGTGTCCACTGCGGTACCTGCGCCGAGGAGGCCGACGAACCAGAATGTCGCTAACAGCGCCAGACCCAGAACGACCAGCCCTTTTACCGGGTCGGTAGACCAGGAGGCTAAGTGGGTTGCCCAAGACGTGGTCTCCTGGGCGTTTGAATAGCTGACATCGTCCATCAATCTGTCTATCTGGTCCAACCGTGCCTGATTTATCCGCGACGAGATGCGTTCGGTGGACTGGTTTTCAGTTTCGTGGCGAATCCGCTCAATTTCGGCGATGGCGTCAGGTTCGATATTGACTCTTATCCAGTCGTCGTCCCCTGAGAGCCAGGATATGGCCAGCCCTCGTCCGTCGCGGGGCAGATCGTCTGGAAGCGCCGCTGCAATGCTACCAGCAGCAATCTCAATTTCGTCAGGCAGGATCGTCCGAAACGAGCTCTGTTCGGCTTTCAACGCAGCGTTAACCGCCGAATCAACACCGTCGTTCCTTACTGCAACTGAGCGTGTTACAGGCACACCCAGTGCCGATTGGAGTGCTTCGGCGTCGACGAATACGCCCCTTGAATCCGCTTCATCCGACATGTTCAGGGCCAGAGCAAACGGAACTCCCAAGTCTGCCAACTGTGCGGATACGATAAGAGCGCGTCTGGTGTTTTTGGAGTCGGCGACCTGGAGGACTGCGGCGTGTGGTTGGGAAAGCAGGATGTCCCTGGTGACCGCCTCGTCCTCGGACATCGGGACTAGGCTGTTAACTCCAGGGGTGTCTATTATCGTATAGGGTGTGCCACCGAGATCGGTTTTGCCGGTAGCGATTTCGACTGTAGTACCTGGATAGTTGGCGACTGTGACGTAGCGACCGGTGATCTGATTGAAGAAGACCGATTTGCCGACATTGGGATTGCCTACGAGGACAAACGCTCGTTCGGAATCGATTTCGGTTGTCCCGGCGCTGTGCGAATGCATTGGCGTTCTGTTCCTCCCCGCGTCGGTTAGAGGCGGGCGGGAGAAAAGTTCGTGGTCGGGCCCGATCTAAATGCTTACTCACTGGGCCGCTGTAGGCGCTATTGAGAATGAGTCTCAATAGCGCCTCGCATTGAATATATCGGGTGCTTACACACCGTCAACCCCTCCCTGGCGTCTCGACAGACATATTCTTCTACCGGTCGTAGGGTGGCCGATGTAGAACTGGTCCAGCGGGGATCAGTCGCTGATAGGTGGTCAGAAAATGGTGAGTTGGACCATGCGGGATCTCACGCGCACTACCTATTTTTTGTTGAATCAGTGCACGATGGCTACGATGTAAAGCGAGGTGTTTACACACCTCTCCAGAACGGGATTATCGGTCGGTTGGTGTTCGTCTGCTGATCTAAGGCTCACTCCAGATAGAAACAACTGATGGAAGCTGAACAAGGTTAGGTGCCGTTGCGTACGACTGAGGATGGGTGGTGGTGATAGGGTAGCGGTGGTCGAATCGGGCGAAATAGTGGGTGGGGGATAAGCTACATGGATCTGGTGATAGCGTTGCCAATGTGGCCACTTAGACGCCTTTGGCACGACAGTAGAATTCCGAACAGATGTGAGGGGAGTTGCATGCTAGATGTTGGAGTGTTATTCTCTACCGGGTAGGGACCCCCAGGGGGGTGGGGGTAGATGATAGTGAGAGTAGGTGTATTGCTAAGGTCAGGAGTTCGACGAATGGCGAGTCAAACGGCACATCACAGTGCGGCAGCGATGGACGACGATCTGCGCAAAAACCTGAGCGCCAGGCTAAAAGCTGTGGAGGGTCAGGTGAGAGGGTTGAGCCGAATGGTGGATGATGGGAGGTACTGCGTTGAGATTTTGACGCAGGTCTCATCCATCCATGAGGCTCTGCGGGCTGTGGGACGTTCAGTATACCGCAACCATCTTGAGACCTGCGTCACCGATGATATGCAATCAGATTCGACAGATCGGCTAAACAGGCATTACGATGAGCTGACAGCTATCGCCTACCGCCTTGCTAAGTGAGGGACTATGTATCCTGAGATTCTTTCAATCGGCCCGATAACTCTATACAGCTATGGCGCGATGCTGGCTGCGGCGTTTCTTGTGGGCAACTGGCTACTGGGCAGGGAGTGGATGAGGGCGGGGCACACCAATTCCAAAGTGCCAGATCAGATATTGATTGGCGCGGTTGTAGGCGGACTGGTTGGCTCAAAGCTCCTCTACGCATTCACTGAGGGGATCGACTATTTTGTCCGCGATCCGCTGGGAACTCTGTTTAGCGGGGCTGGACTGATTTTTCACGGTGGCCTTGGGTTGGCGATGCTGATTGTCGCCTGGGTGATAAAACGTCACAGCGTAAAATGGTTGGACGTTGCCGATCTAGGTGCTCCTATCATCTTGCTCAGCTACAGCATCGCCAGGATCGGCTGTTTTCTATCCGGCGATGGTGACTACGGCCCCCCGAGCGATCTGCCGTGGGCAATGGCATTCCCCAACGGAACGGTGCCGACGACAGTGCCTGTTCACCCGACCCCGCTCTATGAAGTCGTCGCGTCCACCGCGGTGTTTAGTCTGCTGTGGAGGATGCGGACAAGACCAGCGGTCAGAGGATGGATGGCGGGATGGGCGTTTTTGGCGATCGGCTTGGAGAGAGTCGTGGCTGAATACTGGCGAATAAATGCCGACGTCGGGTGGGGGTTTAGTCAGGCGCAGTGGATCAGCGTTGCGATGGCCATAGCCGGGGCGAGGATGATCTCAACGCGCTGGAAAACCGTCAAAAAACTTCGCCATGGACAGAGCGGGTAGCGGGAGTCAAAGCCATGGAAACGTCGTCATTAGAGTTGACAATGATAGAGGAAGTAGGTGTTCGCGCTGATCTACCTGTGAGTGGGATGCATTGCGCTAGCTGCGCTAACGCGGTTGAAAAAGTGGTTTCCGGTGTCGATGGGGTGATCTCGGCGTCGATCAACCACGCAAACGAGCAGGCGACGGTGATCTACGACCCTGGATCGGTCACCGTCGCTGCGCTCTTGGAGGCGGTAAAGCAGGCTGGATACGGTGTACCCACCGAACAGATCACGCTGAGTGTTGGTGGCATGACGTGCGCATCATGCGTCGCCCATGTCGAAAAAGCCCTCAAAGGGGTGGATGGAGTCGTGGAAACGTCGGTCAACCTGGCGACGGAGCAGGCTCTGGTGACATACGTAGCCGGAAAGACCGATCGCCAGAGGCTGAGTCGCGCAGTGGCTGATGCTGGCTACACGGCGGTTGAGGAAGACGACGAGGTCGATACAGACGCCGTCGCGCCGAACCACAGCCGGCGTTTGGGTGCGCAGCGCCATCAGGAATATGAGCGGCTGCGGTCGAAGGTGATGGTGTCAGCCGCACTGTCGCTGATGATTATGGCGATAGGTATGGGATGGATCGCAGGTGTGGACACGTTGCCGTTTGAGGTGAGGTCGATTCTGATGCTACTGCTGATTTTGCCCTTAGTGTCGTGGGTTGGTGCCCATTTCTATACCGGTGCATGGAAAGCTGCAAAACGCGGCAGTGCGGACATGAATACGCTGGTTGCTGTGGGTACCGGCGCGGCGCTGCTGTTTAGCGTGATTGTGACGGTGGCACCTTGGCTCATCTCCCAGGTTGGGCAGACTCCTCAGGTCTACTACGACACAGCGGCGATGATAATCACTCTCATAGTCTTCGGGAGGATGTTGGAGGCGAAAGCCAAAGCGAAGGCTTCCGATGCCATCGGCGCGTTGATGGAGTTGAGGCCGCCGACCGCCCGCGTTGAAAGAGATGGTCAGGAGCAGGAGGTCGCTATAGATGATGTGGGCGTAGGCGATACGGTAGTGATCAGGCCAGGCAAAAAAATCCCTGTTGACGGAGTTTTGATAAGCGGTCGTTCGGCAGTGGATGAATCGATGCTTACAGGAGAGGCCATCCCGGTGGAGAAAAGTGCTGGCGATGAGGTCGTAGGCGGTTCGATTAACAAGACTGGAAGCTTTACGTTCGAGGCGCTCAAAGTCGGGGCCGATACGGTTCTTTTTCAGATTATTGCTCTGGTCGAAGATGCCCAGGGATCAAAAGCGCCCATTCAGCGGCTGGCCGACAAGATCACAGGTGTATTTGTGCCGATCGTGATGCTCATAGCCTTGTTGACCTTTGCGGCTTGGCTGGTGTTTTGGCCGCCGCCGTCGCTCACTTTCGCGCTGGTCAATTTTGTCGCGGTGCTCATAATCGCATGCCCCTGCGCTTTGGGGTTGGCGACACCAACGGCGATCATGGTGGGGATTGGCAAAGGCGCTGAGGCCGGAATTCTGATCAAGGGTGGAGAGAGTTTGGAGATCGCTGGGAGGTTGGACCGGATCGTATTTGACAAGACCGGAACGCTGACTGAGGGGTCGCCGGAGGTGACTGATCTGATCGCGTTGGGGGATACTACAGAAACCGAACTGCTAGGTTGGGCGGCCAGCGTAGAGAGGTTTTCCGAACATCCGCTTTCAGAAGCGATCTGTAGGCGGGCTGAGGACGACGGTGTGGAGCTCGCCGTCGCAGAGGGTTTTGAGGCGATTCCGGGACGGGGCGTCACAGCCGCCACCGGCGGTCGTGCGGTTGCTCTAGGTAATCTGGCGATGATGCAAGGGATGGGTGTCGAACTGGGCGAGGTTCTTACGCAGGCTGAAAATCTCGCGGAAGATGGAAAAACACCGATGTACATCGCGGTGGACGGGCAAGCGGTGGGGCTCATAGCTGTCGCTGATACTGTGAAATCAGGCGCTAAGGATGCGGTCATCACACTCAAGGAGATGAGGCTCGAGAGTATCATGATTACCGGTGATAACGAAGCCACAGCAAGCGCCATCGCAGCAACTGTAGGTATAAAGACTGTTCTTGCAGGGGTGATGCCCGATCAAAAAGCCAGCAGCGTAAAGAGTCTGCAAGACCAAGGTCACCGTGTCGGCATGGTTGGCGATGGGATCAACGATGCTCCTGCGCTGGCGCAGGCGGATGTGGGGATCGCCATTGGTGGCGGCACCGATGTGGCGATAGAAGCGTCGGACATGACTCTGATGACCGGCGACTTAAATGGCGTTGTTACCGCATTGCGGCTGTCCAGGCGAACGATACTTACGATCCGGCAGAACCTGTTTTGGGCGTTCTTCTATAACGTAGCTGCGATTCCTGTCGCCGCTGGAATCCTATATCCAGCTTTCGGGATATTATTGCACCCGGCGATGGCGGCGGCGGCGATGGCGATGAGCAGCGTCTCTGTGGTGTCCAACAGTCTTAGGCTCAAAAGGTTCAGAGTCGCCTAGAAATCGACGGCCTATGTCGGACTGTGGGTGATTGGACAGCTCGGGATGGTCTGTCGAATGCGGTCGTCGAGTAGGCCTATGGCTCTGTTCCTGTGACGTAATTGGTCTGCTCTGTCGCTTTCCCCTATGTGTTCCAACGTCTCTCTGTTTCTGAGTAGCACTACCTCTTGTTGTGGTTGCACGTTCCGCGACTGATCTGCTCATCTCGTGCAAAGAATGAATGGCCTGTTTGACCCCTCCAAACAGCGAGTGATCGGCATCCCGATTGCACCGGCTAGATTGACTGTGGACCGCTCCAGTTCCATTGCCCCTCAAACAGTGCTCCATCTGTTGGCCACCGATAGCGTTCGCTTTTCAACTGCCCTAAACGGAG
>Ga0187827_10005039_pt1 | contig 15826 bp, 17 predicted proteins | sample ETNtaG_39_FD_167969 | JGI IMG/M metagenome (GOLD analysis project Ga0187827, IMG submission 167969) | Marine microbial and viral communities from oxygen minimum zone, Eastern Pacific Ocean - ETNP2014_SV_150_PacBio MetaG (Illumina Assembly) | ecosystem: Environmental > Aquatic > Marine > Hypoxic...
AATCATCCTCAAATGACTCTAATTGCTCAAATGCTATCAGATAAAGATATTGAAAATGTCGCTGAATGGTATTCAAATATTAAAATATCAATCGAACTACCTCTAGAGTAATAGTTGCGACTTTTAGATTTTTTTTATTATTCATCATAAAAAAAAAGATATGATATATCTATATTCATGGTACCTTCGTTAGGAAATCTTACACTTTGGCTATCCTTATTATTCGCTATTTTTCAATTTGTAATTTTCCATAAAAAAAACTTTTATTCGGTACTGCAATTTAACAAGATTGCTGTAAAAGGCTTGCTGTTTTGTTCTTTAGTATCTTTTTTTTCACTGATGTACTGTCATATTGTTTCAGATTTTAGTGTAATTAACGTCTTTCAAAATTCACACACAACAAAGCCTTTGTTGTATAAAATTTCTGGCGTTTGGGGCAACCACGAGGGTTCCATGTTATTATGGATACTTGTTCTAACTATTTTTAATTATTTTATCTTCAAATTATATAATCAAAAAAATATTATTTTTATTTCAAAAACTTTAGAAACTCAGGCAATTATCACCATAGGTTTTTTATTATTTACAATACTTACATCAAATCCATTTGATAGAATGATAACGTCACATACAAATGGATTGGGTTTTAATCCGTTATTGCAAGACCCTGCTTTAGCAATTCATCCACCATTGTTGTATATTGGTTATGTTGGGTTTTCAGCTGCCTTCTCTTTCAGTGTTGCGGCAATGAGTATTAATGTTGAGAAAAAAATTCCTTGGCATAGCTACATGAAACCTTTTGTATTAGCCGCTTGGATTTTTTTGTCAGCAGGCATTGCCTTTGGTTCGATATGGGCTTACTACGAATTAGGTTGGGGGGGATGGTGGTTTTGGGATCCTGTCGAAAATGCTTCATTTATGCCTTGGCTACTTGGTACTGCTTTGGTTCATTCCCTCATTATTGTTGAAAAAAGAAAATCGCTTCAATCATGGGTTTTGCTTTTATCCATACTTTCTTTTCTCCTAAGTGTAATTGGAACATTTCTTGTAAGATCCGGCATACTCACAAGCGTTCACACTTTCGTTTTAGATCCTGCAAGAGGTATATATATTCTTACATTTGTCGCTTTATTGGGCGGATATTCATTAATACTGTTTGCATTAAAATCAAAAAATTTTTTGAATAGACGTTACTTTTCTTTCTTTAGTAGAGAAGGCTCAATCCTAGTAAATAATATCATTATGATAGTGGTATGTGCTTCTGTATTTTTGGGAACAATATATCCTTTATTGGTTGAGGTTTTTTCCAATAATAAAATATCTGTTGGTGAGCCTTATTTTAATTCACTAACTATCCCTATAATGATGCCAGCTATTCTAGTGATGGGAATGGGACCAATGTTGTCGTGGGGAAAAACTGATGTAATAGCAATTTTAATAAAATCGTTACCAAGTATTCTCCTTGCCGTTATAATTTCTTCCATATTTTTTTGGGTATATCGATCTTACAATATGCTTGGTTTGGCGGGAATTGTTCTAGCGTTTTGGATTATGTCAAATATTTTATTAACAACTGTCCAACAATTAATTATAAAAAACAAAGAAGTTACGCAAGAGAACATACCTAAATATTCAAGTGGAATGATCATAGCTCATTTGGGTATTGCCTTGTTAATTTTAGGAATAGCTGGTTCAAGTATATGGCAAAAAGAAAAAATAATACGTATGAAGGTAAATGATGAAACCTCTATTCATGATTACAATATCGTCTTTAAAGAAATAAGTGAGGTTATGGGTCCAAATTATGTTGCGCTACAAGGAAATTTTTGGGTTTATAATAATAAAAAAAATATCATCACTAAATTAAAACCTGAAAATCGTTTTTATCCTGTCACAAACAATTCCACAACTGAAGCCTCTATACACACAAATCTGGCTAGAGATTTATATGTTGTACTTGGAAATGGCGATAAAAACGAAGGTTGGATTGTAAGAATATATTATAATCCTCTTGTTGTTTGGATATGGATTGGTGCTTTTACAATATTCCTAGGAGGATTGTTCTCGATGAAAAATAACTTAAAAAAATTGAAACGTTTATCTATATGAAAAAAAAAATATTAATTTCTCCCATTATTTTATTTTTTTTAATATTGCTTGTATTCTTTTATTTGTTAATCATCGATCGTAACCCATCAGAACTTCCTTCTGTACTAATAAACAAAAAAGTTCCCACATTTGAAGCAAAATTATTGCTAGAAAATAAAACCTTTAAATCCCCGGGCGAATTTGAAAACGAAACTACAATAGTAAATTTTTTTGCCACATGGTGTAAACCTTGTCGTGATGAACATCCTTATTTGAAAAAATTATCAGATGAAAGGGGATTGAAAATTATAGGAATAAATTACAAAGATGATTCAAAAAGAGCCATCAAATGGCTTAAAAAATTGGGAAATCCTTATTCATACGTTTTAATCGATCCAAATGCTCGTTTAGGAATTGATTGGGGGGTATATGGATTACCCGAAACATTTATCGTTAATTCAAGCCATGTGATTAAATATCGTTTGGTTGGACCCATTACCAAAAAAAATTACGGTGCATTTGTTTTAAAAGTTAAGGAAGTCGAAAGGTAATGCAAAAAATTTTATTAGCAATATTAGTTTATTTAATGTCATCTCAGATTGTTGCAATTAACTGCTACTCTGTTGAACCTGATGAATTTTTACAAAACCCAGAAAAAGAATTGAGAGCCCGCAATATTTCAAAAAATATAAGATGTTTAGTATGTCAAAATCAATCTATTGATGAATCTTCAGCTCCCCTTGCTAAAGATTTGAGAATTCTTATTAGAAAAAAAATTGAACATGGTAACTCAGATGATGAAATTTATAATTTTTTAGCTGAAAGATACGGTGATTTTATTCTTCTAAATCCTCCATTCAAAATTAGCACTTTTTTTCTCTGGATTTTACCTTTTGTCTTTATTGTTATTGGAATTTTTGTAATTTTTTTACACAACAATAAATCAAAAAAACTTGATTACAATAAATGATATTTTGTTAATTTTCTTTATTCCTTTTATCTAATTTAAATTTCATTATCTCTATTTTGTATCTCATTAAAAATACAATTAAAGTGTATAAAATCGTTCCTATAAACATAATTATTAAAGGAATAAGCATTGTGTAATGAATGGTTGGGGTCGAGGTTAATGTTATGCTTGAAGTTTGGTGAAGGGTGTTCCACCAGTCAACAGAATATTTTATTACAGGCAAATTAAATGATCCTATGATCGCAATTATTGATGAAACTCTATTTGCTTTTTCATAATTGTCTATAAATTTCCAAGCAGACATATAGGCAATATAAAAAATAAATAAGATTAACATTGAGGTTAATCTAGCATCCCAGACCCACCACGTTCCCCACGTTGGCTTTCCCCAAAGCGAACCGGTAACAATTGAAACCAAAGCAAAAACAGAACCCACTGGTGCTAAACTCTTTGCCATTAATGGAAGAATTTTAATTTTAAAAATTAAAGCACAGATTGATGCTATACCCATAAAAGCAAAACAACCAAGCGCCATAAAGGATGCGGGAACATGCACATACATGATTCTAACAGAGTTTCCCTGTGTAAAATCAGATGGTGAAAGGAAAAGTGCAAAAATTAATCCAACAAAAACAAACAAAAGCATTAAACTAATCAAAAAACTAAAAAGTTTGTTACTAAATGAAAGAATTTTATTTGGAAATAAATTTTTTAACATCTAAATATAATACATTCAAATTTAAATAATTTAATTATATCTACTCTTCATTATAATATTAGCTACTTACTAGTATTTTTAAGAGCATCCCTTACTTCACGTGGCATATAATTTTCATCATGTTTAGCTAAAATTTTATCTGCTATAAAAAATTTTTTATCTTGCAATTTCCCTTCTGCGACAACTCCTTTGCCCTCGGAAAATAAATTGGGAATATGACCTGAATAAGTCACTATAATTTCTTTATTTAAATCCGTAATAATAAAATCTATTGATTCCTTTTTTTTAATTATTGAGTTTTCTTTCACAAGACCCCCTACTCTAATTTTTGTATTAAATGTTAAATTTTCTTTGTTATAAATTTCCGTTGGAGAAAAAAAATAGACAAAACTTTCTTCCAAAGAACTAAGAACAATAAAAATAAGGAACGATAAAGATAAAATGATGAAAAGAAAAAAAGAAAATCTTGATCTAACTTTATAACTCAACATAATTTAAGGGATTGAGTTAATAGATTTATAGTTAGTTAATGAGACTACCAAATAAAACTTCTTGTAAACCTTTTTTATTTTTAACAATTTCAATTTTTGTGTTTGGAAGTTTCTTTGTTTCAATTAAAAACATTTTTTCGTGTTTTTTTAACTCTTTTATTGTCATCAAATAAAGCGAACAATAACTAAAGATTGTGAAAACAAAAGCTGACCAAATAAATCCACTATATTCATCAAAGAACAATAAATCCAATATCATAGCAATTTGTTTATCACTTTATATTGAAAAAAACAAAATAATTATTGGCACACTCCATAATATTTATTATCAAAAGACTAAATTTAAAAATACTAATTCTGGTAAAAACCAACTCTTTTAGAGTTATAAATTATATATATGATATAGGTATGAACGGTTGACTAACTTGAATCTAAACTTTAATTAGTTAGGAATTACTTATTTATTTTGTTCCTTAATAAGTCATTGATTAATGTATTTTAATAATAAAAATAATTTTTTTCACGGAATTATGTTTCATCACTTTCACGATGATAATTTACACAAAAAAAGCCAAGGATCAATCAATAAGGATGATTTTTATAAAATCTTAAAATTTATCGGAAGAGAAAATATTTTAGATGCTAAAGATTTTTTTTCAAGATTCAAAGAAAATAAATTAAAGGAAAAAAATGTATGTTTAACATTTGATGATGCAACAAAATGCCAATACGATATAGCCTTGCCAGTTCTTGAAGATTTAAAAATCAAAAGTTTTTTCTTTATATATTCCTCTCTATTTAAGGGAGAACTAACTCTACTTGAAGTGTATAGATATTTTAGAATGAACTATTTTAATAATATTGATGAATTTTATAATTATTTTTTTAAATTATTAAACAAAGATCTATCTGCCTTTTTCAAAGATAATGAAAAAATTATTGAACAAACTAAGGTCAAATTTCTTGTTTATTCAACAAATGATATCAAATTTAGATTGGTTAGGGATAAACTCCTTAGTCAATTAGATTATAAGAAAATCATGTTTGCTATGTTCAAAGAAAAAAATTTCAGGCCAGAAGATCATTATAAAAATATTTTTATGAGTAAATTTAATTTAAATAAACTAAATGAACTAGGTCATTTAATAGGACTTCATTCTCATTCTCACCCCGTTTTACTAGAAAACTTGTCTTATAATGAGCAAAAAAAGGAATATGAAAACAATAAATCAACACTATCAGAAATTCTTAATATAGACAAAAATAATATAAAATATATGTCTCATCCTAATGGTAGCTACAATGATGATACTCTTAAAATATTACAAGAACTTAAAATAGAATTAGGTTTTAAACCAATTATGTCCATTGAGCCTGAAAAAAATATGAAAAAAATTAATAATTCATCTCTAGAAATTGCAAGGCAAGATCACTCTAAGATTGTTAAAATGATGAACTAATCAAAATAATTTTCTAATTTACTATCTCTTACAGTATCCAGTGTCGCACAATGTATGCCCCCACCTTGAGTATAGATATGTCTCATTCTTAATTTTATCACATTAAATTTATTTTTTTCCAGAAGTTTAATTAATTCAACTTGTCTCTCATCAGCTATAACTGTGTTTTGATTAACCGAAAGTACATTCATTCCTACCCACGGTGATGACATGCTAAATAAATTTGTTTCAAATCCCATCGACTTTAATTCTTTTCCAATTGGTTCTCTAACTTCTTTTTGAAATTTTAGTTCTGACTCTGTGATTGGTGCCACATCTGAAAAATATAATTTATCCCATTTATCAAATATTTTTGGACAATTTTTTTCTTTAACTCTTGCGCTATTAATTAAAACTAATCCAGGTTTTAAACACAAGATAGTCGAGTCTATGTGAGATGATCTGTAAATGTCTTTTGTAACATGCACTCTATATTCTGAACCTAAAATACTTTGTAACCATTTTGCACCTTTTTCATTTCCTGATGAAGATGCTAAATAAAGTAGATCTTTTCCCATTCTAAGGGTATTTGCCGCTTCGAATAAAATTTCATTTTCACTTAATCTATGGATTGTTTCTACTCTTCCCCCTGTAAGATCTATGTGTCTCTTATCCTCTTCGCTCAATATTCTTTCTTTTTCGTTACGGTAATAAGGGGTTAGTGAATCATAATTTAGTCTCGGTTTAGGACCTGCTATCCACCTAAAACCTTCTTCAAAATATTTATAAAAAATTGGATACAAAGCCAGTGTTTCAAAATATCTGTTTCTAGACTGTGATGGACTTTCAATCAAATTATTACCAACAACTAAATTTAAATCTCTTACGTTATAAACATTGTTACTTGTAGAGTTCCAATCAGGGGAAGAATAAATTTTACTAAGATCAAAAATATGAGGTCTATGAACTAAAACACCGAAACTAGTTAGTTTATCTGCTAAACCTTGAAGATCCTCATTTACCTCATCATAAAACCAGATTGGGCATGCTTTTTTTGCTAAGGCTTTTGCTTTTTCTACATCTTTTTGACTAATATTTTTTTCATTACCCCAAGTTAAGGTTGCCAGGGTTCCTTTAGCCGATCCTACTATAATTTCTTTTATAGCATCCCATTCATTATGACTATTGATTTTCATGCTAACTTTGGAAATAAATTTTTTATATCAATACTTCTTGTGACCTATAAAGTCAACATGCCTTACCCCTGTTGCGCCGCGGAATAAATGTTTTGCTTGATGAACAAACTTCTTTACATTTTCAAAATCTTTTTCTTCAATATGAGAAATTAAATCTCTCACTTCATTTAACAATAATTTAATCCTATTTTCCAGGTACGAAGTGAGGTCAATTTTTTCTAAAGCTTTAATATAGTTTGATATATTGTTTTTCATTATATCGCTTTTAACGACTGTATTTTTATTGCAATTTGCTACATATTCAACTAACGCTGATTGGTTCGGTGATAAATCTCTTAGAGATTTAAGCATTTTTGGAATTTCAGTATTATCATCTTTGTTATGAATCATCCATAGGGCTTCCGTTAATACCCCTATATCCTTGAATGATCCAACAGAAAACTTGGGAAAGTGTAGAGTAGAATCTGAGATAAATGACGGCACAAAGGGTGGATAACTAGAATAAAATTGTAAATTATTTTCCTCAAACCATTCTAAAACTTCTTTAATAGAAGGATCATCTTGACTTTGAACTACCCATCTATCAAAAATAATACATCTTCTAGTTCTTTTTCCAAATTGTTGTGCTCTATCAATATCTTCTTTAAAAAGTTGTTCAGAAACATCAACCATTTCATCAGGAGTACTTGCAAAACTATAAATAACAAATCTTTGCAGCATATTTTGGAAACCTCCTGCTTTATTTGGATCACCAAAAATTAGATAACCTCCGGGTTTCAAAAAATTTGATATTTTTGAAAAAGCTCCTTTTTTATCAGCAGTATGAGATAAGACACCCCTACAATGAACAATATCATAAGTTTCTTGCGTTTCCGGACTTTCATAATCAAAAATAGATGAATGTATGAAACGATGCTGATTAAAGTTATCTGTATATTTTTGAAAAATATTTTTTGAAATTTTTTGTGCTAAATTATTCATTTCAACCAACGTACATTTTGCTCCCCAATTTGCATAACAAACTGTACCCTCTCCTGTCCCTGCACCAAAATCTATTAAATTCTTATCTCGAAACATATCGGGTGGAAATTTAAATAAATATCTATACATGTATTCAAAGTTTTCTTTGAATTTTTTATATTCTTTTTCTGTTTTGTCTGAGAAGTAAATTGAAGGAATCTCTTCTTGAAAAGTTTCAAGAACCGATTTTTCATTTATTTTTACTTTATCTATCAATTGCACTTGATGCTCACGGAATAAATTTTTAATAATAATTTTTTAAAATTTGTCTATACATTAACCATACTACAATATCAATCCTTTGTTAGATCAAGCAATCAAGTTTAATACTTAAAAATGAATATTAAGAGGTTTTTTGGTGGTAAATTTTAATAAGGATTGATTTATGATAAATAATAATGAAATTTTACACAAGTCACATCCTATTACTCTAAAAGGAAGAGCACGTCATATAATTATCCTTTTGAAAGCTAAATTTTAAAAAAGCAAATAAACACTGACATTACTGCTGTCCTTTCGCAAATTCGAACCGTAACCCATAATTATAAATCTCTGGCAAAAGAACATTTACTTAAATTATTCTCTATTTTTTATGATATATGTTGAATTTTAATATAAAATTTGAAAAAGAAATTCTTCCAATGAAATTTACTCTTATAGAATATAGATTTAGAGATACTGTTAATCCGAAAATTGGATTACATAATTTGTCAACTGATTTTTCAATTAAACGATTCATTTGATATATTTTTAGACAATGCTAATTAAAAATATCAAAAAACATTTACTATGTACAATTTGTGCAAAAATTAACAGCAAGGGTCTCAAAGGAAAAAATATTAAAATTCTAGGCGGTTATCCTATAATTTACTATGCAATTAAAAAGGCCAAGGACAGCAAATTAAAAAATATATGTTTAGCTACTGATAGTATAAAGATTCAAAAAATTGCAAATAAATTTGGTGTTAAAAGTTTTTATAAAAGATCAAAAAATCTGTCTAAACAAAATATCCCAAAGCTTGATGTATGGAAAGATGCCATAATTAAATCAGAAAAATTTTATAGAAGAAAATTTAAATTTTTACTTGATATAGAAGTAACAAATCCTCTTACATCAAGCAGAGATTTAGAAAATTTTTTGGATTTTTCTACTAAAGTTTTAAATAAAGTAGACGGAATATTTTGTGTTATGCCTTCAAGAAGAAATCCTTACTTTAACATTTTTTTAAAAAAAAAAAATGGATACAGACTTTGTATACATGAAAAAAAAAGAAATATTTTTTCAAGACAAAAAGCCCCAACCACTTATGATCATGTTGGAGGATTTTATTTATTTAAAATAAACTATTTAAAAAAATGTAAAAACTTTCTGGATGGAAAAACAGCAGGCTACATGTTGCCATTTGGTAAAAATATTGATATTGATGATATTAATGACTTTAAACTTGCAAAGCTATTTTTCGAAAACAAATACTATCGAAAAAAAAATTATAAATTTTATAATCGATAATTAAGAAGTTGAATCCCTTCAATTTCATCCAAAAAAAACTGGCCGTAGCGAATTGATTTTATTAAAAACTTGGTGAAAAATAAACAATGATTAAAATAGGAAAAAGAATTATTTCTAAAAATTCCAAACCTTTAATAGTTGCTGAGATAGGTATAAATCATTTTGGATCCTTAAAGTTAGCAAAGAAAATTGTTGATTGTGCAAAAAAAACAGGGGCAGAAGCTGTAAAAGTACAGATACATTTGCCGGATGAAGAGATGAGTGAAGAGGCTAAAAAAATAAAGCCTGGGAACTCTAATGTGAATATTTACGAAATAATTAAAAGAAATTCATTATCCTTGAGAGAAGAAAAAAATCTTAAAAATTATATAGAGAATAAAAAATTAATTTATATAGCTACTCCTTTTTCTTATAAAGCGGCAAAATGGTTAAACGATAACAATATAAAAATTTTTAAAATAGGTTCTGGAGAGTGTAATAATATTCCTTTTATTAAATATGTTTGTTCTTTTAAAAAACCAATGATTATAAGCACGGGTATGAATAATCTTGATACAGTAAAAAAAACAGTCAAGATTGTTAAAAGGCACAATATTCCACATGCTCTTCTTCATTGTGTAAATTTATATCCCGTAGATCATAAATATATAAGACTTAATCGACTAAATAAAATGATTCGAATTTTTAAAAATTCACTTATAGGTTATTCTGATCATTCAATCGGGAACACTATTCCAATAGCTGCCTTGGCCTTGGGTGCAAAAATTATTGAGAAACATTTTGTTATAGAAAAAAATAGAAAAGGCCCAGATATTATTTGTTCGATGGACAAAAAGGAGTTAAAAGATTTGCTTGCTGCTTCAATCAAAATTCATGAAGCCTTTAGATCCAACAAAGAAATAATATCCGAGGAGGACAAAAGTAGAAGATTTGCCTTTCATTCTGTTGTATCAAAAAAAGATATAAATAAAAATGAGGTTTTAAGTTGGAAAAACCTTACAACAAAAAGACCAGGTATCGGAGACTTTCCTTCATATAAAATTTATAGTTTAATTGGAAGAAAAACAAAAAAATATATAAAAAAAAATCATCTTATTATGAAAAAATACATTAAATGAAAAAAAAAATATTATTTGTAACATGTACAAGAGCAGATTATGGAAAGTTAAAATCATTAATTGTTAACATCCAAAAAAATAATAATTTCATTTCCAAAGTATTTGTGTCGGGGATGCATACTATGAAACGATACGGATCAACATATGATGAAATAGTTAGAGATAAAATTAAAGGAATTTATCGATATAGTAATCAAACAAGAAACATGAGAATGGATGAAATTTTAACAAGTACCATGAGGGGTTTTTCATCTTTTTTAATTAGATATAAACCTGATTTAGTGATTGTTCATGGAGATAGGATAGAGCCTTTGGCTTGCGCTTTATCCTCCCTTCTTAATAATTTTTTGGTTGCTCACATTGAAGGTGGCGAAGTTAGTGGAACAGTAGATGAAATGTTAAGACATTCTATTTCAAAAATATCACACTTACATTTAGTTTCAAATAAGATAGCCAGAAAAAGATTGATACAAATGGGAGAAAATAAAAGATATATTTTTGAAGTCGGCTCACCTGATGTAGATCTAATCCTTAATAAAAATTTACCAAAAATTGAGTCAGCAAGAAAAAAATATAATATTAGATTTGACAATTATAGTATAGCGATCACTCATCCTGTAACAACAAATATAAAGAATCTAAAAAGAGAGTCGGAGATTTTTTTTTCAGCTTTGGTAAAAACAAATTTAAATTATATAATAATATTTCCTAATAACGATCTTGGATCGGAAATAATTTTGAAGGAAATATATAAACTAAAAAATAATAATAAATTTAGAATTTTTCCATCAATAAGATTTGAGTATTACTTGACTTTATTAAAAAATTCAAAATTTATAATAGGTAACTCTAGCTCAGGCATTATGGGAGCTCCATACTATGGAGTTACTACAATAAATATCGGAACTAGACAGAGCAACAGGTTAAAAACAAAACTTATTAAAAATATATCTTTTAATGAAAAAGAAATTATAAAAACAATTAATCAGATAAAGAATAGAAAAATTATCAAAAGAAAGTTTTTTGGTGAAGGAAATTCGGCAAAAAAAATTGAAAAACTTCTTTTGTCAAATAAAATTTGGAACATCAGTAAACAGAAGAACTTTATTGATTTAATTTAATTTATTGAATATTAATTAACTGAAATTAAACACTCTAGTAATTAAAAATAATGAAAAGAAAGATACTCGAATTTAAAAATTTTAAGCCAATAACAAAATTTTTAAAAAAATTTAGTTTGAAAAGTTTTGTTAACAAAAATAAAATTCAATTTTATATGAATTTTTTTGAATTAGATTATCTGCTCCAAGCAATTCCAGAAGATAAAATAAAAAATAAAAATGAAGGATATTTGATACAAGTCAAAAATAATGAAAAAAAACCTATAGTATATGAATTACCAGATTTATGTAGACTTCATTGGTTAGTATTATCTCGAAAAGTATTTAATACATTGGAAATTGGATCAGGATTTTCAACAATATTTATTGCAGATGCAAAATATATATTGAAAAAATATTTCAAAAAAGTTGAAAATATTAGATGTGAAAAGCAATTTCATATTTATTCGGTTGGAGAAAATAAACACTTTTTAAATATAACTAAAAAAAGAATTCCTGGAAATCTTTCAAATTGTATTTCATTAATTTTTAATAAAGTTGATATCATAAATTATCAAGGTACGTTTGCACTTAAACATAGAAATTTACCAAATATTTCTCCCGATTTAATATATCTTGATGGACCTTCACTATATTCTGCAAAAAAAAAATTTATGGGCTTCGCTTTTAATAATATATCAAGAGTACCTATATCAGCTGATATTCTTTTTTTTGAATTTTTCCTTGAACCAGGTACATTTATTCTAGTTGATGGCAGAGGAGCTAATGCAGAGTTTCTAAAAAGTTTCCTAAAAAGAAATTGGAAATACTTTTATGACAAAAAGGGTGATTGTCATTACTTTGAATTAATAGAAAAACCTTGGGGAGAATGGAATAAAAAAAAATTAAAATTTTGTTTAGGCGATAAATTTAAATATTTTTGATAATCAGCTAAGACGCTTTAACTATTAGTAAAATAGTATGAAAGTATTTTAATATTTTTTCCTTTGAGACCCTTGCTGTTAATTTTTGCACAAATTGTACATAGTAAATGATTTTTGATATTTTTAATTAACATTTGTATATTAAAATCAATTTAAGTATTGATAAAGTTTTTTCATGTCACATTTTTCATTACACTTATGCCCTTTAGGAAATTTTCCAGTAATATGCATTTTTCTTAGTTCTTGATATTTTTTTCCGTTCCAAATTTCTTCTAATGTGTTTTCTTTTACATTTCCAAAAACTATTTCATCGTTGGAAATTTGTGTGCATGGAACTACATTTCCATCTGCCATTACTGTTAGGGATAGCCATGGATACTCACAATATTGTTTACTGTAATGAGATTTACTTTTTAAATCTTTATCATTTTCATACAGCCATCTGTTATCTTGACTTTTAATGTAAGCGAAAACTTCTTTGTCATTCCAAAATTTCAAAAAATCTGTATGCATTTCTTTATCACGTTGATCAAGAGCCAAGTCAATCATACAAGGCACTAAAAGAGTTTTTAAATTTTTTTTCTTTTTAATTTCTAAAATTTTTAATATTTTTTTAACAGCATCTAAATAATTAGCTCTTTTTCCTCTAATTTTTTGTATTTTTCTTTCATCCATCGCGTCAAGAGAAAATTTGAGCACTCCAAGACCTGCTTCCATAGCTTTTTCTGCTTTTTCAACGGTCATTGTAGAAGGCGTGCAAGAAAAATAAGTTGGAATATTTTTTTTAGTGCATAATTCAATTCTCTTGATTAATTTCTTGTCTAAGAATGGTTCACCGAACCCATGCAAAACTAAATGTCTTGACACAACAGAAAAATAAAAACCATTTTCACTTACTTCTTTTACTGGTTGTTTATATTCTCTTTCTAACCACTTCCAAAAATTTTCAATATTTTTCTGATCATGAATTTTAACTTTGTCGGTTAATTTTTCAAAAAGTTTGTCTTCAATCCATATATTTTTTCTCGTCATATATATTGTTCTTGGACACATGACACATTTCATATTACAATAATTTGTTGTTTCAATATTATAGATATAAGGAGATTTATTTCTTAAAGTCTCTAGTTCAGCAATTATATCTTCATAATCTGAATTATTAAGTAGTCTTTTTGTAATTTTATTTTTTAGCTTATTAGAATTTTTAAAGAAATTTATATCATACATTTTTTATATTTCACGCCATAAAATTTTTTAAATTTTGAATACTTTAAATATTTTTTAACTTTTTTCTTGTTCATGTTTTTGCATTCAAAACAATGACTTTTTCCTCAAATGGAATTTCTCTTAACTAGGGTTCTCTACCTTTGCTTATTAATTTAACACAATCTAAAACAAACATAAAGTCTAAACACGCTCTGGACACACAAAAAATTGGTAGTGGTTAAAAATTATAGGCCATTTAAAATTTGAATTTGCATGAATCAAGTGTAAATTTTTTTTTTTGATATAGATCAATCACCCAATTTCTTTGTGTACCAGCCGTGTAAGATTGTAGAATTTTAGGGGACCAGTTATTTTTGGTATCATGAAAATCGTACATTTTGTGTTTGTAATTCTTTTTGCACATTGCTCATATTAACTTCGTTAAGAGGTTTTCCACTTTTTATAGATAGTGCAGCAGCGATTCCTCCTCCCTGACCTGTGACTACACAACAAGCCATATTTCTGGTAGAAGCATGGGCAATTTTATCACCGCCTATAGCTCGTCCAACGACAAGCAAATTTGATATTTTTTTGGGTAAAATTGATCGATAAGGTATTTGCATGTATCTTCCTGTTGTAGGAAGAATTAAGACTCCATATCCATCAATAAATTCTGGAAATATTCCAATTGAATCTTCAAATTTTGCTTGCCCTCTCACATTTTCTTCTGTTAAATTATAAATTGCATCAATTTTACGTGTATCCCTAATACCAATTGACATTCCAAAATTACGTAAACGCGCATTTGAGCATCCTGGTGCATATCTACGTAAAGCATCAATAGCTTGCATCGCTTGTTTACGACCTTCAATTTCAAAATGAGTTAAACTGTCAGCGTTTGTTCCATCGCACTTTGTTAGGTGGACTAAATTCATATAAGTCAACTCACCTGTGTCATGAATAGCTCCCCATGTTCCTGAAATAGTATTTAAATCAGATTCAATTATTCCTGCATTTATAGCTTTTTTGAATGGTTCTTTTAAAAAAGGAGAAAACATTTTGTCTTCTTTGCCACTTGTTTCAATTTCCCATTCACCGTCGGCCCAGTCACTATATGTTTGAGGATTATCTTTAACTTCTTTCATAAAAGCTTTTTTATCAACGCCAGATAAATGAAACATAACGCTTGCTGCTATCATTTCTTCAACAAGTGTTTTTCTAAGTGGTACCCCACAACGTGATGCAATATCAGCATCACCTGTTGCATCAATAATACGTTTTGAAATTATTGCTTCTCTACCTGATTTAGATTCTACAATTATACCTTTAATAGTATTTTCTTCTATTATTGGAGAAACAAATAATCGGTGCAGCATTGGATGAATATCAGATTCCTGGACTAAATTATCTGCAACCAATTTAAATCTTTCGCTATCAAGTTCAGTACCCATAGATTGACTTTCAGGTACTGCGGCTTCCATAGCTTTTGCACGTTTTTCAAATTCATGTGCAATACCTCCTGCTTCATTAGTTTTCTCATGCCTATACCAAGTGAATCCTTCAACACCAACCACGGTTATATTTCCACCAAAACAACCAAATCTTTCAACTAATGTGACCTTCACTCCCGTTCTGGCTGCTGCTAATGCTGCTGACAATCCACTAGGACCTGAACCCACAACCAAGACATCGGTTTCATGAACAATTTCAATATTTCTTTCTGGTTCAGTAATAAACTTTTTCATTTTTTCTTTTTTTGCTTCTCAATTTCTTCAAGATAACAAGGACTCGAATAAAGAGGTTTTATTATTTTTTTATTACGTGCACCTGCTTTTCTATCTATACGCCTGGATGATTTCTTGGTGTACATTAATTTTCTTTTGAAGGTATAGGTCATCAAAAACCCAGAACCAAGATCTCTAAAAGTTTTTTCACTTAAAAAATCTTCTCTTTGGCAAATTTGCTTAATTCTTTTTTTTGAAACTTCATAGAATGAATTATTTTTTCTTTAGAAATGAACGTCTGT
>Ga0187827_10005041_pt1 | contig 15823 bp, 7 predicted proteins | sample ETNtaG_39_FD_167969 | JGI IMG/M metagenome (GOLD analysis project Ga0187827, IMG submission 167969) | Marine microbial and viral communities from oxygen minimum zone, Eastern Pacific Ocean - ETNP2014_SV_150_PacBio MetaG (Illumina Assembly) | ecosystem: Environmental > Aquatic > Marine > Hypoxic...
TTTTCTGCAAATCTGAATCGCTAATGTCATTCATTTATCCACCTTCTGGGTATACGTAAAACAGTAATAAGTTAAGTGGCCAGTTTACAGTAGGTAATAGGCAAGTGGCAAGTGAAAAGTAGAGACCCTACAAGATGCAGCCTTTTGTCAGATTAAGCTATTTGCTTTGCAAAATACCCATATGCTCTCCGCTAAATTGTATTTTTATAAATTGAAAGAGCCCATATATTTCTTAATTTCAATCAGTCTCTGCACAGACAAGATAATTATCTGTTCCAATATTAACAGATATGGTTGTAGCAAATTTTTGATCAATATGAACCAAACAGTTTAAGAGCAGTGCAGTATTTGCTTGATAGATTGTATAGCACTATAGAAAACATAGCTAATACATCAATTTATATTTCTTAGGAGTTTGGTATGACTTTGAATAATGACAGATCAAATTCATTAGAAAATCAAGTTGCCTTACTAAAAAAAGAAGTTGACGCACTCCAAGTTGAATCAATGTCTAGCAAGAAGCCTTGGTATCGTGAGGTGGTTACTCTAGTTGCTTTTGCTGCCCTACTTTTTTCTTTTGGGACTACAGCTGTCTCATACTATAGAACGGCTCTACAAGATATTCGTGCTTCACGTATAGAGCTGGGGAAACTCATAAAAGAGATTACCAGTATTCCGGAAAAGCATACTAAAATGTTAATAAATTTTAAAGAACCACTAACTATTGCAGAACTTTCAGCGCAGCTTAATAATCGCAACCTTGTCTTGGCAAAACAAGCGGCTTCAGTTATTGAAAAAATCGAAAACAGTACTTTTGGAAGAGGGTCGGTTCTAGACGTTGAGTATACTGCTGTTGCAACTGCCCTTGGCAATTCTATGCAGTTTGATAAAGCAAAAGTTTACCATGAAGAAGCAGCAAAGCGCTCTAACAATCCCGCTTTAGAAGCTGGTACAATTCGGGCACAAGCTGGTGTCGCTCTTGCAAAAGGAAATGCAGATCAGATGAGAGTGCTCATGCAAAAAGCTAAGGAAATTTTCAGTGACTCACGCTTCCAATCAGCAGCAAAGATTACCAAGGATGTGACAAATGCAACCACAGAGCTTCTTATTCTCAGCATTCCACAAGACGAAATGAAAAAACAGCTCGCAGGGCAATTAAAGGAGCTAACGTCTTCGCTAACTAATTGCAACCAAAGTATGGCTCAACCACCGCTAGTAAATTCCCCCAACTGAAATCACAATAAACGGATTGGAGTGCGCAAAAAACGCAAGAAATACTAACTAGCAAGTAGAGCAGATGGTTCTTATCGTGCGGTTCGGATATTTAGAACTATGTAATTTTCAGATTAAATACCAATCCTTATGACATTAAACGCCGTCGCTCATCAGTGCGTCAATTATTTTCATCTATAATTTGTTTCCGTAGAAACTGTCCTGAACACTACTGCGCTAAAATGTTTCAACATCCGGAATGTCTATCCTTATACTCACAAAAAATATCCGATATAATTTAATACATCAATCCTCAATTAGCTATCCCAAAAGTTTATTAATTTCCTCTTAAGTTAATTAACCAAGTCGCACTCCTTTTTTTCCACTTTAGAAAGGAGAATTTTATTTGGTATGTGATTTACGAGCAATAAACCTCTCTTCCAGTTCCTGATATCTCTTTATGTTAATGATCTCTTTGTAATCTTGAAATGATGACGTGTTTTCAAAACCTGATGTCGTACCGTTTTCTTTGAGAAAGCGAAAGCAATCTTCAATTGCTTTGGTTGCAGCAAACAGGCCGGATAACGCAAAGACACCCAGCTTAAAACCCAGTTTTTCCAGATCCTGCGCACTCAAGCAGGGAGTTTCCCCACCCTCTATCATATTTGCCAATAGTGGCACATCGGGAAGTGCTGATGGGATTTCCTTGAGCTCTTCCATGGTTTGTGGTGCCTCAATAAAGATGACGTCAGCGCCTGCTTCATAATATGCTTTTCCGCGACGGATCGCTTCTTCCAATCCCAGCTCAGCACGCGCATCAGTCCTCGCAACTATTACCAGCCCACTCTCTCCGCTGGCAAATCTGGCCGCACGTATTTTCTCTACGTGTTCCTCCATGGCAATAAGACATTTACCATCGAGATGACCACATCTCTTCGGCCACTCTTGATCTTCCAGAATAACACCTGCTATTCCCAGATCGACAACGTCGTTAACAGTGCGGACAACGTTAATTGGATTTCCATATCCGGTATCAATATCAGCAATCAGAGGTATGTCAACTGATTTAGAAATGTTCCCGGCAGCATCCAACATTTCAGTAGCTGTTAATAGACCATAATCAGGATAGCCAAGCACTGATCCTGAGATGCCAAAACCCGAGGAAAAGAGGACCTGAAAGCCTGTCCTCTCAGCAATCTTTGCCGAGAGACAATCATACACACCCGGGCTCAATATTATGCCAGGTTCTGCTAATCTTTTACGAAGTAAATTGCACTTATTCATTGTTTTCTTTTTTTGGACAGGATTAACTGTTTTCTAACATATCGTTTTGTATTCACACCACTCACATTTTTGACCGCTCACCTTTTTAAAACCATCGTTCTTATGTGCAGCAAAGAAGTTGTCCAAGGTTGTGTCCAGCTCCCTGCATGCCTCTTTCGTCGTGTCTATTACTACCGGCTTGTCCGGCACAAGGAAATAGAGTATCACTTCATCTACCTTCTGCCCATAAATTGCTTCCAGAGCCCTGGCATAAAGCTGCATCTGCAATTGATAGAGCGTTTCTTTCTCCGGTATTTCATCAATGGTAATATTATTTGCCTTATAATCAATGATTTTTAGTAAACCACCTTCATTAAAATAGAAAAGATCTATCTGCCCCCTTATCAGATTGTGCCGGTGGTTGAAAATAAATGATCTTTCCCTTTTGTACCATTTACTTGAAAGAACTTCTTTCCCAACATCGCTATTGTAAAAAGAGTTAACCCAATCCGCAACAAGGTCTACGCTTTTCTGGTTTGTATCCTGAACACAGGCACTCAGTTCTTTTTTAATATATTCCTTGAGATTGTCTTCAGGAAAATCATATCTGCTAAAGATACGGTGTACGATATTTCCTAACTCACGCCCTGGTATTTCATCGTCATTCAATCTGTTTTCATCTTCGTCTTCGACGGAATGTGGATCAGGCTTACCTTTTTCACCTATACCCTGTAAACCTAGAATAGAATTAAGATAGTATAGTTGCGGACAATAATGATACTTGAGCAACTCTGTAACGGAGTAGACATAGTGACTGTTATCAATCTCTACATTGTGCGTAATTCTTGATAGTATATTTTTTCCTGTCTCTACAATCTCTTTTGAAGGTGATGTGGTTTTGATTTTATTGCATGCCGCTATTTCCTTTCTGTGCTGAGTCAGAAGTTTTACCCTTTTACCACCAATCGGTTTACCAACACCGTTTTTATCAGATGGCTTGTTCTCTTCTTTTACACGAGAATGTATTATCTCGATCGAATGTGATGGATCCTGTTCTAGCTTTATGATCTCCCGGTTATCCTCCGGCTCAGGGTTCAGACCAAGAGAGGAGGAGATATAGTTATGCCAATTGCCTTTGTCACTTCCTCCTCTAGCCCTACCCTTATTAATGCCCCCAGAAAGTATCAGGTGTTCCTGTGCCCTTGTCACAGCAACAAAGAGAAGTCGTTTTGACTCCTGTAACTCTTTTTGTGTTATTTCATCATTAATTTGATCATAACTCAGGGGATCCTCCGCTTCATTGGTTGACGGGTTCAGTATCTTGAAGCTGATTCCACGGTTCTTAGAGTATACGAAATGGTCCGGAGGTCTTGAATTGTCCCTGTCAGTATCGGCAACAATAACAACCGGAAATTCCAATCCTTTTGCGGAATGTGTTGTAATCATCTTAACAACATCATCTTCCTCAGATTCTACCGGCGCTTCAGACTCTCTGATTTCTCTAAACTTGTAGCCTTCTACGATCTCAATAAAACCTCTTAATGCCAGAGGCTCTAACTCTTCCTGGGTCTTACACAACTCGACCAGCTTCCGGAGGTTTGCATATCTCTTCTTTCCATTTGAGAAAAGAAGCATCTTTGATTGAAATTCAGTTTTCTTGAGAATGAATGAGATAAGTTTCCATAATGGAATTCTAGGTTTAATATTTTGTACCTCATTCAAGAATTGAGTAAATTGGATAATCCTGTCCAGAGAATGCTCCTCGATCCCTTTTATAGAGCCAACCTCATCCAGAGATTGGTAGAGTAGTCTCTTTTCATCGCCGCTGTGTGCGTGGTCTGCCAACCTGAAAAGAGCGTCATCATCTATCCCGACGAAAGGCGACTTCAGAACAGCCGTCAAATTAATCTCGTCAAGGGGTGACTCAATGACCTTCAATAGGTTAATCAAGTCCGTAATCTCTGTTGTATTATAAAAACCTCTTCCGCTGACAACATAATACGGTATATCAAGATATGAAAGGCTGTGTTCATAAAGTTTTATGTCTGTTGTACTGCGGAATAGAATAGCAAAGTCTCTGTAAGAGATATTCCTTTCCCGTTCTCTTCTGTTTGTTATTTTGATCTCACCTTTATCAACAATCTCCTTTATTCTTTTTGCTATCTCCATAGATTCCCATTTCCGGGCCTCGGTCTTATCTTTTCCCTCCGCCACAATTACTTCAATTGAGGGGAACTGTTTATTTGAGAATTCTGCTCCCGGCTTTAGCTGCTGTGTACTATCATGGCTGGCTGAGTTTTCCTGCCACAATTTATTAAATATGTGATTTACAAAGTCCAGTATCTGCGGCCTACTCCTGAAATTTTTGTTCAGGCTTATTAAAGATCCGGAATCTATATCATTCTGTATATCCTGAAAAATTTCAACATCTGCATTCCTGAAACCATAAATAGATTGTTTCGTATCGCCTACAATGAACAAATTATCTTTATTTTTTACAAGATCAATTATCTTCTTTTGCAATCCGCTTATGTCCTGAAATTCATCAACTAATATGTATTTGAACTTTCGTTTTATTTCGTTGGCTATGTACTCTCTATTTTCAAGTAACTCTATCGTCTTGACTTCGAGGTCGGTAAAGTCGATGAGACCTTCGACCTTTTTCCATTCTGAGTATGCAATATCAAAATTCACGAGAAAATCTCTTATCATCATCTTGATGTTTGTTGAATAGTCCTCTGCGAGTAACCCTATAAGAACTTTCAGTTCATCACGCAAAGTGCCCAATGAGGGTTTTGCATCCTTTGATACCTGCAGATTTATGGAACTCTGAATCTCTTTAACTCGGTTCAACAGCGCAAGGATCAGCTCATCTTTTTGAGGAGATTTGTCTCTCTTTCCGTATTGTTCCTCTATCTCCTTTTGCATGCTTGAGGCGTTCCATCGTTTCAAAACGTATTCCACTTTTTCTCTGGTTTTAGGCGTAAGTTTACTATCTGAGCAAATACCTTCTATCTCTTTTATTAACTCCTCAATCCTGTTATAAGAACTTGAAATGTCCGGAGACAAATCATTAAGGTTTACTGACTCTGTGATCGGCACACATGCACTCCTGATTTTCTCATAGAGCTGTATCAGGTTTTCTTTGAATGACTTTAACCGGCTTTTTTTTGAGTCGAATTGTTTCCAGAAGATGCCGTTCAGGAATGTATCAATGGTTTTTTCATCTGCCCGCCCCTTGAATGTGTTTTCAAGTGCCTGTTCTTTTAATCTTCCAGCTTCTAGTTCGTCCATTACGCGAAATTGTGGATCCAGCACCGCCTCTATCGCGTTTTCCCTGAGTATCCGGGCACAAAAACCATGGATAGTGGAAAGATAAGCAAACTCTATCTCCTGGCGCTCTTGTTCCATTCCTTTCTCTTCGAAAGACTTAGCCGCTCTTTCCTTCATCTCGTTAGCCGCCTTCTCAGTGAAAGTGAGGGTGAGGATTTCATCAATCGATGCTTTACCGGTAGTCACAAGATTTGCAAATCGTTCTACGAGAACACGTGTCTTCCCTGAACCAGGCCCTGCAACAACGCAGAGATCCCTATCCGTAATCGTAACACCTTTTATTTGAGAATCTGTAAGTTTGTTCTTCATTCGTAATTCCTTAATCATCTCACCATCCATTTATCAATACGGCAGACATTTGCGAAGTCGCAGTTTCCTTCACCGCAGTAGTCAATATTTGCCGGAGCAAGTTCAATCCTTCCATTACGGATCTCCTTCGAAAATTTCAGAATATGTTTTTCAGCTTCTTTGAGCATCTTGTTAAATTCTTTATCATCAACGGAAAGTGATTTCTTTGCCGGCTTTATATTGAAGCCAAGCTTATTTATTAATTCCTGGTTATATATCCCGGTCTTTTTAGATGATTTTAGTGCGTAAAATTCAGCGGCAACGGGAATGATCTTAAACACCTCTCTCAAGGCAAGCAGGTAAATGGGCAGTTGCAAATCCAGACCTTCTCCCATATCCGTTGACTTGAATTCTGTCTGCCCATATTTGTAGTCAATAATTGCACCAATTTTTTCTCCATCCACTTCTGAAATATCTATCCTGTCAATCTTGCCGGAAATTTCAATACCGCCTTTATTGCCATCACCGATTTTTAGAGTTTCAATCTCCTCATCCCCGAATTTCACTTCAAACATGGAAGGCCTGAATGTTGATGAATCAGAATCGCTTTCCATGGATTCAAATGACAAAAGGGTCTTAAGCATCTCATTCCTGATCTTCAATTCTCCAAAACCAATCATCATTCCCCTTGTTTTCTGCTTAAATATGTCATCAAATATTTTTGTGATATCTTTCGAGTCTTTAAAGTATTCCTCAAGAACCTTATGAATGATGCCTCCCTGCATTCTTGAATCAAGAGATTTAGGGACGGCCTGCCTGAGATTCAGCGTGGTACTTCCAAAATATTTATAAGGGCACTGTGCGTAGTCTTTCAACTTAGTAGGTGAAAATCTTCTACTTGTTTCACTGATATTTTTTATTATCCTTTTGTCAGATAATTTTAGTCTCAGGTTGTTATAGGAACCTATCAACGCTGATAGCAAACGGAGCTCTTCCCTGAACGAGGTGTCTTTTTCAATATTATTGTAGAGCCATAATGCAACATCTCTTTCGCATTGTCCCCTTTCAGATACGCGTGGACTATCAAGATGATAATAGACAAAGCTCTTTGAATCGGTTGAGGTAAAGATCTCTTCCGGTACCGGGACTATGTTAGAGAGATTCCTCTGGATTGTAATCTCTTTGCGTACCTCTTTTGGAAATAACTTTTGTATGTCAGAGAGGAAAAAGGATGGCAGTGTCAAATTGCCGTTGCTGTTCGCTGACGGATAGGATAGATAAAGTTTCTCCTTTACGCGAGTAATGGCTATGTAGAACAGGTACCTCTCTTCATCTATCTTCTCACTGGCTTCTCTAAGGACTATCTTTCCCGCTACGTTAAGCCTTCTTCTGTAATAATCCTTCAGGAAAAGGTTTTCGCGTACCTGTCGCGGGAACTCTTTCTCCAACAGGCCCCCGACAATGACCACTGGTATTTCCCACTGCCTGGCTTCCAGAACGTCGATAACATTAACAACCTCTTTTCTCCTGTCTGTTTTTTTATACGACGTTAAGTCCACCTGTGATTCAAAAGTGTTTAGAAATTCTTCAAATGGAATAGTCCCCTTACCTCCCGTAAGCTCACCCACGGTAGTATCTTTGAGTATTTTGAAAAATTCTCTTAATGCCACAGCATCAGATTTTATCAAATCTGCGATTTCCAGATTATAATATTCTTTCAATGGTACAAACGCCGGTATGTAATACATGTTTACAATTTCAATAATACAGTCACAGAAATGACTGTATGCATGTCTGCCTTCCAGTTTGCTGAAAACCCCCTTCAGCTGTTTCAGGAAATCGCTGACAGGTTTTAATTCAGAATCCGATGTAAGTTTCAGCCACTTTTTGTAATCGTCCGTTTTGCCTATTTTTAAGTATTCGTATTCTAATTTATTTATAAGACTTACTTCTATGCCTGTATTTGATTTTAGAACCTTCCAGACCGCTTCATCCTGCCACTTATTTGTAAAGATACTTATTGTATTCATTATAGCCTTAATCAGAGGATTCTCTTTTAAGGAGTTCTTACCATAGATTCTTACCGGTATGCTGAACCTTGTGAATGTGTCTTCGACGAGATCATGATACTTTTCAATGCTTCTGAATATTACAGCGATTTGACTAAAAGCGTATCCCTCTCCATAAGTCAGTTTTCTTATCCTGCGAGCAATCTGTTCCACCTCGTCCTGCACGTTGGCAGCGGCTGTAATCTGCAATGATATATTAGGACTATCAGATTCCGTCACAACCGGCTCTTCAGGTTGAGAAAATACTTTTGCTTCAATATGCCTTAACATTTGGCTCGTCGTTCTCTTGTTCTCATCAAGCCTCAATTCCTTGAGACCTAATCCTGTAAGTCTCGAATATGTTTTGTGAGAAACTCGGAAAGCGGGTGGTACTGGATCAGAAGTTTGATGAGGCAGTGTGATGTAAACGTTCGGCACAAGAGAAGTTAGTTTTGCTAGAAATTTCAGTTCAAGTTGCGTGTAATCATGAAAACCATCTACTAATAGTAGTTCAACTTCAGAGAAGGTATTCTTGTCCATGTGCGACTGAGCTTGCGCTAACAGATCTTCTTTATCAAGAAACCTGTTTTTTTTCAGTACCTGTTGATAGCGATCATAAAGTACTACCAGTTCATTGCACTTCAGATTAAGAGGTGATTGTCTCTTGCCGGTTTGAACTGTTTTGAGTACATTCTTAAATGCTGGAGGGTCAAGTGAATTTTCCTTGATCTCTCTTATAAAATCCAGAAATGCACTTTTAAATCCTGCATAATCTGAAACCTCTGAGAAATAACCGGTATCAGCATCTTTCAGGATGCTTGACAGAACCAGATCCTTTTCACTTTCATTGAGAGGTTTCCGAAGAGGTGCGCTATCAACATGATCAAGTATTCTGTTTGCCAGTCCAGAGAAGGTGACAAGTCCCGTATCAAGATAGCCTTTATACTCTGAGGCTCTTAAGATATGGTCTCTAAGATGCCCAACCTGGCTGTGAGTTGGCAGGATAAAGATTACGTTATCTTCTTTGTGCTCATCAACATAATGGAGAAACTTCTGAAGAACGAGATGTGTTTTGCCGCTGCCGGCTTTTCCCAGGACTAAAAATCTTTCTTGCATATAATTTTCAGACAGGATTTATCAGAATAAATAAGGATGTAATGAAGGAAATTAATCAAAAGTACTCGCTAAAATACTACCATACCACACATCATACAGCAACAATTAGAAACACAAAGTGCATACATAATATATCAGGATTACATATGGTACGTCAGAACATTTAAATATGTGCCTATTTAATTGACAAATCGGGTTGTAAAAACTAAGATGGGCGCATAACCAAAACATATAGCAAAACCTATAAGGAGGATTCGCGGATAATGCAAACAATTCGAACTGGGTATATAAGGCAAATCATAATCAGCTCTATTTTTTTATTGGCATTAATAGTGACGGCGCAGGTTGCCGGTATGCCAGACGTGTTTGCACAGGACAAGAAACTGGCACCGGAAGTACAATTGGATTTATTAGTTAACTCTGCGACAAAGAGTATGAAAGCCGGAAGATGGGAAGACGCAGTGCAGAGTTTTGAGAAAGCAATGAAACTTGGAGTCAGCCTGCCCGGAGAATTTCATTACCTTTACGGCAAATCTCTTTATAAATCGGGAAGCTATGAGTACGCGCTATCAAGTCTTACTATTTATCTTACATTAGTGGGACGAGAAGGCAAATATTACGAAGATGCAATTACCCTGGTCGTGGATGCTGAGAACAAAAAGAAAGAGGTAACGCGTCGGACATCAGAATCAAAACAACAGAAGGTAGAAGCCGCAAGTGAAACTGAAGACGGAATGGTGTATGTCAAAGGAGGATGTTTCGACATGGGCGACATCTTTGACACCGGAGCTACTGATGAGAAACCTGTCCATACGGTATGTATAGGTGATTTTTATCTGGGAAAAACTGAAGTAACCCAGAAACAATGGGAAGATGTAACAGGCAGTAATACATCAAAATTTCAATGTGCAGACTGCCCGGTTGAAAGAGTGAGCTGGAATAATGTTCAGAACTTTATAAAAAAACTGAATGAGAAGACAGGCATGAATTACCGTCTTCCAACTGAAGCTGAATGGGAATACGCAGCAAGGAGTGGCGGCTTGAAGGAACAGTGGGCAGGGACCAACGACGAAGAGAAAATTGGAGAATATACATGGTATGGCTATACTGCCAAGGGACGCACGCATACAGTGGCAGAAAAAACGCCAAACGCAATAGGCCTTTACGATATGATGGGAAATGTCTGGGAATGGTGCTCAGACTGGTATGACAAAGAATATTATGAAATCAGTCCCAGTAAAAACCCGCAAGGGCCGTCGGAAGGGCATAACCGTGTTATAAGGGGCGGTAGTTGGCGCAGCAAGAATAAGGGATTACGTACGACTGATCGTAATAGCTTTCTTCCAACCAGCAAAAAGTTCAGCACTACAGGCTTCCGTCTTGCAAGATCTCCATAGTGAGGCAACATCGCTTCCAAGTTTGAAGTGAACTAAAGTTGTGGCAGAAAACAAATCTTTTATTTTTAACTTTTTACTCTCTTGTTAGATGCCGGTATTTCATCCGATGCGGCTGATCGGCGGCTTTTCCCAGCCTCTTTTTTCTGTCTTCTTCATATTCTGAATAATTCCCTTCAAACCACCTGACTGAACCGTCTCCCTCAAATGCAAGCATATGCGTAGCTATACGATCAAGAAACCAGCGATCATGAGAAATAATGACCGCGCAACCTCCAAAATTTTCTAGGGCCTCTTCAAGCGCCCGCATGGTATTGACATCCAGATCATTTGTAGGCTCGTCCAGAAGTATAACATTAGCACCATCCTTGAGCATGCACGCAAGATGGACGCGGTTACGCTCACCACCGGAAAGTACGTCAACCGTCTTCTGCTGGTCTGATCCCGAGAAATTAAAACGAGCAACATAGGCACGTGAGTTTACTTCTGCGTTTCCAAGTTCAATCGTGTCCCTGCCTCCTGAAATAATCTCCCATATTGTTTTCCCCGGATCAAGAGTGTCACGTCCCTGATCGACGTAAGCCAGTTTAACAGTTTCGCCAATCTTGAGAGTACCTGAATCAGGTTTTTCCAGATCCGTTATCATTTTAAAGAGTGTTGTTTTGCCTGCACCGTTTGGACCTATTATACCAACAATACCTCCAGCGGGAAGAGAGAATGACATCCCCTCAAAAAGGAGGCGATCTCCAAACGCTTTACTCACATCTTCCGCGTCAATAACCACTGTTCCAAGCCGTGGTCCTGCCGGCATAAACAGCTCAAGATCCTTCTCCTGTTTTGCGGTGTCCTGGTTGAGGAGTTCTTCGTAGGCACTAATGCGTGACTTTGCTTTTGCATGGCGCCCCTTGGGAGACATCCGGATCCACTCCAGCTCTCGCTTCAGGGTCTTCTGCCGTTCTGTCTCACTTTTTTCTTCCTGTTTAAGACGATTCTGTTTCTGCTCAAGCCAGGAAGAGTAGTTCCCCTTCCAGGGAACACCCATCCCCCGGTCAAGCTCAAGAATCCAGCCGGCAACATTATCAAGAAAGTAACGATCGTGCGTTATGGCAATCACAGTACCTTCATACTGCTGAAGATGCTGTTCAAGCCAGGCAACGGTTTCCGCATCGAGATGATTAGTTGGTTCGTCCAGAAGCAGGATATCCGGTTTCTGCAGTAAAAGCCTGCACAATGCCACACGCCTCTTTTCTCCCCCTGAGATAACATTGACAAGCGTATCTCCGGGAGGACAACGCAATGCATCCATAGCCATTTCCAGCCGTGACTCAATATCCCATGCATTTTGTTTCTCAATTTCTTCCTGCAGTTCACCCTGCCGTTCCAGAAGTTTATTCATTTCATCATCTGACATTGGCCCTGCAAACTTCTCACTGATTTCATTGTATTCCTTGACAATATTAACAATCTCCTGCATGCCTTCTTCCACAACAGCCTTAACGGTTTTTTCTGAATCAACTAACGGCTCTTGTTCAAGATGCCCTACTGTATACCCGGCAGAGAGTCCGGCCTCTCCATTGTACTCTTTATCAACACCCGCCATTATGCGCAATAGTGAACTCTTCCCTGATCCGTTCAAACCCAGTACTCCGATCTTGGCACCATAATAATAGGAGAGGGATATATCCTTGATCACAGTCTTTTTCTGGTAAGACTTACTGACCTTCATCATTGAATAGATAATTTTCTCAGATGTATTACTCATTAACTTTTCCTCAATTCTTTTGTTATTAAACTATCATGATAATTTTATATCTTCTACAAGCGAGCACTAATCACCATTCAGCCGGAGCGACTCTGTAGATTGTTTCAAAACATTTACTACTTTTCTCTGCGCCGTTATTATACTAAGAACTATTTGAGTTTATATTCAAGTCTACTTACCGGGAATTATCTTTCCCAGAACAACACTCTCCTTTGCACCTGTAGCGGAAGGAACGTTGCACAGATTTCCACTTACGGTCTCATTGGCAAGAATAGCGAACGCCAACGCTTCCTTTGCACCTGAAGGAATGCCGAAGTCATCAACCTTTCTTATGCTTATATCGACAAGATAATCTTTCAAGAATTGAAACAAGACTGGATTACTCACGCCTCCACCGCTAATAATCACCTCGTCAATCTTGCAGTACGGTTGAATAAATTTTCTATAACTGTCTGATATTGACTTAGCCGTAAAAGCTGTAATTGTCGCAATAGCATCATAAACGACTATATTGTCCCGTTTCAATTCCTTATACAATTCATCAGAAAACAGAATACCAAAATCCTCTCTTCCTGTTGATTTTGGTGGGGGTTTCGACAAATATGGATGAGCACACAGCCGTTCTAACAAATCTTGATTCAATTTGCCTTTTGAAGCTAACTCACCATTGCTATCATACTTCAATCTTCCATCAGTTATGATCTCGGCAAATCGGTCAATTATCATATTGCCAGGCCCATTATCAAAAGCGACTATGTCATTAATGTTCCCGTCAGCAGGCAAAAACGTAACATTGGAAATCCCTCCAATATTCTGAACTGCCCGTCCAATCCCATCTCTTCCGAGTAATATAAAATCAGCATAGGACACCAGAGGAGCTCCTCCTCCCCCTGCCGCAATATCCCCTGTCCTAAAATCTGCGACAGTGGTTACTCCCGTCTCCTGAGCTATTACAGAAGGTTCGCCTATTTGCAGTGTTGATCTTACTTCCTTATTATTGCTCTCTTTCAATGAAGAGATATGATAAATCGTCTGTCCATGAGAGCCAACAATGTCTATCTTCGAAAGAGAAACCGACAATTTTTCGGCAATCTGCCTGACCGCACCGGCAAATAGCTTACCTAATGTGAAATTTAGTTGGCATATTTTGTCAACAGTGCCGGTCTCTTTGCAAGAAGCTTCAAGTATCGACTCCCTTATCTCATTTTCATAAGTATACGTCTCAAATCCTATAATATCTACTTTAGTCGATAAGCCATTCCCGGTTATTTTAACCAGACATGCATCAATACCGTCACATGATGTACCGGACATCAAACCGATAACATTACGGCTCTCTTTTTCTTTTAAGCGTATTAAATTATCTATCGACATTTTGTATTGATTAGAAAAAAGTATACGCGATTTGAATATTTGGAGGTACCGGGAAGTAAAACTAATGTAGATTAAGTATTTTAGGAATCAAATAAGTTTAATTCTTTCTTTATACAATTGACTCTCTCTTTAGTCTGCCATATTTTGATTGCCATCAAGTCACGTATGTAACCAAACATTATATTTGATCTCCGCTCCTCTATAATATAGGTATAAGCATCCATTGCTTTATTGTAATAAGCCACCTTTTCATCTTCATATAACAGTGCTAACTCTTCGTATAGATTGCCAATTCGACATTGTGCGTTAAAGGGCGTTATCCCGGTAAACTTATTTATTATTTCATTGAATTTTGTTGCTGCTCTTTCATAGTTGAATTTCGCCCCTTCATCATCACCTACATCATAAAGTGCCAGACCCAAATAATGATACGCTTCTGCTACAGCATATGAATGTTCCTGCGCCTCCTTCTTGACACCATCTTTAAGCTCATCCAGGATATTTTTGTATCTTTGTTCAACAGCTTCAACAAGACTGATACTCAGAGGAATCTCAGAATCTTCCAGTTCATTCTGACTCTCAATCCGTACACGTGGAAACAATAATTTTGTCAGGCATTCCAAACTCAACCCTTTAACAAAATAGAGTTCACTGACAGAATGGATGTTTTCATGCTTACTCCTATGATCTACAATAATAGCTATTTCTTCTTTGTTGATGCCAAATTTCGTATTCAAAAACAGAGATAACTCTTCATCACTTACCTGGTTCAATATTTTATATAATTTCAGTAGTTTGATTAAAACCGCCAATTTATATGATGGCGTTTCTCCATGTAATACCGTTCTTCTCAGGAAAACAAGCCATGGATTTCTACAAGAAAAAGTTAGTTTTCTTTTATATTCGTAAAAAACCTCCAGGCCTACTCCAAGTTTACATTTATTCAGTTCCTTTGGAGCTTTATAATCGAGCCCCTGATATATCTTATCAATCCGGTTGAAATATTCTTCTATCATGTCTTTCATCTGGATAGAATTCACTTTACGATGCAGTATCAGCTCGTGCGGACTATACTCCAAAGCCTTTTTATAATGCTCAAGTGCTTCATCATATAGTTGATCGTGATAGCATGTGTCTCCCTGGTATTCATAAAATCTTTTAACCATTCTTCTTGGTCTGAGTCGTTCCTTCTCTTCCACATCTAAATGGCCAGATTTCTCAAAATGCTCTATTATCTCTTTTGGAGTCTGCAAAGACTTTTTTGTAAGGAAGTCTAATCCTGAAATGTATTCATACACAGAATTACATCTTTGTATCATATCGTTGCTGATACCATCGCATATTTTAGCCTTTTGAATACAATCTCTCGCCTCTTCAAACAAACCGAACTCCGAATATACCTTTCCTAATTGAACGAGCAAACTTACATCGACTGCACCATTAACACCTTGTTCATCTCTATATTGTCTCAGATATTTCCCAATTATGGTTTTATAAATAACGGGAACAATCTCTAATTTATTGTTCGAAATACGAACAACATGAACATTAACATCTCCAGATTCCGAGTTAATATTCACTCCCGGTACTTCTTCTCCGTCAGGAAATTTCAGCCACGGTGTATTCTTAATAACACTTGCAGTAAAAACTATATCTTTCCCCGTAATCAACTCTTTTAATGTCAATATCCTATCCCACGGTATTTCTCCCTCTTTTTCTGTACCGGGCCTTACAATTTTAAAATTCGTCAATATATCAATTTCTTCTTTTTTGAAAGAGTCCCAATGCTTTCGCTTTCCCAAAAGACTTTCTTCCGTTGCCACACCATATGGCAGTACCCTCAGTGTCATTTCTCCGCCCAATTGAGCTACTATCATTCCACTCAGGACCGCTTCAGGAACACCTCCCACTCCTATGATCATATCAATATCACCCCTTGCTATAGCAAAGGTGGGAGTAAGGTCATCTTCTTTGACAAGGACTTCTTTTGCTCCAAGATTATTAATTGTTTCTATGAGTTTCTTGTGTCTTAA
>Ga0187827_10005047_pt1 | contig 15811 bp, 15 predicted proteins | sample ETNtaG_39_FD_167969 | JGI IMG/M metagenome (GOLD analysis project Ga0187827, IMG submission 167969) | Marine microbial and viral communities from oxygen minimum zone, Eastern Pacific Ocean - ETNP2014_SV_150_PacBio MetaG (Illumina Assembly) | ecosystem: Environmental > Aquatic > Marine > Hypoxic...
AAAAAGTTTCGATGCAGGGCAAAGCGAAAATATCGCCGGTTTTCCTGACTCCAGGATCCAGATCACGCCAGCGTTTCTTAGCGAGCAATGACTAGGCCATTTTTCAATAGTTTCGCGCTAGCGGTAGGTTGGAATCAAACAACAGCGGCTCGACTGGGCTGTCAAAAGGTTGATGACTTGTGGGTCGCTGACAGTGCTCCTCAATCAACATGGCGGCATCGTCATCTCCTAATACTGCTGCTTTCTGCTAGAGCTCACAGCCACTTATGAGCTCCCCTAGTTCTTTTTTGCATTGCGTAGGCGATGGTATCTGTCGACGACCAGTCAAGGCTGATATCTCAAGGTGACAATATGTCGCAGAACAGTCGTCGTATTTATCAAAGGTCGATTTGAAGTGCATTGCTATGGCTGAAACCACTTATTGCTATGGGAATTGGTTGGGACTAGAAAGTAGATATACCGACCAGAAGGACTATGAAATTAAATCCTTTCTGTAGTTCTAAGCATCATTTGCGCAAGGTATTATTAGCATTGACATGCGGCGCCCTTCCTCTGCTGACTGCATGTGGTAGCGATAAGATAGTGGGGATATATGAAATCCATCCTAATCGTGTTGGTAGGCCAATAGGTTTTATCAAGCTTAAAGATACAAATGCGGGTTTGCTGATTGAACCAAACCTTAAGAATTTAACTCCCGGTGAACACGCATTTCACATTCATGAAGGCAACACGTGCGCAGCAGGGATTAAAGATGGAATAGCCATCGCTGGCTTCGGTGCAGAAGGCCACTGGGATCCAGATGAAAACGATTCCCATCAGGGGCCTGATGGTGAAGGACATCGAGGTGATCTAGCTAATCTAATTGTCTCAAATTATAAAACTGCAACTACACCACAAACTGCTTCGAGGATTAAGCTCTCGGAAATTATAAATAAGTCTCTGGTGATTCATTCAGGAAAGGACGACTACACAGATAATCCTTCTTCAGGAGGTAGTGGAGAACGAATAGCTTGTGGTGTGATTAAATAGGGAAACAAGTTAAAGGTATACAAACAAGAATACTGACCATTATAGTTATAAAAAATTATGAGGATGCTCAAGCACTGAATACAGGGTATTCAACAAGCCTCAAAGAGGTGCTTCTTGCAAGTCCTTGAGCGTTGCAATGAAGAACATCAACCGTATGGATCACCAAGCGAAAAAAGCTCATCCTCAAGGCCAGCTACAAACTTTAGATTAGATCGAGGGTAAGCAACGCAAAGAAGGATAAAACCCTTTTCATGACACTCAGGTGCGCAGACACTTCCCTCGCCAAGTTCAACCTTACCTTCAGATAGCTTTGCTGCACATGTCGTGCACATACCAACGCCGCATGAATTCGGCAAGGGCACTCCAGCCTCTTCTGCAGCGCTTAGGACTGTCTGAGTTGATTTGCATGGAAAATCATAGTGATCAGAACCTAGAAGAATGTGGACATTAAATTTGAGCTCGGAAGGCGATGACAAATGAGCGGTAATAGTTGATTCCATCAGGCTCTCCTAGGCTGCGGACGGCGCTAGCGATCTAATTGCTTCGTCATGCTAGCACAATACAATGATATTGAGCTAGCCGAGGCTTTGCCTGTTGGCGAGAATGAAGTCATCGAGCACCACTAGCCATTCGTTTATTAGCGAGTTTTCTCTAACATTAAGAATGTCCACATTATTCAAAACGTTGTCAGCACCAAACCATTTAGCTGTGATTAGGGCGATTAGACATGAGCCCATCAATGTGATGTCCATCGCATTAAAAACTAACTTAAAGAATCCGCGGTATCCAATCACCTAAAGAAACTAACCATCGCTGGCATAGCGAATAAAAATAAAGAAGGTTGGCTTATCTATTAGCAATCATTCGATATAAGCTCAAACGCAAGCGGCCTCCACTTCAACGCATCCAGCAAATAACGATATGAGAGTATTGAGAAATATTTAAACTATGATTCATTTGATTGCATTAAATGTAAAAGCTCATAAAAATAAGCTATAAATTTAAGGTACATCACCTGTAATTGAGCTTGTGATCCCTCCACTTGAGTGGCATAAGTCAAGAGTCGAATGGGCTCAGCAAAAGTTTAAGGTCAGCGACTATGGCATCTTTTGGGTTGGCTTCGGCGAAGGTGTTCTACTCGGAGCACTAGGAGTTTTAGCTATCACAATCTTCATGAAGTCGCTCGTCTAAATCAAGTCAGACAAATCATTCTGAATAATTCCAAGCTTTACAAGAAAGGAGCCATACAAGAAAAACAGCTAAAACCTAGATAAAAAGCATTGGGCTATTAAAGCTCTAAACACCCAAGAGCTCAAAGAGCACTAGATATATGCCATAACTTCAGTCCAGCTTGCAGCCGAACCATTAAAGACCGCCAGCAGCAGCCTCATCTGCTAACACAAGAATCGACGAGCGAGGTTGCACCAAACGTGCAGGCGTACGTTCAGGTGACTCAGCAGGATCTAGTAACCGCTTCAAGGCAACCTGCTTGCCCACACCACTTACTAAAAAGATCACCTCGCGAGCTGAACTAAGCACCGGAGCCGTAAGAGTGATTCTCTCTAGCCCTTTGCCACGGCCAACAGTGACCCATTGATCAACTACAGCGGGTGCTTCAGTTCCTGGAAATAATGAAGCCGTATGACCATCATCACCAAGGCCCAACAACATCAAATCAAATACTGGAGGATTACCTCCACAAGCCTCCTGCACCATGGTCGCGTAAGCCTCAGCACTGGCCTCAGGACTTGTTAGCTCCACTGTTGGCACTGGATGAAATGCCGCCTGAGATCCAGGTCCAGCAGCAAGCAGAGTCGAGCGCAACATACGGGCATTGCTTGCCTCATCACTGGAGTCAACCCAGCGCTCATCACCAAGGAAAACATCCACCCGATCCCAGGGCAAATGCTCCTGAGCCAACAACTTATAGGCAACAGCAGGTGTATTGCCTCCAGAGAGGGCAATCTGAGCTCTATCCCGCTGATCAAGAGCTAGATCAATATAAGTAGCAATACTCTGGGCGGCACGACGTGCAAGCTCCTGTGGATCACTAGCTAACTCGACTTTGTAGGTAGTCATCACAAGCTCCTCAGTCAAGCCACTCTGTATGGAAGGTGCCGTCCTTGTCTACTCGCTGGTAGGTATGTGACCCGAAGCAATCGCGCATTGCTTGAACCAAATTCTGCGGTAAACGTGCCGTGCGATAGCTATTTATGTAATCAAGCGTGCTGCTCAGGCAAGGGACTGGGATACCGCTTTCCGCAGCTCCAGCTACCACCTTTGCCAAGCCTGGTAGGCGACGGTCAACCTGTTCGGCGAACCAAGGATCGATCAGCAAGTTGGCAAGCTGAGGGTCAACATTGAAAGCATCCTGAATACGCTTTAGGAGACGGGCACGAATGATGCAACCACCCTTCCAAATTTGTGCAATCGAGGGCATATGCAAGTTGTAGTTGTATTCAGCAGAAGCAATCCTTAGCAGCTCCATACCCTGGGCGTAACTAGCCATGCAGGCAAGCACAACGGCGTCCATAAGTGGTGCCATGTCATCTGCCGGGCTACCAAGATCGAATGGCCTAATCGGCGATCCATGCAGAATCGGCTCGGCGGCAACCCTCTGAGACTTCATCGAACTCATCACGCGGCCATTTAGAGAGGCATAGATAGTTGGTACTGAAGCACCCAACTCCAATGCACTCACGACTGTCCAAAGACCAGTGCCTTTCTGGCCGGCCTTATCCATGATCTTCTCAACAAGATCACTGCCATCTTCAGGGTCTTTGGTGCGCAAACACACTTCGGTGATCTCAACTAGATAAGAAGAGAGCTCTTCTGTGGCATTCCAATTGGCCAAAACATCGGCCATCTGGGTACCGGTCATGCCACCAACGCGCTTCATCAGGTCATAAGCCTCAGCCAGAATCTGCTCAATGCCGTACTCGATACCGTTGTGGACGGTTTTAACGAAATGGCCAGATCCTCCTGGACCGATATAGGTCACACAGGGACCATCTTCTACTTGTGCTGCCATCTTGCGAACAAGGCTCTCAATGGCGTCATAAGAGGCCTTTGTTCCGCCAGGCATCATGCTCGGCCCTTCAAGTGCGCCCTTTGCCCCACCGGATACACCCATGCCGATATAGCCAAAACTCTTGCTCTCCAACTGGGCAACACGTCTTTCGGTATCGCGAAATTCGGAGTTTCCACCATCAATTAATAAATCGCCCTCTTGCAAATATGGGGATATCTGATCGATCACCGCATCAGTAGCCGCACCAGCCTTGATCATCATCAAGATCCGACGCGGACGTTCAAGCTTGTCGACAAATTCCTGAAGGTCTTTAGCACCCTGTATTTTTTTGCCAGCTCCACGCCCTTTAAGGAACTCCTCAGTTTTGGAGTAAGTGCGGTTGTAAACAACACTAGTAAAACCATTGCGCTCAGCGTTGAGCACAAGATTTTCACCCATCACGCCAAGACCGATCAAACCGAAATGTGCCTTGGACATCGCCGCTAAACCATCAACTGGCGTCAGTGTGCCCATGGCAACCCCAATCTGCTGCGATCTGGATTGCTATGTCAGGGTTGAACCATCCTCACTGTTGAAAAGAAAGCCTATTTTTAAACAGCAAAGTCTTCTAAAATCAGCTATTTGCATAGCCTTGATCAGAGTTAAATCACGGTGCCATCAGAAATGGTGGCATTTTTAACCACCACAATGATCCCATTACGGATATAGAAGCCTTGATCAGCACGATCGGCCTCCTCAACATTGTCCTTGTTGACGATCGTGACGTTATTGCCGATACGCGTGTTCTTATCGAGGATGGCTCGCTTGACCGTGGTGCCCTGACCAACGCCTAAAGGAATACCTCCGCCCTGCCTAAGAAGGGTGCGCTCCTCGGATGATTCAAAGAAATCAGATCCCATCAACAGGGAATCCTGCAAAACCACATCGCTCTCGACCCTGCTGCGCACGCCAAGTACGCAATGGTGAATGCTGCATGATTTGAGAATGGATCCCTCGCCAATAATCGATTCCGTGATTTGCGCGTCTACAAGCTTGGTAGGGGGTAGATAACGCGGACGGGTGTATATCGGGAATTTCTCGTCATAGAAACTGAACGGAGGAGAGGGCTGCATAGTCAGCGCCAAATTCGCCTCATAAAAAGCCCCGATAGTGCCGATGTCTTCCCAGTAATCATCAAACACGTAACTTTTAAGTTTGTCACCGCGAGCCAGTGACTCTGGGATCACCTCCTTGCCAAAATCCTTGTGAGTGGGGTTCTTATGCAATAAATCAAACAAAGTATTCCGACTGAAGACATAGATCCCCATCGAAGCGAGATAGGGCTTCTCTTGTGCTGATTCCTGTGAAAGACCAAAGCGAGAGGTATCTACAGCCATGGTCTTCAATGAATCACCCTTGGGCTTTTCACGAAACTCCTTGATATTGCCATCGCTATCTGTGCGCATCAGACCGAATGACTCTGCCTGCTCTGCATCTACAGGAAGAGCTGCCACAGTGAGATCAGCTCCTGACTGACGGTGGTGCTCCACAAAAAGGCTGTAATCCATACGGTAGAGCTGATCACCAGAAAGGATTAGATATTCATCAACATCCCATTCCTGAAACAACCACTGATATTTACGAACTGCATCTGCAGTTCCCTCAAACCATGAAGGGCTTTCTGGGGTTTGCTGTGCCGCAAGAACTTCTACAAATCCCTGCCCGAAAGCAGCACTGAGGTTGTAACTCTGACTGAGGTGCCGGTTGAGAGAAGCGCTGTTGAACTGTGTCAACACGTACATCTTGTTGATGCTCGAGTTGATGCAGTTACTAATTGGGATATCAATTAAGCGATACTTGCCCGCCAGTGGTACGGCAGGCTTAGCCCGCATTTTAGTCAGGGGATAGAGGCGCGTTCCTGCTCCTCCTCCAAGAATGATGGCCAAAACACGCTTCATGCCGCCCCCGCAAATCGGCGTTGCGCAGCAAACTTACTGGACGGCTGACCATCTAAAGCTGCCTGCGGCAAATATCCAACAAGACTTCTACGAGTCGAAACGCGACCAATAATCAAAACAGGCCTAACCATCCTCTTGTGGAGCGTCCAGCTCAAACAAACACTCAACCACACGTAGTGCCTCTTGTCGCTCTGGACGGGCCTGAGGAGCGCGTAGCTGGGTTACGGGAGTGTGGAGAATTTTATTAATAATCCCCTTACTCAAAGCCTCGACCACCTTGCGCTCACGAGCGGAAAAATCTGGTCCCATACGACTGAGGGCTTTTTGCAATTCCTCTGCTCGAATAGCCTCAAGAGAAGCCCGCAAGCGATTGATCGTTGGCACTGCTTCCAGGCTGTCCCACCACTCTAAGAACAGTCGCGTCTCTTCTTGCAGAACAACCTCGGCTTCACGGGCTATCTGCTGACGGGCCTCCTGATTGCGAGAGACCACCTCATGAAGATCATCTACATCGTGAGCCTCAATACCAGGCACCTCGGCAACATCTGAAGCGATGTTGCGTGGCACACCAATATCAATAAGACGTAGAAAACTACGACGTTTCAGCTGGGTTAACAAAGCTGCATCGACGATCGGATCATCAGCAGCCGTGCTGGTAAATACCAGTGAACAAGTGCTCAGACAGTGATTCAAATCATCAAGAGAGCGACACTCAACGGGTAGATCAGGAAAGTCAGCAGAGAGGGACTCAGCCCTTTGCATCGTGCGATTTAGCAACATCACCCCTGAGCAACCCTTCGCCTGAAGGTGTTGAAGCAGTAATCGACTCATACGGCCCGCACCCACCACAGCAACCAATTCCGATTCAAGGCTCACTAACTGATCTTCACCACGAGACTGACCGAGTTTCAGTTGTGCCAACTCCACAGCAGCTGAGCTAATCGATACGGCACCAGTTCCCAAGTTGGTTTCGCTGCGTACGCGCTTGCCTGTGCTCACCGCCTGAGTAAGCAGACGGTTGAGAATCGGACCCATCGATTTATGTTCCTGCCCCAAACGCACCATTTTCTTGACCTGGGAAAGGATCTGCCCCTCTCCTAAAACCAGGCTGTCAAGACCAGCGGCCACCCTCATCAGGTGAGCGACAGCCTCGTCATGGTGATAATTAAATAAATGGGGAGATAGATCTTCCTTTGCCAGACCAGAGTGTTTACCAAGAAAGTCGCTAATGGCTGAGATACCCCTTTCAGGGTGACGAACCAAGGTATAAATCTCTAGCCGATTACATGTACTGAGTATCGAAACCTCTAGAACCTGTTCATCACCCCGCAAAGTCTGCAGGGAGGTCTCCATGGTTTGCTCAGGGATACTGAGCTTCTCACGGATTTCCACCGGCGCCGTGCGATGACTCAAGCCGACCACGGCAATGTGCATGGAGACCTTCCTTGGATCCTGTCGTAGGGCGGTCAGCTAAGAGCAATGCTCTTAGCGCCTTCCTTGATATGCACGGTATTGGTAAACCGAGCTGAGTTGTCAAGAGTGCTGATCACCAAGCTGCTAGTGCGGGTGCAGTCAGGCTCGAACTTAACTCCATGGAACAGCAAGCCATCAGTGATGCCACTCCCAGCGAAGACAACATTTTGACCAGAAGCCAATTCACTGGCCTCATAAATCTTGTCCACATCGGTGATGCCCATCTCATTTAGGCGAGCAATATTGCCTTCCTTGGTGTAGTCGGCCCACTCACTTGTTTGAGCAATGGCAGGGTCGTACACCAACTGACCCTGAAAATGCCCGCCAAGTGCACGCATCGCAGCTGCTGAAATCACACCCTCTGGAGCTGCTCCGATGCCCATCAAGCAGTGGGTACCAGTACCAGCAAAACCACAAGCAATAGCAGCTTGTACATCTCCATCGGAAATGGGTTGCACACGAGCACCAGTGGCACGTATTTCAGCAATCAGATCTTTATGACGAGCTCTATCCATGACAACAATGGTGAGCTCACTGACAGCAAGCCCTAAACATTGGCTGAGGATATTGATGTTTTCGGTGGCGGACTTACGGATGTCCACCTTGCCCTTAGCCGCCGGGGGTGCCGCCAGCTTCTTCATATAAAAATCAGGAGCATTGAAAAGACCACCGCGATCGGAGGCAGCTAACACAGCCATCGAGCCACGCTGGCTGTTAGCGCAAAGATTTGTTCCCTCACAGGGATCAACAGCAAAGTCAACGCCTGGACCACTACCGCTGCCAACTTCTTCGCCGATATAAAGCATCGGAGCCTCATCTCGCTCTCCCTCTCCAATCACGATGCGACCCTGCATTTGGATCTGCCCCATGCGCTCACGCATGGCTTCCACAGCAGCAGCATCAGCTTCGTCCTTCTTTCCGAGACCGGTCAGATGTGCCGAAGCAATGGCCGCTTGCTCAACGACCTCGAGAATTTCCTGAATAAGTGTGCGATCCACTGGTATGCGGCGGTGGGAAAGGTTGTGGCAACAAAAGAAGCGAGCAGGGCTGGACTGTTCTCACGTGCAAAACGGAATCCGCTTATCACGTGAAAGGACCCGATGCCGCAGTGGTTCTCGGCTCTAAAGCGCTGCTCACTGTATCAGTGCAGTCAACAAAGAAAACCGCCGATACAGCCGATTCATAGAATCTCCCAGTCCTCAACACAGATCGATGAGCACGAAGCCCCTGGTAATCGCCCCCTCGATCCTCTCTGCCGACTTCTCCCGCCTAGGAGAAGACGTTAAGGCTGTAGATCAAGCCGGAGCAGATTGGATTCATGTGGATGTGATGGACGGTCGTTTTGTGCCGAACATCACGATCGGCCCCTTGATCGTGGAAGCACTACGGCCTGTAACCAGCAAGCCCCTTGATGTCCACCTGATGATTGTGGAACCAGAAAGGTATGTAGGAGATTTCGCCAAAGCCGGCGCAGATCACATCTATGTGCAAGTTGAAGCGTGCCCGCACTTGCACCGCAACCTTGCGCAGATAAAGGACCTGGGCAAGAAAGCTGGTGCAGTGCTTAATCCAAGCACCCCTCTAGACACAATTGAGTACTGCCTAGAGCTTTGCGACCTGGTCTTGATCATGAGCGTCAATCCAGGCTTCGGTGGACAAAGCTTCATCGACAATCAAGTGCAAAAGATCCGCGACCTGCGGCGAATCTGCGACGAGAAGGGTCTCGATCCATGGATCGAAGTCGATGGAGGTATCAAAGCTGAGAATGCCTGGAAAGTAATTGAGGTTGGAGCAAACGCCATCGTGAGTGGTTCCGGTGTGTTCAACCAACCCGATTACGCCGAGGCAATCCGCGGCATCCGCAACAGCAAGCGACCTTGAGTTGTTCTGGTCTTATCTAGAATCTTGAGGCTGATTACATCTCTTCCGCCCTTATCCTCCGGGGCGGATAGTTGTATCTGCAACCAATTAATTGAAGAAGATCAGGCCTCGAAGAACCAGCCATAACTATGCAAACCGATGCCAAGCAAATTCACACCGATATAACAAACAACTATCACCACGATGCCCGCCACGGCAACTAAAGCAGGACGTCGCCCGCTCCAACCACGGCTAAAACGTGTATGCAGGTAAGCCGCATACACCAGCCAACAAATCAGAGCCCAGGTTTCTTTTGGATCCCAACTCCACCAACTCCCCCAAGCCTCATTCGCCCATACAGCACCACTAATCAAGCCAATCGTGAGCAACAAAAAGCCCACGGTAATAGTGCGATAACTAAGACTATCTAATTGTTCAGTACGACTCAAACTAATCGGACTCAGCTGCAGACCCTCACTCTGATCCAAAGCAGATTTAGCTAACTTTGCCTGACGAAAGCCACCCGTTCCAATTGAACTGCTACGTAGCTCCAAAGTTTGCTGGCGATCAGTAAACAAAACCGCTACTGACAAGAAAGAACCAACAAGCAGGGCAGCGTAACTGCACATGATTACGCTCACGTGCATCACCAGCCAACTTGAGCGAAGTGCCGGTACTAGAGGAGAGGCCTCCTGAAGAGTTTCTGGTAATGCAAAGCTGGCAAAAGACACACAAAGCAAAGCCATTGGTGTAGCAGCAGCTGAAACAATCGGCGAAGGCCAGGAGCGCTCCACCAACAACTGTGTGAGTGTGCAAGCCCAAGCGAGAAAACAGAGAGATTCGTAGAGGTTGCTAACTGGGAAATGACCCGACTGCCACCACCGCAAGATCAATTGAGCAGTAAGCACCAGGTTGGCCAAGGCCACTAGGACTCTCACAGCAGCAGAGCTAGTAGCCCCTGAAACCACCCAAAAAGCAATCGGCAGGGCAATCAACAGCAGTGCAAATGCCATCAGCCCCAAAGCCAAAACAGGATCGCCAAGAGAGGCAGAGAGGTCAGCCAACGTCACTCCTAAAACCAAGTGCTTTAAGTCAATGATCTAATTCTGCCGTTGCCATTCACTTACTTGACTGATGTAGTAACACTCCGCCAGCAGCCAAAGAAATTAAAATTGGAAGCCAAGGTGCCAACACTGGAGGCAAGGTGCCTATAAGTCCAAGAGAACTAAAGCTGAAGCTGAGTGTGTAATACCCAAAAATCAGCAGGATGCAAATACCAAATCCCTGGATCCGACTAGTACGAGAATTAGGTCTTGCACCAAGGCTGCTACCAATCAGACCAAACACCAAAGAGGTCATCGGTAAAGTGAATTTTTCTTGAATACGTACCTTTATTTTCCTGACCTCTTTACGGTTGCCTGCATCTTTATAAATCTTCTCGGCTTCCATTGCCTGTGCAACCGTCATATTAATTGCATCCTTAGGGAGTTTGGCAACCTTTACTGGTCCAGAATCAAGCGAATAAAGATAACGATCAAATTTGATTTTATTCATGCTTCCAGTAGGCGTAAGCGTAAGAATGTTGCCATCAAAAAATTCCCACATCGCCTTTTGCTCATTCCAGACACCTCTATTGGCCTTGAGCATCTGGGTGTAGCCGAGACGAGATAAATCAATCACAGTTACATCCTGCATCTTGTCACGATTAAATTCCCTTGAATAAAACAAATGCGTAAGGCCCTGAGTAGTATCCTCGGCCTTCGCGCCTCGAATCTGTCCAAAACGAGAAAACGTGACATGCTTGCCTTTCTCTGTAGCAATGGACTTGCCAAGAGCACGTTTTAGGACAACATCTGCACTGCTATTCGCTCTTGGCACGATGACATCATTAAAGACAAAAGTAAGTCCGGTCATAAATATTGCCAGCACCAATGCCGGTGCAATCATCCTTCTAGTTGTGATACCTAGACTGCGCAGTGCCGTGAGTTCACTATTGGAAGAAAGGCGGCTGTAGGCCAACAATGTGCACAAAAGTGTGGACATCGGAAAGGAGATGACCAGGAAATAAGGCACGCGCAAGCTAAAAGCTTGCAGAGCGAAATGCAGCGGCAGGTGGAACTCAACAATCTTGCGAACCAAATCAAACATCACTCCCGCGGAGAGGCACACCACGGTGAATGCAACAATTGCGAAAAGCAAAATCTGTATCAACTCACCTAAAAGCCATCGATCCAATAGAGGAATAAGCCGCCATTTAGAGGAAACCCAGCTCAAGAACTTCATTGGCCAAGACTCATCGTCTTTCAACTTTGCAAAGCGCCAATAATTCAAAGCTGAAACCCCTCACCTAGATAGTGACGCCGTACGAGAGGATTGTTTGCAACTTCCTCAGAACGACCTGAAGCCAGGATGCTGCCTTCAGTAAGGATGTAAGAACGATCAGTTATAGCAAGTGTTTCGCGAACATTGTGATCAGTAATCAGGATGCCCATACCTTGCTGCCGAAGGGTATGAATCAAACCCTGAAGATCAGCCACTGCCATTGGGTCAACACCAGCGAATGGTTCATCTAACAAGAGATAAGTAGGCCCTTCTAGCCCCACCGCTAAGGCTCGGGCCACCTCACAGCGACGTCGTTCACCGCCAGATAGCTGATACCCGCGACGGTCGACAAAAGCACGCAAATGAAAGTCTTCAATCAACTGCTCAAGACGATCCAGACGCTCAGACTTGTTCAAGTGACTCTGCGAAAGCGCAATCTTCAAGTTCTGGCGCACAGTGAGCTGACGAAAAACACTTGGCTCTTGAGGGAGATAGCCCAGACCAAGACGAACTCGATTGGGCATCGACAAGTCCGCTACAGATTTGCCATCAAGCAATACCTGACCGTGATCAGGACGTAACAAACCAATTACAAGGTTGAACGTTGTTGTCTTACCCGCGCCATTAGGACCGAGCAAACCAACAACCTCACCTGGATCAAGGCGCAAAGACACATCTTTTACCAGGTAGCGGCCTCCGAGGGTGAGCGCTACCTGCTCTAGGCAAAGGCTCATTGATCTAGAGGCGTTTGCGCCGACTTGTTCGATTTGATAAATACTGAAGTAAATACCTGAGCGCCGGGCTCTGGGTAGGCCTCTGCTTGCTCCTCCTCAAGTAGATAAACAACCCTCTCACCCTTCAAAGTGTTTGCCCCTTCCCTAATCACATCAACATCACCGGTAAGCACTACACGGTCTTCATTACTGAAGTACTGAGCCTGTCTAGCGGTGGCAACAATGCCACGGGCTGGATAAACAATGCGAACGTTCCCTACTGCAGTGACAACCCCTGTGACGCTATCTGCACTCTGTATATCTGACTCAATGGTGATCAAACCTCCTTCTTCTGAAGAAGCAGGGGCTATACCCTCTTGGCTATAAACAGCTGGGCACGACATCCCAACTAGAGCTGCCGCCAAGACAAGACGAACTTTGAGACTCCTGGTCAAAACTTGGACAAGCGCAGGCAAAGCGGAACAAGCAAGAAGCTATATAGCTAATTTACCCAGCGGCTTCGCTGTAGTAAATCAACCCTGGGACAGTGCAAACGTCGGGATCCAGCCCCTGCTGAAGCTGTTGCAAACGTTTGCTCACAGAAGCGCAGAATTTTTCAAGATCCAAACCCAGTCCTGATGCTCCTAACGCCTTTAGACGCCCAAGGCTCTCGCCATAAAGGATGGTGGCCCCGCGACGATTTCCGCGCTCCAAATGGAGTTGAGCGACGGCTATCTGAAGAATTCCTTGAATGATCCGATGCTCGTGTCCGGATGTCTCATACCAAAGCTCCTCAAAGGCATCATGGGCGGAATACCAATCAGCAGAGTTAAAAAGTTCCACCGCTTGCTTAAAACGTGAATCGTTGATGAGTTCAAAAGGCTGAGATTCCAACTCCTCGAGAATTAGCGCTTAGCCAACTTCTTAGTTGGTAACTTGCGTAAGCGAATGGACTCTGGTGTGACTTCAAGCATCTCGTCAGAAGCGATGTACTCAAGGGCTCGTTCAAGAGTCATCTGCAGCGGTGTCTGCAATGTGTCAAGTTCCTCTGCACCAGCAGAGCGGATATTGGTTAATTGTTTGGCTTTACATACGTTTAACTCCAGATCTTGAGGGCGACTGTTTTCGCCAACGATCATCCCTTTATATACCTTGGCTCCTGGAGAAATAAAGAACTGACCACGATTCTCGGCATTCTTAAGAGCATAGAAAGTGGCAGTACCCTGCTCAAAAGCAATCAAAACACCATTCCGGCGAGCATCAAACTCACCCAACATCGGCCGATACTCAAAAAACGAATGGCTCATAATTCCCTCACCCCGTGTAGCACGTACAAACTCTCCACGAAATCCAATCAAACCCCTTGAAGGAACGACAAATTCAAGCTGAGTGCGACCATCGCTACCTGACTCCATATTCTGCATTTCACCACGACGGACTCCCAACTTTTCGATACAAGCTCCAACCGCTACATCAGGTACATCTATTACTAAGGTTTCTACAGGCTCACAAGGAATGTCATCAATGGTTCGAAAGATCACCTGGGGTTGGGATACCTGAAACTCAAAACCCTCACGGCGCATGGTTTCTATCAAGATGCCCAGGTGTAATTCGCCGCGGCCACTTACTGCAAAACGATCTGGCGAATCAGTGTCCTCAACCCGCAAGGCAACATTAGTAAGTAATTCCTTATTTAAACGATCTCGCAGCTGACGGCTGGTGACAAATTTGCCCTCTTTCCCGGCGAAGGGAGAGTCATTCACAACAAAAGTCATCTGCAAAGTAGGCTCATCTACCTTAATCAAAGGCAAAGCCTTCGGTTCATCAGGACAGGCAATAGTTTCGCCAATATTTACTTGATCAAAACCAGCCAAAGCGACTAGATCGCCTGCCCCAGCTTGCTGTATCTCAACTCGCTGCAGCCCCTCGAAACCTAATAGCTTGCTTATCCGACCACGCTTAATGCTGCCATCATCCTTTAGCAACAATGCACTCTGACCATTGCGTATAATTCCATTATGAACCCGGCCAATAACAATCCGACCTAGGAAATCTGAATAATCGAGAGTAGTGATCTGAAGCTGAAGTGGTTTATTCTCATCACCAACCGGCGGCGGAACATGGCGGAGAATAGCATCGAATAGTGGCTTCATATTGTCAGATTCGGTTGCCATATCAGGCTTGGCAAAACCACCCATACCACTACCAAATAAATACGGAAAATCACATTGGTCATCATCTGCACCTAGCTCAATAAATAAATCAAGAACCTTATTTACAGCGGTTTCTGGATCTACCCGTGCACGATCAATCTTGTTAACGAACACAATCGGCCGTAGTCCTTGCTCGAGTGCCTTTTTAAGGACGAAACGAGTCTGCGGCATAGGGCCCTCATTGGCGTCGACTATCAACAAACAACCATCAACCATGCCAAGAACCCTCTCTACCTCACCTCCAAAATCAGCATGCCCTGGAGTATCAACAATGTTGATCCGCGTCTGGTTATAAGTAACGGCCGTATTTTTTGAGAGAATCGTAATGCCCCTTTCCCTCTCCAAATCGTTGGAGTCCATTACACAAGTGGGCACAGCCTCGTTGTCTCGGAAGATCCCGGACTGAGCCAACAGGGCATCTACCAAAGTAGTTTTACCGTGATCAACGTGGGCGATAATCGCTATGTTGCGGATCGCCTGGGCCTGGGCGCTCATGAGTGCGAGACGTACTAAGGGGAAAGACACGCCCACAGGCGTAGTGGCGAAAGGATATCTCAATGTGAGATCCAACTTGCCTTCTGCACCGCCGCTACTCACAGGTCAGATATTCCAAGCTAGATACTTTTTCGACTGCTCGAATGGAGCCAAAGAGCACATTTCAGCTGTTTATACATGGCAAGGGCCTCTAGCCAGTCCAAGGGTTCAAGCCATGGTCAGGTAAAAGGATTGGCTGTTTGTAGTTGCCTATCAAGCGCAAACGCTTGTCCTATAAAAGATCGCCAGAGGCACCAAAACCCTTTGGATCACTGAGTATTTATTTGGCTAAAACTGAGTAGATTTCTGGAATCCGATCATTTTGGTTCATGGCTGCAATCCGCTTGATACCCGCTGTTTTGGCTTTATCGCTCACCCTTGTCTCTTGTCAGTCATCCAGTGAAAAGGCCGCTAATGATCAGGTCAAGGTTGCACAGGGCGTCGAATTGGTGTGCTCGGCCCGTGATGAGGTTGATCGAGCTGTAGAGGCGTTGAATGCCCTGACGCCTGAATCAACGGTGGCCCAGGCTGAAAAAACCACTAAATCTCTAGATCAGGCACTTAAAACCCTCAGTAATTCCAAGGAACAGCTCAATAAAGCGGAAGTGAGTGAATACCGTGATCAGGTCAAGATCTTCCGTGATGCCGTCCAAAAGGTTCGCAAAGATAAGGATCTAACCCTTGCAGAGGCTGCTGAGC
>Ga0187827_10005048_pt1 | contig 15810 bp, 14 predicted proteins | sample ETNtaG_39_FD_167969 | JGI IMG/M metagenome (GOLD analysis project Ga0187827, IMG submission 167969) | Marine microbial and viral communities from oxygen minimum zone, Eastern Pacific Ocean - ETNP2014_SV_150_PacBio MetaG (Illumina Assembly) | ecosystem: Environmental > Aquatic > Marine > Hypoxic...
TAAAATACATTCTGATTTAGCTAGAGGATTTATTAAGGGCGATGTTGTTTCATATGAAGATTATATGAATTGTCATAATTTTAATGAATGTAAGTCTAAGGGTCTTGCTAAAATGGTTGATAAAGAATACGTAGTTCAGCCTAATGAAATAATTGAAATACGTTTTAATGTTTAAATGAAAATTAGTACTATTCCCCATAATAATGTTTTATAACAATTGTATAATGATTAATTTTATATAATTAATTAAGGAAAATGTAATGAAAAGTTGGGTTTTAATATTAGGAGCTTCAAGTGGAATAGGTGCAAAGTGTGCAATTGAACTTGCAAAAAGTGGTATGAATATCTTTGGTATATATTTAAGAAAACCAAAGGATCATATTAAAAAATTAACTAATCAAATTAAGTCTACCGGCGTTCAGGTGATTTATAGAAAAATTAATGCTGCAAATGAAGAAAGCAGGCAAGAAATTATAGGCGAACTTAAGAAAATAGATGATTTAAATATTAAGTTATTGCTTCATTCGTTGGCTTTTGGTGCATTAAAGCCTATGATTAGTAAAGATACAAAAATGGCACTTAATCAAAAAAATATTGAGATGACACTTGATGTAATGTCGAATTCATTAGTATACTGGACTCAAGATCTTCTTAATAATGATTTTTTAAGTAGGGGCTCCCAAATTATTGCAATGACAAGTGCTGGGAGTAAACAGCAATGGCCCTCATATGGTGCTGTTTCAATGGCAAAGGCTGCCTTAGAATCCGCTGCTCGTCAACTTGCATTAGAGCTTGCTCCTTATAATGTCGCTTGTAATACCATTCAAGCTGGCATAACAATTACCCCTGCATTAGAAAAAATTCCTGGATATCAAAATATGGTCAATCATTCGATTAAAACAAATCCACATAAAAGATTAACAACTCCAAATGATATAGCTCGGGTTGTTACATTAATTGGGTTGTCAGAAAACTTTTGGCTAACTGGGAATAATATTAAGGTTGATGGGGGGGAATCACTAACAAGTTAAAAATGTTATTTTGATGCTAGCTCTTTGCTTATAAGACCTAAAATTTCTCTATATTCTTTGTTTGGGATTAAATTAAATGCATGTTGCGCTTCTTGTATGGCATGATCAAATAATTGAAGTTTTGCATAAGTAATAGATAAATTATAATGTGTTTGAGCTAACAGTTTTATATCGTCATAGGATTTATTTTTTTTTGCTAATTGAAAGTATTTAGCATGATTAAATTCAAGAATTGCTTCATTATATTTTCCCCACTCATAATATTGAATTCCTCTTTCCATTGATAGCTCAGCATCTGATTTACATGAAAACAAAAAGAAAATAAGAAGCAAATATAATAACATTCTCATAATGATAAATTAAGCAATAATTAAATAAAAATCATTGTTTTAAATATTTTGTATAACACCCCTTATTCCTTCAAGCAATTTATTTATTTGTTTTGTAGATATTGTAAGTGCTGGTGCTAGGCGTATTGTTGTTTTATGTGTTTCTTTAGCATAAATTCCTTTTTTTAATAATTCAATAGAAATATTATGGCCATGAAGATTCTTATGATTATACATTTCAAACGCAGTTAATAAACCTTTTCCTCTTACAATTTTAATTTTATCTGAAAAATCTTTTTGAATATGACGCAACCCAGACATAAGGTGATGACCTTTTATTAGAGCCTTTTCAGCTAAATTTTCATCAATAAGAGCCTTAATTGCATAAACCGCAACAACAGAAGCTAGGGGATACCCCCCAAAAGTTGAACCTTCTGAGCCTGGGGTTAAAACTTGAATTACATCATTTCTACCTGCTACAAATGATACGGGAAGGATCCCTCCACCCGCTGCTTTACCACAAGCCATCACATCTGGTTTGATACCATATAATTGATGAGCAAAGTTTTTTCCTGTTCTGCCATAGCCTGTTTGTACTTCATCTAATGCTAATAAAATATTATGTTTTTTACACAACTTGGAAACTTTAGACCAATAATCATCATCTGGGACAACAACACCTGCTTCTCCTTGTATCGGTTCAGCTAAATATGCAGCGATATATGCTCCTTTTTTTTCAAATAAATTTTTTAATGCTTCAAAATTGTTAAATGGTACTAATTCAATACCAGGAACAAAAGGACCAAAGTGTTTTTTTGCCTCTGGATCATTAGACATAGACACTGCAGCAACTGACCTTCCATGAAAATTCCCCTTTGCTCCAACTATAATTGCTTTCCCTTCTGGTATTTTTTTAATTTCATATCCCCATCGTCTACACAGCTTAAATGTTAGCTCCCAGGATTCAACTCCAGAAACCTTTGGAACAACTCTATCCATTTTGGTTAGATTTGTTACAGCTAATAAAAAAGCACTCATATATTTATGCCGAATAGATCTTGGAACTGTTGGAAGTTTTTCTCGTGTTAAATGATGCGTCACTGCCTTAACAATAGTTTCATTTAATTGCCCTTGATTTACGGCAGAATAACAACATAGTCCATCAATTAATTCTGACTCAACAAATTTAGATATACTGTCTTCTGAGGGTCTCCTGCAGATTAGTGTTGATGAATCCTTAACATGAGATACCACTACATTTTCTAGTGGATTATAATTATTCCCCCCATGTTTTTTTTCAATTTTTTCATGGTCTAATGGTGTTAAGTCTCCAATTTTGATACTGTTAACCATTAAATCATCGCCATAACCACTAATTTGCAATCTTTTAAAATTCATTTATTGCTCCTTTTATTTTAATAATTTTGAAATCAAGAATGCTATCTCTAGGCTTTGTTCGTTATTTAGTCTAGGATCACAGGTTGTTTCATAGCGCACATCTAGATCTATATCTTTAATGTTGTTGATACCCCCCAAACATTCTGTTACTTTTTCTCCAGTTAATTCAAAATGTACTCCTCCGGGCATTGTTTTTTCCTCATGATGTATTTGGAAAAAAAGTTTTAATTCTTCTATAATTGTATTAAAGTTTCTTGTTTTATATCCGTTTTTTGATTTAATAGTGTTTCCATGCATGGGATCACAAAACCACAATATTTTATAACCCTTCCTTTGAACTTTTTTTATAATTTTAGGTAATATCCGTTTTATGTTTTTTAATCCGAGTCTAATAATAAATATTAATTTTCCAACTTCATTATTTGGATTTAATTGGTTAACTAATTGATCTAATTCGTCTAAATGAAATTGAGGTCCTATTTTTACTCCAATAGGGTTATTAAGAGTTGCAAGAAACTTTATATGTTCGCTGCAAGGCTGCCTAGTTTTATCGCCTACCCAAAGCATGTGCCCCGAACACCCATATAGCTGGTTTTTATATTGTTGTGTGAAGGATTTTTCATAATCAAGCAAAAGTGCTTCATGTGATGTATATACATTATGACTATTGTTTTTTCTATATGTTTCTAAATCAGATGAAGTATTAAGAAAACTTAGTGCATTTTTAATGTTTTTAACAATTGAATTATATTTATTTTTTAAACGTGAATGATTTATAATATCATTATTCCATAGTTGAATGTTTTCTATATCAGTAAATCCTGACATAATTAATAGTCTAATTAAATTCATTGTTGATGAAGATTGATGGTAGGCTTTAATTAAATTTTCCGGATTTGGAATACGTTTTTCTTTATTAAATTCAATTGAATTAACACCATCCCCTCTATATATTGGGAGTGTTGTGCCGCCTCTTGTTTCATATGATTTTGTTCTTGGTTTAAAATATTGTCCGGCAATTCTCCCAATATTTATAACTTTCTTTTTCGTTGTAAATTGAATAATTGCAGACATTTGTAATAATATTTTAAGTTTATTTTTAATAACCTCATCATTAAAATTATTAAATGTTTCAGCGCAATCTCCGCCTTGTATTACAAATTTTTTTCCAGTAGATACGTCCTTTAATGTTTCTTTTAATTCAAGAATTTCTTGAGGAAAAACTAAGTTGGGATATGTTTTTAGATCTTTAATAATTTTTTTATAAGATTTTTTATTAGGCCAATCTGGTTGTTGTAGTATGATTTTGGGGTTATTTTTCATTAGACAATGTTTTTAAGAAATGTCCCTGTATAAGAAGATTTGATGTTGACTATTTCTCTTGGGGTCCCTTCCGCAACTATAGTGCCTCCATTATCTCCACCCTCTGGACCTAAATCAATAATCCAGTCGGCTGTTTTAATAACATCTAAATTGTGTTCAATGACTATAATCGTGTTGCCCTGATCTGTTAGATTGTGTAAAACTTTTAATAATAGTTGGATGTCTTGAAAATGTAGCCCAGTCGTTGGTTCATCTAAAATATAAATAGTTCTCCCTGTATTAATCTTAGCTAATTCTTTTGCTAATTTTACTCTTTGTGATTCTCCTCCAGATAGGGTTGTTGCTTGTTGGCCAAGTTTAATGTATCCTAGACCAACGCTGTTTAAAGCATTTAATTTTCTTGATATTGTTTTGTGATTTTTAAAGAATTTTATTGCTTCTTCAAGTGACATGTTTAAAATTTCATTAATATTTTTATTTTTGAACTTAATTTGTAACGTTTCTCTATTAAAGCGTTTTCCATGACACTGATCACATCCAATATACATGTCTGGTAAAAAATGCATTTCTACCTTAACAACTCCCATCCCTTGACATGATTCACATCTTCCACCTTTAACATTAAATGAAAATCGTCCAGATTTGTATCCCCTAATTTTTGATTCAGATATTTTACTAAAAAGTTCACGTATCTCAGTAAAAACACCTGTATATGTTGCAGGATTAGATCTTGGTGTTTTCCCAATGGGGGCTTGGTTAATATCAATTACTTTATCAATATATGACAAGCCCTCAATATGATCATATGATAATGGTTTTATGTTGCTTGAAAAATATTGTTTTGCTAAACATGGGTATAGAGTTTGATTAATGAGGGTGGATTTTCCTGATCCCGATACCCCTGTAATACATATAAATTTATTTAATGGAATAGATATATTAATGTTTTTTAAATTGTTCCCTTTCGCACCAAACAAAGAAATAAACTTTTGATTTCCTACTCTTATGTTTTTTGGAATATCAATTGTGTTAATATTTGCTAAAAATAATCCTGTTGTTGATTTTTTATTTTTTATAATATTTTTATATGTTCCTTCATAGATCACCTCTCCACCATGAACTCCCGCTCCTATTCCTAAATCAATTATCCAATCTGCTGCTCTCATAGTTTCTGCGTCATGTTCAACAACAATTACTGTATTTCCTAAGTTTTTTAAATTTATTAATGTTTTAATAAGCTTAGAGTTATCTTTTGGATGTAATCCAATAGAGGGCTCATCTAATATATACATTACACCAACTAATTGTGATCCAATTTGGGTTGCAAGACGAATTCGTTGTGATTCTCCACCAGATAATGTAACTGCATTTCTACTAAGTGTTAAGTAGCTTAATCCAACATCATTTAAAAATTTTAATCTAGATGAAATTTCTTTTATTATACTGCTTGCTATTTTTTTTTGCATTATATCAAGCTGTAAATTTTTTAAAAATTTAATTGATTCTGAAATGGATAAATCACATAATGAGGTGATATTTGTATTATTAATAAAGACAGACAAACTGGCTTGTCTTAGTTTTTGTCCTTTACAAACAATACAGTCTTGTTTTGACATGAATTTTTCTATCCATTCACGTATATAGTTAGAGCGCGTTTGGATGTATCGTTTTTGTAAATGAGGAATTATTCCTCTATAGCTAATCTTTGTTTCACCCTTAAATTGTTTAGAATTATATCTAGTAGATGTTTTTGGTACTCCATATAAAATTATTTTTTGAGTTTTTTGTGGTATATATTTCCATTTGTCTGTTAATTGAAAATTATATCGTCTTCCTAGGTTGTGAATTTGAGAATCAAACCAATTATGCCATGGCGGCTCACCGATTGGAACTATGCACCCGCTTGCAATGCTTTTGTTAGAATCTTCAATAATTCTATCGGGGTCTATTCTCATGTTGGTTCCTAATCCATCGCATTTTTTACATGCTCCAAATGGAGAATTAAAAGAAAAGTGGCGTGGCTCTAATTCATCAAAAGATATATTACAATCTAGGCAAGCTAAATGTTCATTATAATAATACTCTTCTTCATCAATAGTAATAATTTTTATTTCTCCATTGCTAATTTTTAGTCCCAACTCAACTGATGTTGTTAATCTTTCTACAATAGTAGTTGATTTTTGAAGTCTATCAATAATAAGATCAATATTATGTTTTTTGTTTTTATTTAATATAATCTTACTGCTTAAATCAACTACTTCACCATTAATTTTTGCTCTAAGAAAACCCTCTTTTAATAGGTTGGATAATAAATCTTTATGGGATCCTTTTTGCATTTTAATAATAGGAGATAAAATATAAAATTTTGTTTTATTTGGAAGCTGTAAAATACTGTCAACAATTTGTTGAACACTTTGTTTAGAAATTGTCTGATTACATTTTGGACATTTTTGTAATCCAACACGAGCATATAACAAGCGGAAATAATCATATACTTCTGTTATGGTTCCTACCGTTGATCTTGGATTTTTGCTTCTTGCCTTCTGCTCTATTGATATTGCTGGAGAAAGGCCTTCAATTTTATCTACTTTTGGTTTCCCCATAATACCTAAAAACTGCCTTGCATATGATGACAATGACTCAACATACCTCCGCTGACCTTCCGCATAAAGGGTATCAAAGGCTAATGATGATTTCCCAGATCCAGAAAGGCCTGTAATAACAATAAATTTATTGCGTGGTATTTTTATATCAATATTTTTTAAGTTGTGGGCTCTTGCACCCTTTATAAAAATTGTATTTTTCATGTTTTTTATAAATTGATTAGCTTTAAAACTACAATAAAAACGAAGAATTACAAACTGTTCTGAAATAATAAAATTATCTGTAATTTTAGAGAATGAAAACATATCAAAAATATTTATTAGTATGGAGCACTATAATTATTAGTATTATTTTTTATGCCTTTGGCTCTGAGTCAATTTTATCAAAATTAAAAACTTTTTCATATATTATTCGATTAGTAGAAAATTATTATGTTGAAGATGTAGATATTGGAGAAACTATTGATGGAGCAATACATGGCTTTCTTGAAGAACTTGATCCTCATTCTGCTTATATAACATCTGATGATTTCCAGTATATGCAAGAAAACTTAGATGGTGAGTTCGAGGGAATTGGAATTGAATTTGCAATTTTAGATGGATATATTACTGTAATCTCACCAATCCCGGGGACACCCTCTGATAGAGCTGGCCTGGTTGGTGGTGATAAAATAGTTAAAATAGATGGACTTTCTGCATATAAAATAACTCAAGAAGAGGTTTTTAAAAAATTAAGGGGACCAAAAGGTTCTGTTGTTGAAGTAATGATTAAAAGGATTGGAAAAGATGAGCCACTTCAAATTTCTTTAACAAGAGATAAAATACCAATTCATAGTGTTATGGCAGCCTTCCTTTTTGATAAACAAACTGGATATATAAAAATTAATCGATTTGCTAAACAAACATATGAGGAAATTAGCCGGTCTATTGATTCTCTAGAATCTAAAGGAATGAGTAGTCTAATTTTAGATTTGAGAAATAATGGAGGGGGGCTAATGGATCAAGCAGTTGATCTTTTAGACTTATTTATCAATTCTAATGATACCTTATTATATACTAGGGGTAGAATTCATGATTCAAATGAAGTGTTTTTTGCTAAAAGAAGCCCTGGTGATAAAAATTTTCCCATTGTTGTATTAATCAATAGGGCCTCAGCAAGTGCTAGTGAAATTATCTCAGGAGGACTGCAGGACCTAGATAGGGGAATAGTAGTTGGTGAAACTAGTTTTGGAAAGGGTTTAGTTCAAAAACAATTTTTGCTAGATGATGGGTCAGCTGTAAGAATTACTGTTGCTAAGTATTATACGCCATCTGGTCGATTAATACAAAGAAATTTTGAAGAAGGTTTAGATGAATATTATAATGATCTTCTAACTCAAAACAGAGAGCTTGAAGATTCAAATAAGGCAGAGCAACCTATGTTTAAAACTAAAAAAGGTAGAGCTGTTTTTGGTGGAGGCGGAATAACTCCTGATATTTATGTGTCTAGTAAAAATGACTTTTCCTCTTCTACCCAACTATTGTTAACTCATCCTAGTAGGTTGCTGTTTAAATATGCTAATGTGATTAAAGATAACTTTATGAAAAAAAATAATTCTTTTCAAAAATTCAATAAACAAATTATAAAAAACAAGGGTCTCAATATTTCACAAACTAAATTTATAGAATGGGCAAATAATAATGATGAATCATTAAACATAGCTGTTGATGATCTTCAAAAAGATTGGGAGTTTTTAGAAAATAGAATTTTAGCAAATTTAGCAAGCTCTCTATTTGGAAAAGATTATTATTATTATATTTTATTAAATGAAGATAACCAATTTTTATCTTCTCTTGAACATATGGAAGATGCAATGTTGTTAATTAAGTGATTTCAAACAATAAAACAATTTATTTTGTGATTTCATAAAAAATCCATAAGATTTGACTCAATGCAATAAGAAAAAATTAAGAAGAAAGGGATAATATGGTTCAATTATTTGTTGATGGTGGGGGCTTTATGTGGCCCATACTATTTATATTTATTATCGGGTTTGTTTTTGTTGGCGAGCGGTTATATCATTTAATTAAGGGATTGTCTTCTACAGAAGAATTTGCACTAGAAGTAGCTGAAACATTGGAAAAGTCTGGCGTGAGTGCTGCTAAAAGCTTATGCGAAGAATCAATTGGCCCTGTTGCAAATTTATGTGGTAGCGCTCTTGAAAAAGCAGACAGTGGACTTGAGGCTGTAGAAAAAACCTTAGATCAGTCTGGGGCTCTAGAAATGGCTTCTATGGAAAAAAATATGACTTGGATTTCTCTTTGTATTGCAACTGCCCCTATGTTGGGATTTTTAGGAACTGTTTGGGGTATGATACAAGCCTTTAATGATATAAAAATGGCTAATGATATTTCTCCTGCAGTTGTTGCTGGTGGAATTTCAGTTGCTTTATTAACAACTGCTTTTGGTCTTGTTGTTGCTGTTATTTTGCAAATTCTCCAAAATGCTGTGATGTATATTATAGACAATCAAATTGTTACATTACAAAAAAGCACCACAATGCTTCTTGATTCCTTAGAAAAGAAAAAATAGATATGTTATCTAAACCTAGAAGACAGATGATGACAGAGGTTAATTCTTCTTCCATGTCTGATATAGCCTTTTTATTGTTAGTGTTCTTTCTTGTAACTACTACTATTTCACTAGATAAAGGAATTAGTCTAATTTTGCCTTCTGAGGGTAATGAGCTTGAGGTTAATAGAAAAAACATTGTTAGTATATTGATTAATGATAGGGGAAAGATTTTAATGGATGAACAACCAATAAACGTTAATCAGATTAAATCAAGGGCAATGAAAAAAATTACAGCTAATGATAATATAATTTTTTCAGTCGTTACACATAAAAATACAGGCTTTGATGATTATATTTTAGTTCTAGATCAATTAAAACAAGCAAATGCTACAAAAATATCTATTGCAAACCCACCTGCTTTTTAAATTATGAAACTTAATAGAAAAAGTAAACAAAAAAATGAAATATCAACTGCATCATTGCCTGATATTATTTTTATGTTATTAATATTTTTTATGGTAACAACTGTTATGAGGGAGTTTGAGGGTCTTGATATTGTTCTTCCTAGAGCTGAAAAAATTGAGAAGCTTGAAAGTAAAAGAAATACGGTTCATATGTGGATTACAAAAGATGGTTTAATTTCTGTAAATGATCGAATTGTAACTATTAATAATCTAGGGAGCGTTATGGCTTTAAAAATTTCAGAAAATCCAAAAATTACAGTTTCACTAAAATCAGATGATAAAAGTAGAATGCAATTAATTACAGAGGTTCATACTCAATTACGTAAAGCACAAGCTTTAAAACTTAATTATTCAACCCTAACCAAAGAACCTGGCTTGTAGAGCTATGCGAATTGATCCACTTGTTCAACACTACCCTATTAGAATTCGCGAGGTAACCTTTGGGGTTATAATCAGCATTGCCTTGCTATTTTATCTTTTCCCTAGGTTTTTAGGAGAGTCTAATAAAATTGCTTCAACCTTTCAGGAAGAAATTGAAACCTTTGATATTCCCCAAACTGAACAAATTAAAATTCCTGAGCCTCCAGCAAGGCCCTCTGTCCCTATTGCATCTGAAGATGAGTTTTTTGATGAAGATATTACTATTGAGGATACAGATTTAGAAGATTTTGAGGATTGGCTTGCTCCATCGGGTGAGTTTGGTCCAGAAGATAAATTTATCCCTTATGATCAAGCTCCCATCCCTAAAATTCCTTTGGGCGACTTAATTGTTTATCCAGAATTAGCTAGAGAAGCTGGTATTGAAGGTAAAATATTCGTACGTGCTTTTATAAATACTAAAGGCATTGTTACTGCAACAAAAATTGTAAAAGGCCTACCAAATACCGGGCTTGATGAGGCTGCTCTTAAGGCTATTAAAAGATCGCGCTGGTATCCTGCTAGACAAAGAGATAAAAAAGTGGGGATTTGGCTTACCATTCCTGTGGATTTTTCTTTAACTAATTAAAAATATTTTTTTATTATATAATTTATCTTTTAAATATTTTTTGAATCAATTTTTGAATAGGGTCATAATACCTGTCAACTACTCTTTCTTTGAGAGGGATAATGCTATTGTCAGTAATTTGTATGTGCTCTGGGCATACGTCTGTACAACACCTTGTAATATTACACATACCTGATCCAAAATCTTCTTTGATTGATTCTATACGATCTTCTTGATCTAGTGGATGCATTTCTAGTGATGCTAGGCGTAATAAAAATCGTGGTCCAATAAATTTTTGTTTCTTTTCATTGTCACGCAATACATGGCACACATTCTGGCATAAATAACATTCAATGCATTTTCTAAATTCTTGTATTCTATCAACATCTCTTTGCATCATATAATGGTTGCCATCTTTTCCTCTTGTCTTTGGTTTAAAGGGTTTTATTTTTTTGTTTTGTTCATAGTTCCAGGAAACATCAGTAACTAGATCTTTAATTATTGGGAATGTTTTAACAGGCTCAATAGTAATGGTTTCATTTTCGTCAAATTCATTTAACCTGGTCATACAGCCTAGCCTTGGTTTTCCATTTATTTCAACGCTACATGAGCCACATTTCCCTGCTTTGCAGTTCCATCTTGCAGCTAAATCGCTCGCATATTCTACTTGTACCCTATGCACTACATCAAGAACTACCATCCCTTTATCTATGTCAATGCTATAGTCTTGTAGCTCTCCTGAATTTTTATCTCCTCTCCATATTTTAAAGTTCCGTTTAGGCATTTTCTAGTTCCTCTAGTTCTGCGTAGGCAATTTTTGATAATTTCTCTGGTGGAATCCCACGCTGTTCTTGCTGTGTTGACATAGAGCCATCTTCTGCTTTTTTTATAATACTATTAAACGTTAATCCTTCTTCTTTTTCTTCGGGATAATCAAGTCTTGTATGAGCTCCTCTGCTTTCCTGTCTATTTAATGCCGCTCTTGCAACTGCTTCGCAAATTACAATCATATTATTTAGATCAATTGCTAGATTCCATCCTGGATTATACTGTGAGGCGGGGTGTGCTTTTATGTTTTTTATTTCAGCTTTAATGTCTTCTAATTTATTAATTCCTTCTTGTAGTTCTTTTTCTTCCCTTACAATACCAACATGATCATCCATTATTTTTTGTATTTTTTGATGCAGCAAATATGGGTTAGCTCCTTTTTCCCTATTTAATATGTCTGTGTTTTTTCTAATAATATGGATTATATCTTTTTTATTACTTTCTTTCTTGGGGTTTTCTTTACAATATTTAGAAGCATATTCTCCTGCTAGTTTCCCAAATACTAATAAATCAGATAAAGAGTTTCCACCTAATCTGTTTGCTCCATGTAGCCCTGCTGCACATTCTCCACATGCAAAAAGTCCTGGTACATTTGTTTCTTGTGTATCATGGTCAACTTTTATTCCCCCCATGAAATAGTGAAGGGTTGGACCAACCTCCATTTTTTCTTGCGTAATATCAACCTCTGCTAATTCTATGAATTGATGATACATGGATGGAAGTTTCTTTTTTATATATTCTTTTGGCCTTCTTGTTGCTATATCAAGATATACTCCTCCATGCTCTGAGCCTCTTCCTGCTTTTACTTCCTTCATAATTGCTTTTGCTACCACATCCCGCGTTAAAAGCTCAGGAGGTCTTCGTGCACCATTGTCTCCTTTAACCCACCGCTCTGCTTCTTCTATAGTGTCGGCTGTTTCTTTTGCAAACTTTTTAGGTATATAATTAAACATAAATCGTTCATTTTTATTATTTAAAAGAATTCCGCCCTCACCCCTAACGCCTTCTGTAACTAAAACACCTTTTACAGATGGAGGCCACACCATTCCTGTTGGATGAAATTGTGTAAATTCTAAATCCATTAATTCTGCTCCTGACCTATATGCCATGCCAAGCCCATCTCCAGTATATTCCCATGAGTTTGATGTAATAGACCAAGCTCTTCCGGCTCCACCTGTAGCTAAAATAATTGCTTTTGTTTTAAAAATAATAAATCTTCCTGTTTCTCTCCAATATGCAACTAGCCCACTTACTGAGCCATCTGTTATTAATATGTCAAGAGCTATACATTCCATATGAGTAGCAATCCCTTGGTGTATACAAAAATCTTGGAGGGTTCTTATCATTTCAAGCCCCGTTCTATCCCCTACGTGAGCAAGTCTTGGATAGCGGTGTCCGCCAAAGTTTCTTTGATTAATAAGACCATCTTTTGTTCTATCAAAAACCGCGCCCATATCTTCTAGCTCATTGACGCGATCTGGTGCTTGCTTTGCGTGTAGCTCTGCCATTCTCCATTGATTTAAAAATTTTCCTCCTCGCATTGTATCTCGAAAATGAATTTTCCAATTATCTCTTGGGTCTACGTTTCCAAGGGCTGCTGCCATTCCGCCCTCTGCCATTACTGTGTGCGCTTTACCTAATAAAGATTTTGAAATCATTCCTGTGTTCATTCCTAGTTGTGCACATTCAATAGCGGCTCTAATACCAGCTCCTCCTGCGCCAATGATCACAACATCATGTTCTATGGTTTGTATTTCATTAATATCTAACATCTAATATCCCCATGTATTATAATCTATTATAATTCCTCTTGATACCATCATTACATACAGGTCTGTTAATCCAACCCACACCATGCTTACCCATGCCCAAAGCATGTGCTTAGAGTTTAAAATTGAAACTTTTCTCCAGAGTCTATGTTTTACTTTTTCATTTCCAGTGGGACATGTAAAACAATCTTCCTTTCCCCCAATAAGATGTCTAAAGGCGTGGCACCCAAGGGTATAAAATGCAAGCAAAGTAGGGTTAATAATAAGTATGATTGAACCAACTCCAATGCCTAATTGGCCATCTCTAAATAAAGAAATGAATCCATCATAATACAAAACACATATATATAATATTGCTATATATAGTGTTTGGCGATGTAGGTTTTGAATGACAAGTAATCCTGTTTCACCCTTATAGTTTGTTCTTGGTATTCCCTGAACTGCACATGCAGGTGGGGTTAAGAAAAATGATCTGTAGTAAAATTTTCTATAATAATAACAAGTTAAACGAAAAGAGAGTGGAAAGATTAAAATAAAAATAGCGGGAGATGTAGGAATCCAGGCTGGGATTGACTGTGGCCATGCGCCAAACCAAGAGTGCCCCGCACCTTCTCCTAGAGGATTTTCAAACAATAGTGGTGAATAAAATGGTGATAAATAATTTTCATAATGAAAATCAATCCCTGATAAGGCTCTCCAGGTTGTATAAACAACAAAACATAAAAAGCCAAGGGCCGTTAATGCTGGCTCAATCCACCATCGGTCGTTTCTATGTGTAGAAAAAACTCTTTGGTTCATTTTCTTGTTAGGCTACAACTAAAATGGAATATCATCATCAGAAAGTGGCTGCACTTTCTCTGCAGCATTTTCGCTCATTGCGTTATCTGCGGGCTCTGGTACAGCTTCTTCTGTTGTTTCTGCGCTAGGTTCTTCAGCAGCTTCAGCAGGTCCTTCTGAAAGCGTTTGATCATATTGTGTCCCATATGCATCTAGAGCAAGCTGATTAAGCTCATCACGTAATTCTTTGCTTGCATAGATAGAATCATAGTATTCTCCATCTGAGCTTTTTTGACTAGGCATACTTACAAAAAGGCCATTAATACCTTCAATTATTTTAAATCCCTTTATAGTAAAACCTTCTGTTGTTGTTAAATCAAAAAAGGCTCTTACTTTTCCCCAAGATCCTTTGTTCATTCTTTCAATTTTCATAATGTGTGTCTTTACTTTTTGATTATTAATTTAAATTTATCGTTCAAAATTAATGCTATTATAACGCAATTACAACAAGGTTAAGTATAAATTTTTATCCTTCAAAAATTTTAAAATTTTATTTCTTCTATATGGGAGAGTATTGTAAATTGATTAGATGCGGCGCAAAAACATGCTGTGTTTTATAAAAAGGGGAGTTAACATGTTATATATTATTCAAATTTTTATTCTTACGTTTTCATTTGTTACGCTTTCATTTGGAGAGTGTTATGCCTATTATGCAGATGTTGATGGTGATGGTGATGGAGCAAAATCTGTCTGGTGCTCATGGACCGATCTTCCACATGGGACTGGCGAGAACTGGGAAGATAGTAATTGGGAAACCAATGGGTGCGGAAGCGTTGGATGGAGTGGTTCAACTTCCTCGGGTCATTTAACCTACGGCCCTTATATAAGCTCTACCCCAGGAACAACAAATGTTACCTGGAATATGCTAGTTAATGGGGATACCAATAATGATGGGACCCACGTGGTCTCTATCGATATTGTTGATATAACGGCTGGAGAAACAATCGCATGGCAAAATATTAATGTTAATGATTTTGATGCAAGCATGACTTGGCAAAATTTTACTTTATCGTACTGGAGTTCTGCTGATCATGTATATGAATTTAGAACTTGGTATGCTGGGCAAGGAGGACATTTAGTTTTAAGATATATTACACATATAAATGAAGATGCTGATGATGCGGGGGCCTATGCAACAACAGAATTATGTGATGGGGATGATACCTCCGGCTGGTCATTAAATGATGATGATTTGTTTCCTACGTGCGCTGTAGATAATTATAGCAATATTGACTGGGCAGGAGATCAGAATAGTGATGGTTTCTATGGGTTTGATGGTGACAATCTATATATTAATGTTGAAAGCTATCCTAATATTGGCACAGCCACGCTAGCTGTTAATGATACTGATTATGCAATGGACTATGCTGATTGGGGAGACAATGCGCATTGGTTTTATCAATTACCTACTACGGAAAGTACCTCATATGATTGGTCTGTAACTGTTGCAAGCTGTGGTGGAACTAATCAAACAGTATCCGGATCATTTACAACGGATTGTGCAAATACTGTTAATGGTAATGCCACTTTAGATGGTTGCGATGTATGTGGTGGTGACAATTCCACATGCCCCGATGCTTGCGATTATGGCGATGTTAATGGTGACGAAACGGTGGATGTTCTGGATGTAGTTATTATTGTAGATTATATTCTGAGTGATCTTACTGACAATAATGTACCATTCGATTG
>Ga0187827_10005049_pt1 | contig 15809 bp, 13 predicted proteins | sample ETNtaG_39_FD_167969 | JGI IMG/M metagenome (GOLD analysis project Ga0187827, IMG submission 167969) | Marine microbial and viral communities from oxygen minimum zone, Eastern Pacific Ocean - ETNP2014_SV_150_PacBio MetaG (Illumina Assembly) | ecosystem: Environmental > Aquatic > Marine > Hypoxic...
GAATCTCGCCCAGCAAAAGGTGGGAGTTTTATCTGCAACAGGATTATGAATGGAATCAGAAAGAATACTTTGATTTTCAGGTTGCCCTGCGCAGGGTTTTTCACGATTGGATAGTAGAATTTGGCTTTGATGAAGACCGTGGAAGAGATGATCGGACCTTATTCTTCTTCATTGGGCCAAGAGCCGGGCTCGAGGGGAAGAGTTCACGCTCCCTGCGGTCCCAGTCATTTGTAGGAGGAGACAACAGTCAGAGGAGGAGGCGTTAGCCCATCGAATCATGAAGAAAGCACTCTACCCAGGCAGTTTTGACCCAATTACCTACGGCCATCTGGATCTGATCCGCCGAGGGGCACAGACCTTTGATCATCTGGTAGTCGCGGTGGCCAGGAACACAGGGAAGGAATCCATGTTCACCCCGGAGGAGAGGGTTGAAATCATTGAGTCGCTCACCCGGGAGCTCGCCAATATCGAAGTCGCCCAGTTCGATGGGATGACGGTCGATTTTGCCCGCCAGCATGGCTGCGGGGTCATCCTGAGGGGCCTGCGCACGATGGCTGATTTTGAGTACGAATCGCAGCTCGCATTCATCAATCGGACCCTGGCGCCCGATGTAGAAACTGTCCTGCTGATGTCCAGCCAGGAGTACACCTTCGTGAGCTCAAAATGGATAAGAGAGGCCGTCATCTTCGGCTCGGACGTCAGCCAGTTCGTGCCCAAGTCAGTGGCCGAACAGCTCAGAGAGCGAGCCGGAAAATAGCCGCCTATACCACCTCGACGACCTCCGTAAACCGGGTCACCCTCAATACCTCCAGCACCACTTCGTTCACGTTCTCGAAGATGAGAGGTACATCGTTTTTCTGAGTGTGACCGAGGATCTTGCCTAGGACCCCGAGGCAAACGGAATTCAACCTTTCCACCCTTTTGAAATCCATCGTCACCTGGCCGGTATCTTCCTTGACAGAATCGATGACCTTCCGACCGAACGCACTGGATGAAAACACCGTGATGGATGCGGGGCACTGGACATGGATCGTGTCAAACCGGCGTTCGACCTGAAAACCAGCCTCCGGGCCGGACACATGGACCTCTCTGTCAGGCCGCACGGCTTTGAACCGCTTGGTATCAGTGCGGTGGGTGAACAGTTCAAGGTCGCGAGTAGCCGCCACGCAATGTGGCCATTCCTGGTTGGCCCGATACAGAAGATCGTCCATGAAGTCATCATCATGTTCGGGCGCGTGATGAAATAGAACCAGGGTCCGGACACCCGCCTCCTTGCAGACGGCAATCCCAGTTTCATAAGTGCTGTGCCCCCAATTCCGGTACTTTTCGTATTCTTCGGGCGCAAAGTGACTATCATGAATCAGGTATTCCGCGTCGTGACAGAGCTCTATCAGCTTGGGCTGCAAGTCGTCAGGGGTGTGTTCGGTGTCAGGACAGAAGACGACGGCCGAGCCCTCATGTTCGATGCGATAGGCCAGCGCGCCCTGCGGGTGATTCACCACGCAGCACGAGACCGTAATGCCCTGAATCTCACGGGTGCCTTCCAGAATATCCTGAAAATGCAACTGCCTGGCGATAGCCTCGAAATGGACTGGAAAATAGAGCTCGCCCATCAGCCCCCTCAGGCTTTCCTCTACCCGGCCATCGGCCTTGAAGAGCCCGTAAAAGGTGAAGGAGTTGCCCGGAACGAAAGCCGGCGCGAAGAAAGGAAAGCCCTGAATGTGATCCCAATGCCCGTGAGTGAGCAGAATGTTACTGCTTATCGGCCCATTGGAGTCTGTGATTAACTCCATACCCAGGCGCCGGATGCCGGTGCCAGTGTCCAAAATCAGTCTTTTGCCTCCTGAAGTCCGAATCTCCACGCACGTCGTATCCCCGCCGTACTTCATATGGTCCGGATCCGGTGTCGTCGTGCTGCCTCTTGTTCCCCAGAATTTTATCTGCATAGAACTCCCTTTCCGTGGAGCTTCGCTGTGACCATCTACAGACTGGGAAGATAACGATTTAACGTTTCAATTCCAGCCTATAAACACCTGCATGGCAGTTACAAACGTGAGTCTGACATGGACCGCGTGCCCTGTTGCCCCCTCAGAGGCCCTACCTATACTCCGCCCCCTTGCCACAGATTTGCCTGCCATCAGATTCGCTCTTGACCGATCCATTGGAAATGCTGACACCACCGGATAGCTCGCACTACGATGCTCTGCTCCAGGCAGCGTTCGCTGAAGATGTGGGCAGCGGCGATTGCACAACGCAGGCTCTGGTCTCTAAAGACGAACGAGGCGTTGGCACTTTTCAGTTCAGACAGAATGGCATACTTGCCGGCGGCATCATGCTCGAGCCCGTCTTTCGAAAGATGAATGACGACATCCAGGTGGAGTTGCACACGGAAGACGGAGAATTCATCCAGGAAGGGGCGATTATCGCCCTTGTAACAGGCCCCCTGCAGGCATTATTGGCAGCAGAGCGAATCGCTCTGAACTTCGTGCAAAGACTCTCCGGAATAGCAACTCTGACAAACACTTACGTCAACGCCGTTTCAGATTGCCCGGCGGAAATCCTGGATACTCGCAAGACACTGCCCGGCTGGCGGGGCCTGGCCAAATTTGCGGTCAGAGCCGGTGGGGGCAGGAATCATCGAATAGGACTTTATGACCAGGTGATGATCAAGGACAACCATCTGGCTGTTATTCAAGGCTTGCACCACTGCACGCTGCCGGAGGCGGTCGCCCTCTCTGTTACACAGGCACGTGAGCGATGCCCGGATCTGCGAATCGAGGTAGAAGTAGAAGATTTCGAATCGTTCTGCGCAGCCGTCCATGCCGGGGCGGACATCATCATGCTGGATAATCTGCCTACCATCCAAATGGCCCGGATGGTCGAGCATCTGGATTCTGAACGGTCGCCCTCCGTCCCAGACCGGCCCATTCTGGAGGCCTCCGGTGGCATTACGTTGGAGAATGTCCATGAAGTTGCCCGCACGGGGGTGGACTGGATATCTGTTGGCGCGCTCACCCACTCCGCACCTGCCGCGGACATTGCATTGGAGATAACGCAGGTTGGCTGAAGATCAGAACATATCGGACAGGCTTGACCCCGATGAGCTCTCAAGCAGGCTCGGAACGAAGATCATCGGACGGGAAATCCATGTTTACCGAGAGACCGCCAGCACTAATGACATTGCCTGGCAGTTCGCGACAGAGGCCCGGGAGGGTGTCAGCATTTTTGCCGAGGCCCAGTCTCAGGGCCGCGGCCGCCGGGGACGCACCTGGATTGATTCGGACGGAAAATGCCTGCTCATGTCAACCGTCGTCATGCCGGGATTACCGGCCGAAGATTTTAATGTGCTGACGGTCCTGGGCGCAGTCGCAGTGTGCCAGACTCTGCAGGATTCGTGCGGGCTCCGGCCCACGATCAAATGGCCGAACGATGTCATCGTCAGCGGCAAGAAGATCTGTGGAATCCTGGTCGAAACAAGGCAGGACGACAACAAAGCGCCCGGCACATTCGTCATCGGCATCGGACTGAACGTTAACCTGACCCGCGAGCAACTTCCGAAAATCCTGAGAGATCACGCGACATCCATAAGCATGGAACTCGGTGAAGAAATCGAACGCACCAAATCCGCCAGGCAACTGCTGAGAAACCTGGACTCCCTTTACGGGAACGTAAAAGCAGGAGACTTGGCCGACCTCGAACAGAAGTGGAAGAAGCTCTGCCTGACCGGCGGTGAGTTCCTGACCCTGGAGCAGAGCGGCAAGACCTATCGCGGCCGCGTCCACGATCTGGACCTCAGAGATGGCCTCATCCTCCAACTGGACTCCGGCGTCCTGAAATCATTCCGCGGAGAGCACGTGAGCGTGGTACCGGACATAGAAATCTGAAGGTTTGCCCTCTATTGTTTTTGCCCTCTGTTGTTTTTGCCTTCCATTTTTTTGCCATTCTCTTCCGTCTCAATTCCATTTTTTTGCCTTCCATTTTTTTGCCTTTCCCTTCCATCTCCATTCAAACTCACTTCCCAGCCTTCACGTCCACACCTTTACTCTCAAAACGAATCCTCCATTCCTTATCGTCACACTTGACCACCGCTTTCCTTTCGCCGTTCAGCGACACCCCCTTTACAGCTTTGCCGTTGCCACTCAGATCGTAAACCGTCAAGAAGGAAGCTGTCTTACCTCCTATCCGTCGAATGAGACAAGGATTCCGCTGCGACTTGTTATACCCAAATCGTCTGGCCACCAGAATCTGACCGTCAGGCTTTGAATCCAGCCACAGCCTGAGCAATTGATCCTTGCTCTGCATGAAATCCCAGATCGGCAGCGCATCCGGGACAAGCGAAACGTCCATGAAATGCTGGTAGCCGCCTTTCTCCCCCAGAGGTGGAGCAGTGGGCGCTGCATTTGCCCCCTTCATTTTTTCCTCCTCTGACCGAATCGGCGGGAAGCTTCTCCCCTCGGCATCTTCGGCAGCGCGCCCGAGTAAGGATGGCACCCGTGCACTTCCCAGCCAATCCATCGTCGCTGGCTTCTCTGACTCCACCTCAAACAGTTCCACCAGAAATGAATCAGTCAGAAAAAGAAATCGCCTCAAAACCGCATCTTTGTATGCGCCCCTGCTTTCGCCGGCCGCGGACGAATATATATCAGTCTCATCAAAAAACAGCAGCGTGCCGTTATCCGGAGCCTGGCTGCGGCCGTTAATCATCACCGTATTGTGAGAAGCGGTCTGCGTGTAATAGGTCTTGTATTCCTTATGTCTGTAATTCAGCCTGCCGGGATCAAACAGCCATTCACGACCATTCGCATAAAGGATCAGGTTCATCTTATCTCTCTGGCCATGCGCGGCCCCGTGTGCGCCGTAATCCAACATTACATTGATGGCGGAGCGCCCCTTCCCACGGCGCAGAACCAGCAGACCAATTCCTTTAAGAATGGACGATTTTGACTCGTAGACTCGCTCGATCTCCGCGCCCGGCCCCAGCAATTGAGCCAGCCGCTTTTTGTCACCATTCGCCCAGGCCTGAGCAAAAGAGGGATCCTTGTAGACTTCCCAGGCCCATCGGAAATACCGAAAGAACGAGCGAATGTTCGATGGATCACTGTCGTTAATCGCTGGGAATCTGCCGTCCGGATAACAGTATTTCAGAGGCGCCTCGATCATCGATCTGAATTTCTTCTCTTTGTGCAGGGGAATCCCAATCCGGCGCCCCGCATCGACCGTGGCCACCAGGGCCTGAAGCGCATAGCTGTGGTACGCCATTGTGCCTTCATTCCACATCCCATCAGCGTCAATATTCTGCCTGAGCTGATAAAAGAATCCCCGCTTCATATGCAATATTCGATTTACTAATTGCGCGTCACCCAGCACCGAAGAAATACACATAACGCCTGCGTTGAGCCAAGTCTGGTGATTATGTGCAAAAGTAGTATAGAGGAGCGTATCGGCAGTTGGACGAAAAAACTTGCTTTCAACTAGTTTTATATCTTCCTGAGTCCAGACTTTACTGTTTCGAGTCAGGTCGTATGCCTTGCACAGCTCAATCACACCGACTGCTTCAGACAGGCTCTGCGAATAACGCCGGCCGCCGTATTTGGCCAGAAAACCGCTGTTACCCCAACGATCGGCTCGTTTGGGGAATGTGTGGTACACCTTCGCATAGATAGCAAGAATTCGTTTGACCGCCTCAGCGTATTTGTCCTCACCCGTCCACAGGAATGCCCAGCCAAGGCTGACTGCAGCACTGTTCACTTTGTTATGCAGGATCGTCCGGTAGGATTCCACGATCCGTTGATCAGTAAAGATCTCTCCGGTTGCCGGATCTTTGTGCTTCTCGAGATCGAGGGCCACCAGCCGCCCGCCTGTTTTGGGATTAGCATAATAGAAGATCCAGTTGCCCCAATCAGTGGGAATATGGATCGGTTTATCGATGTGTGGTTCCGCTCGCCGGATCGCTGCAGTTTTAATTGCTTCAAAATTATCTGTTGCTCTCTTGGCTCGAATTTCCTCAGCAGTAATCGCCAATCTGGGAAAATCGCCAAACTTCGGGATAAAGTTTTCAGCAGAGCATGATTCAAGAAACAGCAGTGCGAGCAGAATGCTATGCAAAACTAGTTTTTCCAATCGGTTGGGCTTCGTGGCGACAGGCTGCCAGCCTGTCAGCTCATCTTGATTAAAACAAACTTGGCTCACAGGCTGGCAGCCTGCGGCCACAGGATGAATGCGAACAAAAAAAACGCCGGCCGGTGGAAACCGGACGGCGTTTAGTTTCTTTGTTGGCTGGCTCTTAGTCCATATGGTCTTCGTGTTCGTCCTCTTTCTCAGGTGTCTTGCAGATGACGGCCTGGGTGGAGACCAGCAAGGATGCGATGCTGGCCGCATTTTCCACGGCGAGACGGGTGACTTTGAGCGGATCGACGATGCCGGATTCGAGCATATCAACGACTTGACCGTTTGCCGCGTCGAAGCCCTGATTCGTATCGGCTTCCTTGAGTTGCTCGGTGATGACTTCACCGTCTCTGCCTGCATTTGAGACAATCTGGTTAGTCGGCGCTGCCAGGGCTCGGGTGAGAATCTCGAGTCCGACCTTCTCGCCCGCACCTTTGATTTTCGCATCGGCAACCGCGGCGGCGGCTCGAAGGTAAGCGATGCCTCCGCCTGGTACCACGCCCTCTTCCGCGGCTGCCCTGGTGGCGGCGACCGCGTCTTCGGCGCGTTCCTTCTTCTCCTTTACTTCTGATTCAGTGCTGCCACCGATCTGGATTGTGGCGATGCCACCGGACAGCTTGGAAATCCGCTCCTGAAGCTTTTCTTTGTCGTAATCTGATGTGCTGGCATCGAGCAATTTGCGAATCTGATCGAGGCGCCCGGCAATGTCTTCTTTCTTACCCGCACCACGAGAGATGGTGGTGTCGTCTTTGCCCACGGCCACGCGTTTGGCGCGGCCCAGGACGTCTGCGCCGGCTGTTTCGAGGCTCATTCCGGCGGTCTCGGTGATGACCTCACCACCGGTCAGGATAGCCATGTCCTGCAGCATTTCGCGACGACGGTCCCCGAAGCCCGGCGCTTTGACACCGCAGCAGCTAACCACGCCGCGGATCTTGTTGACCACGAGGAGTTGAAGGGCCTCGCCTTCGATGTCTTCTGCAACAACGAGGAGGGGTTTGTTCTGTTCCGCGCAAAGCTCGAGAACGCCTACGAGATCCTTGGCGGCTGAGATTTTCTTTTCGTGGAGGACGATGTAGCAGTTCTCGAGCACCGTCTCCATGCTGGCAAAATCAGTGATGAAATGCGGAGAAAGGTAGCCCTTGTCGAACTGCATGCCTTCGACGAACTCAAGGGTGGTTTCCAGGCCCTGACCTTCTTCCACGGAAATGGCGCCGCTGACACCGGCTTTGTGGAGGGCCTCGCCGATGATATTGCCGATTGCTTTGTCTCCGTTGGCTGAGAGAGTGGCGACTTTGGTGAGGTCTCCCCTTCCTTCGACATCAGAGGCAATCCCTTTCATGGCGTCGATAGCCACGCGGACACCATGGTCGATCCCACGTTTGATGGACATCGCATCGGTTCCGGCAGCCACATTACGCAATGACTCGCTGAAAATATTCTGGGAAAGGATGATGGACGTGGTCGTACCGTCCCCGGCTGCATCGGCCTGTTTCTTGGCAACTTCACGGATGAGATGGATGCCCAGATTTTCACGGCGATCCTCCACTTCGATCTCCTTTGCGATGGTTGCGCCATCAAGGCTGACTGTTGGGCCGCCGAAGCTCTTTTCCAATAACACTGCGCGCCCTTTGGGGCCGTGGGTCTTGCCGACCACTTTGGCTAGTTGATTGATGCCCGAGAGGAGCTCGTTCCGAGCTTCTTCACCGAAATAAATATCTTTACCGGCCATGGTGCTCTCCATGAGGTTGGAAGATTAAATGTTGTTGTCTGCCTGCCCGCAGGCTGTGGCAGTGGTTCTGCCATTTCCGCAGTTCTGAGATTAACTTTGTCCGCTTTAGCAATGCCTATGCCACGAGCCTATCGAATCGGCAGCGCACGCAAAACCTTGTCACGTTGGCGTTTATGTTTGAGGCCAGCGCAATCCGAATCAGCAAAGATATGCTTCATTGCCGCTTTGGCAGTGAACCCATGAGCTCAGAAACTTACGACGTAATCCATGATTACTCCCGCGCAGTCGACACCGGTCACTCTTTCCAGCGCCTCAAATCCAGGGGATTGATTCACCTCCAGCACGACCGGGCCAGCGTCGGTTTCGGCAATATCCACACCGGAAATATCGAGATTGAGCGCTTGAGAAGCCCGGACCACGAGCAGCTCCTCCTCATCCGAAAGCTCGGCCGCCGTGCAGTCTCCGTCCAGATGCGTATTCGACCTGAAATCGCCTTCGCGTGCGCTGCGCTGCATGCAGGTGATTACTTCATTGCCGACCACGAAGGCCCGTTTATCTGTGTGCGCACTTTCAATGTACTCCTGCACGAGAACAAGCTCGCCCAACCCCCAGAAAGTATCGAGGATCGACGCAAGCGATGCACGACTCTCAGCCAGCATCACCCCAATGCCCTGCACACCGACGGGCAGTTTGACGATGAACTTATCCCCCGGCAGCGTGTCCGTTACGGAGGCCAACTCCCGCTGATTGGCCAGAACGAATGTCTCAGGGATCGGCAGGGAACAGTCACTCAGTACCTGATACGCATGCACCTTGCTGCGCGTACGCTGAATGGCGTCGGCCCGGTTGACGGATCGGATACTGGCAGCCTCGAACTGCCGTACAATAGCCAATGCATGCTCAACCGGCAGCGCGCCCAATCTGGGCAGCAACCTGCATCCACATGCTTCGGGCATCTCGAAGGGCTCTGAAGCGCCTGCTGTCTTCTGGAAGAGCCCGTCCCCGATTCTGACATCAAGTTCCGCCGGGCTCAGATTCTGAAACGAACAGCCCCTTTGATCCGCGGCTTCGCTCAATTTACGGCAGGCGTAGCCATTGGGTTTGCGGCTCAAGCAAATGATGTGCATTGGGTCAGTTCCAGGTCGCGTTCCGGGCGGCGAATTCTCGAATTCAAGGTTAACTCTGGCAGGAATCAAGCGGCTTCATTCAACTCTCTGTCAACCATGCATAAAGACAACAGAGATTTCGATGTCATCGTCATGGGAGGTGGTCCCGGCGGGTCTTCTGCCGCCGCTATTCTGGCGGAGCATGGCAGGAATGTCCTGATTCTGGAGAAGGAGATCTTTCCTCGATTTTGCATTGGTGAGTCACTTGTCACAGAGACCTACTGGCCTTTCCAGCGACTCGGCCTGCTCGATAGGATGCGGAAAAGCAATTACCCGCGCAAATACAGCGTGCAGTTTGTTTCTTCCTCCGGCAGGGAATCGCAGCCTTTCTACTTCTATAAGACGAACCCGCACGAGAGCTCGATCACCTGGCAGGTGCCCCGTGCGGAGTTCGACACGATGCTCCTGGAAAACGCTGCAAGGAAAGGCGCAGAAGTCAGACAAGGAGCATTGGTGAAGGAAGTCATGTTTGAGGGTGAGAGGGCTGTCGGCGTGGTCATCCAAGCCAGCGGCCAGACCGAATCCCTTCGAGCGGATGTCATCGTGGATTCCACCGGCAGAAATGCGCTTCTGGCCAGACGGCTGAATTTGCGGCAACCGGATCCGTTCCTGAAAAAAGCGGCGATATTTGCCCACTTCAAGAATGCACATAGAGGCCCCGGGATTGATGAAGGCGCGACGCTGATCATTTATTCACGAGAGAACCAGGCTTGGTTCTGGTACATCCCGTTACCGGAAGTAGTGAGCGTCGGTGTGGTCTCTTCGCCTTCGATACTGTTCGAGGGCAGGGAGAGGAATCCGGAAAAGACACTCATGGAAGAGATCGGCATGTGCCCGGCTGTCAGTGAACGGCTCAGAGACGCAACGCTTGCCTCTGAGGTGAATGTCTTGAGCGATTTTTCCTACCGCTCTTCACAGTGCGCGGGGCCAGGCTGGGTGCTGGTTGGTGATGCCTATGGTTTTCTTGATCCGATTTATTCATCGGGGGTCCTGCTGGCGATGGTGTCCGGCATCTGGGCAGCGGATGCGATTCACGAAGGGCTCGATGTCGGCGATGTGTCCGGAAAGCAGCTTGGCAGATTCGAGCCCACATTTGTCCGCGGCCTGGATGCGTTCCGGAAGCTTATCTACGCCTTCTATACGCCCGATTTCAATTTTGGCCGTTTCATCAAGTCCCATCCCCGCCACCTGAAGAATCTCGTTGACATTCTGGTCGGAGATGTGTTTAAAGAGGATGTGCACGACATTTTTGAAGACATGAAAGAATTTGTTGACCTGCCCGATGAGGCTTGGGCTGAGCAAGAAACGACTTCATAAAAGAATTTACAGTAGTATCTTCTTAAAGTTTGTCATTTGCCGATTATACTCATGTCGGCTGCAGTGGGGGGGCGCGGCCCCGGCCGGTTTCCCTCTTCCCCCCGATCATTTAACCATCCACTCGAGGAATAAGAAATGGTTGAAACACCGGAAGCTCCATCGGAGACAAAACGTTCACGAATTTTCGTGCTTGACGATCATCCAATCCTTCGGCAGGGAATGGCATTGCTCGTCAATCAACAGGACGATCTCGTCATATGCGGAGAAGCGGAAGACGCGCTCACAGCCCTCAACAATATCGAATCAAGCCAGCCGGATCTGATGATTGTCGATATCTCGCTGAAGGGCACGAACGGCATCGATTTCATCAAACGATGCCTGGATAAACATCCTGACCTGCCCATTCTTGTGCTCTCCATGCACGATGAATCCCTTTATGCGGAACGGGCCCTCCGGGCCGGTGCTCGCGGCTACATTATGAAGAAGGAAGCCACCGAGAACCTTCTTGAAGCCATCCGAGTCATCCTCAATTCCGGCGTCTATCTCAGCAAATGCGTCTCGGATCGCATGGAGGAAGACTGGCTCAAGCCAGGCCAACGCCCCAAAGGTCCACTCGAACGCCTCAGTGATCGGGAACTGGAAATCCTCGAACAGATCGGACGCGGCCGCAAGACAAGAATCATCGCTGAAGAATTCGGTCTGAGCGTCAAGACTGTCGAGGCTCATCGCGAGCACATCAAAGCCAAGCTCAAAATCGGCAGCGCAAATGAGCTCCTCCGTTACGCGACCCAGTGGACAGAGAGTATGAGGATGGAGTGAGGCGCTTCGCAGCATTCCTGCAAGCACCATCCTTTTGACTCTCGCGGACTTCGGGCGCTAAAAGCTCATCCGATAGAGCATCCAGTAGATCGTCACACCGGTCACGGAAACGTACATCCAGATGGGCAGAGCCCATCGTGCGATGCGTGCATGTTTATCCATCTGCCCTTTGAATGCGCGGTAGATGGCGATGATGGCCAGCACCGGCACCGCGGCCGCCAGGACCGAATGGGTGATAAGGATGGTGAAGTAAATGGTGCGGACGACACCGGCGCCCTGAAATGGTGTACTGCCGCTGTAGGCGTGGTAGTACAGGTACGAACACAGAAAAACTCCGGACGTGCCGAACGCAGTCAGCATGCAGACTTTGTGCGGCATGACTCTTTTCTGCCTGATGAAAATGAATCCAGCTAAGAGCAGGCAGAAAGCAGCGCCATTGAGGCAGGCATTCAGAGGCGGAAAGATCCGGAGCGGCATGATAGTGATCAGCGAATGGGCATCCTGCCTCAGCATTCGCAGACCATCTTCCTCAAGTCCATCGTAATAACCGCGGATGATCCCTCGTTCGTCCACCAGCACCATTTTCTGGGTGTGATGAAAATCGCCGCCGCCACCAGCAACTTTAAACCCCTTCCTGATCAGGGCGTTGACCCGCTCCTTATCGCCGGTGAGGAAGAGCCAACGTTGGCGGTCGGCGCCGAAGAGATCCGCGTATTTTCTCAGAACTTCCGGTGTGTCATATTCAGGGTCGATCGTCACGGTGACGAACCGTATTTCTTCTGAGAGCTTCGCATTCAGCCCCTTCATCGCCTTCGTGAGCTCTACGCACGGGCCCGCGCAGCGGGTGAAGATGAAGTCTGCGATCCACACCTTCCCTTTGAGGTCGTTGTTGGTGACCAGGCCACCATGCCGCTCCTGGAGCTCGAAATCGGCGAGATTGCCGAGTTCTCTGAGACGAAGTGATTCCATGCTTCCCACCCCGACAAACTCAGAATGCAGATCACCACACAGAAGAAGCACGCCGGCCATGCATATCCGTGATCTGTTATTCACTTCGATCCCCTCGCTCTCTTTGCCCCGCCAGCCTCGCTGTTCCTGCGAAGGTAAAGATTGCGAAGACCACGACGACCGCCATTGAAATCCCCAGGGATGGCTGACCTTCCACTCTGTGTTCGCTCAAAGCCTGTCGAATGGCTGCCAAACCATAGGTCAACGGATTTACAGCCATGACCCATCGAATCCCGGCGCCCGCGCCGCTTGAAGGGAACAGGGCCCCCGACAGGAGCCACATGGGCATCAGAAACAGATTCATAATCGCATGAAAACCGGCCACGGATTCCATCTTCCAGGCGAACAGGTAACCAAGACCTGTCAGGCCAAGACCGACCACAAACATGAACAGCGCACAGACAACCAACGATACAAGTCCCGGCGTAAAACCTGCGAACGGCGCAAGCAGCAGAAACAGCATCGCCTGCAGGAAACCAATCACAGTGCCACCGAAAATCTTCCCACACACCACCGCGTACGGTGAGACTGGGGACACCAGTACTGCCTGGAGAAAACCTTCGCGCCGATCTTCGATGATGGAGATGGTCGCAAAGATGGAGGTGAACAGAAGGATAAGAATCAGCGTGCCTGGAAAGAAGTATTCGAGGTAGTTCATGCCCTCCGGAGCCGATGGCGGCCGGAACGAATCTTTCAGCCCGAATCCGAACAGAAGCCAGAAGACGATTGGCGTCCCCAGTGCGCCGATCACACGATTGCGCTGGCGAAAGAATCGAACGACCTCCCGGCGAGCCAGGGACCATGCAGGCAAAACGAATCCAGGCGCGAGTGTCTGCTCCGGCATGATCATTCGGCCACCACGGATTCGAACTGATGTCCGGTAAGGTGGACAAAAACGTCCTCCAGGGTCGGCCGTCCCACGGTCACGGCCTCGATCTCACCGGGAAAGGACTCCACCAGCTCCGGCACGAATTCCGGGCCGTCCGGCATTTCGAGTAGCACCGCGTCGTCCACCACTTTCCCTTCATGGCCGAATCGTTCCTTAATCTGCTCGTAGAGATGTTCAGGATCTGTTGCACTCACCGTGATCACATATCCACCAATTCTTTCCTTCAAAGAATCAGGCGTGCCCTCGGCTACCAGGTTGCCTCGATCGAGGAATGCAATTCGATCGGCGCGGTCAGCTTCCTCCATGTAGTGGGTCGTCACCAGCACCGTCAGTTCCTGTTCGTTCTTCAGCTCGTTCAGGTAAGACCAGAAGTCCTGCCGCCCGCCGGGATCGAGTCCCGTAGTCGGTTCATCGAAGAGGAGCAGTTCGGGCGAGTGGATCAGTCCTTTGCAGAGCTCAAGCCGGCGCATCAGGCCACCTGAAAGTTTCTCTACAATCTCATCCGCTCTATCCGTCAGTCCGAGCCGGCCGAGCAGTTCATCCACACGCTTATTGAGGTCGCTGCCGGTCAGGCCGTACAGGTGGGCCTGGTGCTCGAGGTTTTCACGCACCTTCAGTCTCTTGTCCAAACTGGCATTCTGGAATACAACGCCAATGCGTGACCGGATGCTGAAGTGTTCCTTCTCACAATCGAAGCCAAGAATCTTCGCATTGCCGCTGGAAGGCAGCAGCGACGTGGAAAGAATCTTGAACAACGTCGTCTTTCCACCACCGTTCGGGCCTAACAGCGCATAACACTCGCCCCGGGCGACCGAGAGCGAGACTTCGTTCAAGGCTCTCCGTTGCCCGTAGTAATGCGAGATGGATTCCGTTTCGATGATGGAGTCAGACATATTTCTCGTCAGAACGCTGATACAGAGGCGCGCTATCTTCCAAACCAAAATCGAGGTGCCAAATCATGATCATCGATTCACACGTCCATACCGGTGTTACCAAGTACGTGCCAGTTGAAGCTCTGGTCGGACAGATGGACGCCGCGGGCATCGACAAAGCGATTCTCGTTCAGTATGGGGGCCAGTTCGACAACACGTACGAAAAGGAAGTCTGCGAACGCTATCCCGGCAAGTTTGCGCCGTGGGGGATGGTAGACACTTCGAGTCCGGATGCGGCCCGTCTTTTCAAAGAGGCGGTCGAGCGTGACGGCATGGTCGGCTTCAGAGTTCCTGCCGGGGCCCGTTCGGTGAATGGCGATCCGTGGGACATGTGGAAGACCCTGGAGCAGCACGACGTGGTGGCCTCGCTTTCGGGCAGCCGCGACAACTATGGCACGCCGGAAACTGCAGAGCTCATCGAACGCCACCCCGGCATCCGCTTCCGCATCGAACACCTCGGCCACCCTCAGCTTGACGAAGATGCGCCATTCCCGAAGTTTCAGAAAGTGCTCGATCTGGCCCGATTCTCCAACGTAGTCATCAACTACTCCGGTCTGTATGGCGCGAGCAAGGAGGGCTTCCCATACAAAGACATCGAACACTTTCTGAAAATGATCTACGACGCGTTCGGCCCTCACCGCATCATGTGGGGAAGCGATTTTCCACCGGTCTGCATGCGCGAAACAGTCGCCATGAATCTCGAGCTCTTCAAAGAAGGATTCGGCTTTCTCACGGACGAGGATCTTGAATGGATACTCGCCGAGTCAGCATTGAAGTTCACGCGATTTGTTTGAGCGGGAGCAGGATTCAGGCTTCAGTGTTCAGCATCCCCACGGACCTTGCGGGCTGGGATGTAAAGACCTCCATGCAACATGGGCCTGTCCGTTCCAGCCTCGTTAGCTACAGATCGGAAAGCGATGTTCAGATGGATGTTGGAGTAACGGCTTTAGCCGGGTCTTCATTGCCGGACGGAAGAACCCGGCTGAAGCCGTTACTCCAACGAACTCTTCCACTTGTGACAATGACGAGCTCATGCGGTGCAGATCCCAATTCCTGATCCCCGAATCCAGAATGTCATGAATCTCCAAGACGCCTTCACCGACTTCTCAAAACTTCAGCTTCCTGAAAGGGAAACAGAAATGAGCCGGAGATACCTGCAGGTCATCTGCCGGTGGATCCCCGTGGGGATGAGCTACTTTAACGAATGGCCCGGCAGGCCGCGGTGCGGCCACTTCTTTGGCGGGGTGCTCTGGTACGGACAGGAAACCGCCATGTCCGCAGCAACGTTCGCGGTGGCCGCATCCTCAAGGGAATTTGATGAGGCCCTCGCTGGGATCTCCGCGGACGAGGCCAGGCAGGTGGCGCTTAAAGGGCTTCGCTACCTTTGCTTCGTTCACGACACCGGGCCTGAAGACTGCGTTCGACCTGAAGAGAGCTGGGGGCGGACGGAACCTGCCGGGACCAAATGGGGCGAGCGAGGCGGCGGTTTCTTCCGGGAAAGCCAGTGCGGCAGGACCATTTCCGGCCTGGCGCTCACGGCCGCGCTGCTGAAGGACCTGTTGAGCGATGAAGAAAGTGAAATGCTCGCAAACATTGCGGCCGATTACATGGAACGGTTCGAAACGATGGAACCGAAGGCCGGCGTGTATCACGACACCCAGACCGAAGAGAACGCCTGGACAGCACTGGGAATCATCGCGTGCATCCTGCTCCTCCCGGATCATGAACGAGCAGATGCGTGGATGGAACGGGCGAAGCTCTGGCTATTCCGAACCACGACACTG
>Ga0187827_10005050_pt1 | contig 15807 bp, 12 predicted proteins | sample ETNtaG_39_FD_167969 | JGI IMG/M metagenome (GOLD analysis project Ga0187827, IMG submission 167969) | Marine microbial and viral communities from oxygen minimum zone, Eastern Pacific Ocean - ETNP2014_SV_150_PacBio MetaG (Illumina Assembly) | ecosystem: Environmental > Aquatic > Marine > Hypoxic...
CTAACCAAATTCAGGAACGCAGTCAGCGAAAGCACCGACTTGCAAGAGAAGGTAAAAGCCGGTGCTGACCTAGTAGCACTTGGCAAAGAAAACGGCTACGACTTCACGCTGGAGGAACTCGAAAGCGGCTGGAAGCAGTTACAGGAATCCGAAGAAGGACTGACCGAGTTCGAGTTGGATGTGGTTTCCGGCGGTCAACACAGGAGAGGGTGCTGATTCTTAAGTAATTTTACCCATCGCCACCTCACCCAGTCAATCTGCCTGACCGTCGCCGTAGTCTACGAAGTTTTTCAAACATAAAAACAAATTTAAGGACAAGTATTATGAAAGAATTATCGCCTACCGCTGAAGCTATCCGTCATTATAAGTTAAATGCCAGCGGAGGTTATGAAGAGTGGTCCAAGGTGTCGTGCACAGAAAATTACAGAATGCATGTTCCTTCAATGGGGTTCGATGTTTCAGGCCCCGCTGAAATTCAAGAAGTGATTTTTGGATGGCTTGCTGAAATTGAGGCCAAACAAGAGTTAGTAGATATAGTTGAATTTGGATCCACCGTAACTTGCTATCTACACATCTCTGACAAAGACGGAACAGTTTTGGATATCGTTGAAATTTTCAAAATTGATGATGTCGGAAGGGTGGAGGAAATTTGGGCGTTATGAGCAAACCACTAACAACAATTTTTTCGCCGCTGATGGAGGGACGTAAATGTCTGGCTCATCGCTCTCGTCCCCAAGGTCGATGTAGTCCCATTCAAGGGCACACGACTTCTTCGACCTCCTAGTCTCGAACGCCGTCCATGGTCACATCTTATTTCAAAGGGAGCTAGTGTTAATGAATCAACAATTTTTGGGACTGCTCTACACGAGGCAGTCAATAGTCGTCGTTACGAAGTCGCCAAGGTGCTTTTAGAAAACGGAGCTAGTGTTAATGCCAAAACTAATGTTGGTAAAACAACGCTAGACCGGGCCACTGGCATAATCGCCGACCTCCTCCGCAAACACGGAGCCAAGTCTAGTGAAGAATTGAAAGCTGAAAGCAAATGAAACACCTCCTACTCACAGCAATCGCAGCCGTGGTGCTGGTGGGGTGTGGGCCATCAGTTCCAGACATCTCAATTCACGATGCTGCCATAGACGGAAACATCGAAGCCGTGAAACAGCACTTGGCTGCTGGTACGGATGTGAATGCGACGGAATCGAAGTTCCCTCGAAACACTCCTTTGCATAGTGCGGTGATGTACGATCGCCGTAACATTGACGGACTCCTTGAACTCGCCGAACTCCTAATCGCTGGAGGTGCGGATGTGAATGCGGAGGATGATGAGTGGAGGACTCCTTTGCATCGTGCGGCATCTGCCGGCCGCAAAGAGATCGCCGAACTGCTAATCGCCAAAGGTGCGGATGTGAAGATGGAGGATATTTTTGGACAGACTCCGTTGCATCATGCGGCTCGTTTTCACAAGGAAATCGTCGAACTACTCATCGCTAAAGGTGCGAATGTGAACGCACTAATTATGTCTGGTCGATACCAAGGCCAGACACCGCTAGATAAGGCCGGTTGGGAAACCGCCGACCTCCTCCGCAAACACGGCGGCAAGACGGGTGAAGAATTGAAAGCTGAAGGCAAATGAAACACCTACTACTCACAACAATCGCAGCCGTACTGGTTGTGGGGTGTAAGATGATAGCGTCTCCACAAATTGCTGTTTCAAAAAAAGCAGAACCTGTTTCAGGGCAACGTGTTCAATCGAATTCAGACCTCAATGGCAGGCAGCACGATCACACATCCCTGGATGATTTCGACCTGAGTTTGTTGCCTTATCAATCCAAGCTCACAATTGAGAGATTAATCCGGCGAAAATTAATCAGTGGACATAGAAGTGCTTTTAATAATATTCATCAACGTTCGAAGGAATTCGGCATAATCGAAGTATTAGAGCTTTTGACAGTGAAAGACCGAGCACATTTTCTGCGAATTTACGATAGCGGTACCGATAAAAATACGATCAACCGACTTCTTGCTTCGGAGTTTAAGCACGTAGGTCCTAGAAGAAGGGTAACGGCACTGATTAAAGAAGCACGTGCTACTCCGATAGAAGGTGAGAGACTCATTATCAGCGATTTTGACAACACTCTCAAACCGACTAAGGACCCAATAGTTGGTGGCGATGTCTATCCGGGAACCGTCAAATTGTTAAAGGCACTCGATCAGAAATACCAAGGAGATGTTCATATAGTCACAGCTCGACCCGTTTTGGGTCGTGGACCACTTAAATCGACTAAGATTACTTATAACAGCGTTTCTACTGGCAATCTTGCCGGTGCATTTGGTTACTTGGTGGGTTTGTATAATCCTATCGCAGAACGCAAGGTGGAAAATATTCGTAAGCTTTTGACTCGAAATCCGGATGCCAAGGTTATCCTCATTGGTGATGATGGGGAAGCTGACGCGAGCGTCTACCTGAGGATTATCAGAGAATATCCTGATAGAGTGGAAGCAGCACTCATTCATAAAGTTCTTGGCAAACAACTCCCAGAAGCATTTTCTTCGAGTCCAAAAGTGATAATTTATGAAAACTTTGAAGAAGCGGCCTCACAACTTCACGCAAAAGGCATTATCACTAGCTTCCAAATGGAAGAAATTGCTCAAGAATTTTAAGACTTTTCTTAGTAGCTGGTATCAGTATGGTTTCAGCTTGAACACTAAAAGCTCAAAGGCAAAATAAACGGTGCAAAAAGCGACGTTGATCAAGGCTGGAATGATTGACCTAGCCAAGCGAACGGAGAAACTGACAGTAGTTTTGATGACAAATTTCAGATGGATTATAATGGCTATGTTTCTTTGGCCGTTTAGCCAAGCGCTGGCAGAAGAACGAGTTCAGGGCCGACGTTCGCTCGTGCTGGAAAATGACAAAGCACGCCTGGTATTGGATATTGCCGGCGGTTCGATTCCTGAGTTTCGCTTTAATGACTCCGAACTTAACCCGCTTAACTGGGGCCGCCGCAACCCGGGCGATCAGCCCGGCTCGATGGGCCACTTTCTCTGTTGCGACCGTTGGGGACCCCCGTCTGATGCCGAAGGAAAAAACGGCATGCCCTATCACGGCGAATCCGCAAAAGTTGTTTGGAATGTATTGCAGGATGCCGAGACAACAGCTGCTGGCATTCACGCCCGTATGGCAGCGGATTTGCCGCTGGCAGGGATGGCAGTTGATCGCTCCGTCACTTTGGCCGCGTCCTCGCCGTTTTTTGTTGTCAGCGAGACGATCACGAATAACAACAAACTCGGTCGCATTTTCAATATTGTACAACATCCGACTATTGGCCCGCCGTTCCTCGAAGAGAATTGCGTAGTCGATTCCAACGGCCGCCGCGGGTTTGCGCAGGGCGGCTTGATGCCAAATCCGGAGCAGCTGGAGTTTCTTTGGCCAAGCGCGATTACAAAGGATGGCAAACGGGTTTTAATGCGCCGAATGACCGATAGTGAAGAACCAAGCGTCACCTCGTTCGTGATCGACGAAGACCTAGGCTGGGCGGTCGCCAGCAACGGAAAAAGGGGATTGCTGTTCGGTTACGTCTGGAAGCGGAGCGACTACCCGTGGTTCAATCATTGGTGGAAGTTAAAGGATGGTAAACCACATGCGCGCGGGTTGGAGTTTGGCTCTACTGGATTGCATCAGCCATTTCCGGTGTTGGTAAAGAAGAGGGAAATTTTCGGTCAACAATTGTTCGAACATCTCGATGCGGGCAAGAATACCACCAAGAGCTATGCCTGTTTTTTAGCGAAGATACCGGACGACTTTGCGGGTGTTAGCAAGGTGGTTATCGACGGTGAATTGCTGGTGATTGCCGAGCGAGTGGGGAAGCGACCTCGCACGATTAAAATTGCCACCGGTGGTTTAATTCGGTAGTGCCCGCCTAGACGTAAAGAACAAATGAAGAAATCAAAGGCATTCCTATCTGTAACCTCTATTTTCGCAATATTTGTTGCCCGTTTTGATGCGGCAGAGTCTCGACCTAATATTCTTTTCTGCATCTCCGACGATCAGTCTTATGCGCATGCGGGAGCCAACGGAGATCCGGTCGTGAAGACGCCAGGCTTTGATCGTGTCGCACGCGAAGGGTTGCGATTTATTCATGCGTTTTGTGATGCCCCGACCTGTGGCCCTTCGCGGAGCGCGATTCTCACAGGACAACCGATTTGGCGATTGGAAGAGGCGGGCAACATTCATAGTACTTTGCCGGCGAAGTTTGCTACTTACACCAAGCTACTTGAGGATGCTGGTTACGCGATCGGTTTTACCGGTAAAGGGTGGAGCCCGGGGCGGCTTGAGGCAGGTGGCCGAACGGCCAATCCAGCCGGTCCGCGGTTCGAAGGCAAGAAATTGAAGGCTCCCTTCAAAGGCATAACAAAAAAAGACTATGCGGCAAACTTTGACGGCTTTCTCGCACAAGTGTCTGAGGATCAACCATTCTGTTTCTGGCTGGGGACGCACGAACCGCACAGAGGTTTCGAGAATGGCGCGGGGCGACGAACCGGAAAAGATCCTGCCAAGGTCGTAGTGCCGCCGATCTTTCCCGATCATCCGATTGTGAGAAATGACATTCTCGATTACTACGTGGAGATTGAGCATTTCGATCGTATGGTCACCCGAGCGATCAAAACCTTGGAAGCAGTCGGCCAACTTGAGAACACCATTGTGGTGGTCACCAGCGATCACGGCATGCCGTTTCCGCGAGCTAAGGCGAGTCTGTACGATGACGGTGCCCGTGTGCCGTTGGCGATTCGTTGGTCCAAGGGTATTCGGAACTCAGGCCGCGTTGTGAATTCGTTCGTGAATCTCAGCGATCTTGCCCCTACTTTTCTGGAAGCAGCCAGCTTGCGACCACCACAAATGATGACCGCTATTAGCTTAATGGATGTGTTTGCGAACAAACTGAAGGCAGATCGTGCGAGTGCTTACATTGCGATGGAGCGCCACGATGGTTGTCGCAAAGGTGGCAAGGGCTTTCCGTGCCGGGCGATTCGGACGAAAGATTTTTTATACGTCAAAAACCATGAGCCCGACCGCTGGCCGGCGGGTAATCCGGATCGCGAGTTCTGTGCTCGCTACATCCCGTTTGGCGAGGTTGACTCCTCGCCGACCAAGACATTGATCATGGACAACAAAGACAAGTCAGCTTTCAAGCACTTTTATGATTTGGCTTTTGCCAAGCGACCCGGCGAAGAACTCTATTCGATCAAGAGCGATCCCGGTCAACTCGTCAACTTGGCCGGGAATCCCGAGTTTGCCGATATGCAAAAGAAGATGCGGTCGCGACTGCAGAAACATTTAATCAAAACCAAGGATCCTCGGGCCCTTGGTCTGGATGCGCCTTGGGACTACTATCCGTATTATGGCTTGCGCCGGAATAAAAACTGGGCGGTCGATCTGAAGCCTTCTTCAAAGAACTAATCTTTTTTCCGACCAATGAAACACCTCCCACTCACAACAATCGCAGCCGTGTTGTTGCACACATGGAAAACGGGTAAGGGTTTGTGGGAAATACCCGGCATTGCTAGGATCACGTCACAAGGCAACAGATGAAACTCCACCGATTGTTTATTGGATGTGCTACCGTGGCATTCAGCTTGGCTACTGCTGATGCCCAGCAAGGTAAACCCAATTTCATTGTCGTGTTCTGCGATGATCTTGGCTACGCGGATATCGGTCCTTTTGGTTCCAAGACCCATGCTACCCCTGTTCTGGACAAAATGGCGGAGGAGGGCATGCGGCTTACGGACTTTTACTCGACCTGCTCCGTTTGCACACCGTCACGGTCCAGCTTAATGACTGGATGTTATCCGCGCCGGGTCAACATGCATGTGGATGAAAAGAACCTGTGCGTTCTGTTTCCTGCTGCCAGCAAAGGCCTTAATCCCAGCGAGATCACCATTGCCGAGATACTCAAGAAGCAGGGTTATGCCACCATGTGTATTGGCAAATGGCACCTGGGTGATCACCCCGACTTTATGCCTACCTCTCAGGGCTTCGACCATTACCTTGGTATTCCCTATAGCAACGACATGAATCGCAAGGAGGTGCCGCTACCTTTGGTACGCGACCTGACCGTGGTCGAGGATAGCGTACATCGAGACACAACGATCACTGCTCGCTATACCGCCGAAGCCGAGGGGTTCATCAAGGCAAACAAGGACAATCCCTTCTTCCTTTATCTTCCCCACACCGCGGTGCATGGACCGCTGACTCCAGGTGCAAAGTTTAAGGGTAAAAGCCAGGACGGCCCTTACGGTGACTGGGTGCAGGAGGTAGACTGGTCCATGGGCCAGTTATTCAGGGTGCTGGAGGAAACCGGTATCGATGACAACACGCTGGTACTGTTCACGTCAGACAACGGGTCGGCGAGAGAGAAACAGGGCAGCAACCTGCCACTGCGTGGTCGAAAGGGTCGTACCGACGAGGGCGGCATGCGGGTTCCATGTATTGTGCGTTGGCCGGGCAAAATTCCAGCAGGCATAAGCAGCGGTGCGCTAACATGCACAATGGATCTGCTACCCACGATGGCACGACTTGCCGGCGGCAAGGCGCCAAGTGACCGTGTTATAGATGGTAAAGACATCTGGCCCATCCTTAGCGGTAAAAACGTGGATGCTGACCCGCGTGATGTGTTTTTTTACTACCAAATGGACCAGCTGCAAGCAGTCCGGTCCGGCGACTGGAAACTGTTCTTGGCGATGAGTTCCAAGAAGCGCAACTGGGGGAAGCCCGAGGGCAGGACCGGGTTGAAACTGTTCAACTTGGCCAAGGACATCCATGAGGACAACAACGTGGCTGCTGCCAACCCTGGGGTGGTGAAACGGTTGATCTCATTTGCCGAGGAAGCCCGGGAGGATCTAGGTGATGTGGATCGCCCAGGAAAAGGCCAGCGCAAGGCCGGCTGGGTGAATAAGCCTTCCCCGCGGTTGCTTAATAAATGAAACTCCTACTCACAACAATCGCAGCCGTGCTTTTGGTGACACTTAGCCAATCGCTTGGTTTTGCTGCTGAATCTTTGCCTTTGCCCAAGGAGACGCCGTGGGACTTGGCAGCACTGAAGGAGGTTCCAGCATTTGAGTGGATAAGGCAAAAGAGAGGGGTGCATTCGATGTTATATGCGGGTGAAAAATATCGTGGTAAACCATCGCGCGTCTTCGCGTACTACGCTTCGCCCAAGACGCTTGGCAAGGGTGGCGATGACAACGTGCCTGGCGTAGTGCTTGTGCACGGAGGTGGAGGCACAGCGTTTGCAAATTGGACAGAGTTATGGGCCAAGCGCGGCTATGCGGCCATTGCTATGGACTTGGCCGGTTGCGGTGAGGGCCGCCAACGACTTCCAGATGGAGGGCCGAACCAGGGTCACACCGAAAAGTTTGGCACGATTGATGAGCCTTTGGAGAACCAGTGGTCATACCATGCGGTGGCCAATGTGGTGCGAGGGCATTCGTTGCTACGCAGCTTCAAGGAAGTGGACGCCGATCGCATCGCGTTGACGGGGATCAGTTGGGGCGGCTATCTCACCTGCATTGTGGCCGGAGTGGACGACCGGTTCACAGTAGCCATGCCGGTTTATGGCTGCGGTTATTTACGTGAAAATAGCGCATGGAAGAAGGAGGAATTCGGCAAGATGACGCAGTCGCAGTCGGACAAATGGCATCGACTCTGGGATCCCTCCCGCTACATTGGCTCTGCGAAAATGCCAGTAATGTTTCTGAACGGCAGCAATGATTTTGCCTATCCGCTGGACAGCTACGCGAAGACTTGTAAGCTGGTACAGAGTGAAAAGAATTATAGCATTCAGCTTCACATGAAGCACGGGCATATATTTGACTTCCCAGAATTCTTTTTGTTTGTGGACCAATACATCCTCAAAGGCACACCTATGCCGTTGGTCGTCCGGCCGATTATTAAGGAGGGTAGTGTTTCCGCGACTGTGAAGTCTTCGACCAAACTCCTTAGTGCCAATCTCCATTACACTAGCGGCCCGCATGAACAAAACGGAAAGCGCCAATGGACTACGGTGCCGCTCATCGTCGACGGCCAACAAATCCACGGAGTAGCTCCTCCTAAGAATACCACAGTGTGGTACATTGATGTGCGTGACGAACGCAAGGCAGTCACGAGTAGTGAGGTGATGGTCGTAACCCAAGGCGGGTGAAGAATTGAAAGCTGACGGGAAATGAAATACGTACTACTCACAACAATCGCAGGCGTGCTGTTGGTGGGGTGTGCCACAACGGTGGAAACCGAGCCAGCCACTTACATGGATGTGAAAGGGGGAGAAAAAGTCGGTAATGACAAGGTTAATACGGTGAGCAAGAAAGATTCATCCACGTCCAACTCTAACTCCGTCGCCGTATCCAGTTCTAACTCTGTCGTCGTAAGTAGTAGTATCAGTTATGTGGACAAGGATCAAAAGACAGGCGAATTGCATTACAAAAACACAAACGGAGAGGCCACACTCAAGGTCATCAATTCAGACGGAAAGGTAGTTTATGATGGCCCCGTCAATACCAAGGAGCAAAAGTCCAAAGTGCCGACTGAGGCGATGAAATGGTTAGAGAAAGTGAACATCAAGGTTGAGGAGGTGAACATCAAGGTAAAGCCGCCCGCTGTCAACTAAACCAACCCACTCCACCATTTGAAGGAAAATGAAAAAATGCCCACATTGTGATAAAGTTCTAATGGCTTCAATTTTACCTCAATGTTCGTGGTGTGGAGGTGAATTAAAGGAAAATGAGCTGCGTAAGTCTAAAGAGGAGATTCTACAGCGATGGGAAAAAGACAAGAAAGACAATGAGTATCAAAAAAATCTAGATAAACATGGTAAAGAAATAAGAAAAGATTTTGAGAGGGAAGTCGCGCATCTGGTGCAGCATCCAGTTCACCGCCCCCCCCTTCGATGATGTGTCACTTATAGTGATTCCCTTGAGGGAAACGCCAATAGCCTCTGCTTGTTCAAGGTCCACATTTCTGACGCCCTCAAAGGGCTCGTCGACTGCCTCCACCAGCAATACAACCAATCACTGAATCCAACTACTTCAGTGTCTTGTTTACGGGTCAACATATGGTGCAACACGCAGCAACATAGGAATGCTCTTTGCACTTGATTGATTTGGCTCGGACAACTATTTTGCTCCGGAATGAGACGCAGTTGAATCCACTGTTTCAGTAAGCAGGGGAAAACTCCGTTTCACTCGATATATTTGTAGGGTTAAATATACCTGAAACCAAGGCCCATTGAATTCTTTGATCTGAACCAGGATTCATGGTTTTATTTATTATGAAGTTATTTTTATGCGTTCTATGTCTGGCGCCTGTTTCTGGATTGATGGGCGTTGTGGGGGAGGTTGATTTCAATCGGGACGTCCGTCCAATCCTCGCGGATAAATGCTTTGCCTGCCACGGGCCGGACGAGGAAGGGCGCAAGGCGAAACTGAGGCTGGATGACCGGGCGGTGGCGGTGAAGAAGGGTGCGATTATCCCCGGTAAACCGGATGAAAGCGAGGTTGTCCTGCGCATTTTTTCCGATGATCCCGATGAGGTGATGCCGTCTCCTGAGTCCAATGCCACCTTGACTGCCGAACAGAAGGACATCCTCCGCAAGTGGGTTGCCGACGGGGCTGAGTACAGCCTGCATTGGGCCTTTGTTCCCCCGAAGCGCGCCCCAGCGCCCGCCGTCAATGAGGCTTCCTGGCTCCGCAACGATATCGACCGTTTCATTCTAGGCAATTTGGAGAGGAACGGATTGAAGCCTTCGCCGGAGGCTGATCGTCACACCTTGGTTCGCCGTGTCTACCTCGACCTGATCGGTTTGCCGCCCACGCCCGAGGAGGCCGACTTCTACGTTAGCGACAAGAGTCCGGAGGCTTACGGCAACCTCGTTGACCGTCTGTTGAAATCTCCTCGATACGGAGAACGTTGGGCCAGAGCTTGGCTCGATCTAGCCCGATACGCCGACACCAACGGTTATGAGAAGGATCGTTCTCGCGCTATTTGGCCTTACCGGGACTGGGTTATCAAGGCGCTCAATGAGGATATGCCCTTCGACCAGTTCACCATCGAGCAAATCGCCGGGGATATGCTCCCGAATCCTACGCCGAGCCAAATCATCGCCACCGGTTTCCATCGAAACACCATGCTCAACGAGGAAGGCGGCATTGATCCGCTTGAGTTTCGATTCCATGCAATGGTCGACCGGGTGGCCACAACCGGTGCAGTCTGGATGGGGCTTGCGACGGTCTGTGGTCAATGCCATTCCCACAAGTACGATCCCTTTTCCCAGACCGACTACTACCGCCTCATGGCGCTCCTCAACAACGCCGACGAACCTGACTACCTTATTCCAGATCCTAAAATCCTCGAACGTCGCAAGGTCGTCGTGGAAGAGATTGCCAGGGAGGAGTCGGTTCTCGAAAAGAAAATACCGCGTTTCGAGGAAAAGTTTGTCAAATGGTTGAGCGAGCAAAGGCCCGCTGCCACCAAATGGCAGGTCATGCGACCCACCTTCATGAAGACCAACCTTCCTCGCCTTGAGGTGCTGGGGGATGGTTCCCTCTTCTCTACCGGGGACATTACAAAGCGGGACACTTTCATTTTGCGTTTTCGTTCTGAAAACCCGGTCACTGCCGTGCGTCTCGAGGTCATGCCCGACGATCGTCTGCCAGCGGGCGGTCCGGGGCGCTGTTACTACGAGGGCCGCAAGGGGGATTTCTTTCTTAGTGAGGTGACGGGCAAAGCCAACGGCAAACCTGTCAAATTTGTAGATCCTTCGCATAGCTTTGGCAAAATCAGCATTGGCAGCGGCAAGGCTCATGCCGCCAATGTTCTTGATGGTGAAGGTTCCACTGGTTGGTCCACTTCGGGTCGCGAAGGCCAATCAAGCCAACTGGTCCTGCGTTTGGAAAACCCTTTGTCAGCTGGAACGGAACTGGAAATCAGCATGCTTTTTGAACGGCATTACGCTGCCAGTTTGGGTCGGTTCCGTTTCGCTGCCACCTCGACCAAGGAAAAAGCCAAGGCCAAGCAGTTGCCGGCGGAAATCGAGGACTTGCTCGTGGCAGGGAAAGGTGGCCTGAATCCAATTCAACGGGACAAGCTGCGCAGGTATTTCCTTCTTACGGCTTCCGAGTTTGCCACGTTCCGCAAACCGATCGAGACCCTCCGGAATAGGTTGCCAAAGCTCCCTGTCACGATGATCATGCGTGAACGCCCTGCAGACAACCCTCGCCCCACGTTCCGTCATCATCGAGGCGAATACCTCAGTCCCAGGGAAAAAGTGACGCCTGGCGTGCCTGCTGCTTTTCCGTCCCTCCCCGAGGGTGAGTTGGCCAACCGGCTTACCTTTGCCAAGTGGCTGGTCAGCGCGAGGAATCCATTGGTGGATCGCGTTACGGTCAACCGGGCTTGGCGAGCATTTTTCGGGGCTGGTCTCCTGCGCACCAGCGGAGATTTCGGTACCCAATCGGAGTCTCCCGACCATCCCGAGCTTCTTGATTGGCTGGCAGTGGAGTTTCGGGAGCAGGGGATGTCCATGAAGAAACTTCATCGTCTCATCGTGACCAGTGCGACCTATCGGCAGGATTCGCGTGTCACGCCCGAGTTGCTGGCTCGCGATTCTGACAATCGTCTCCTCGCCCGGGGGCCTCGCCACCGTCTCGACGCCGAAGTCATCCGAGATCTCATGCTGGCAGCCAGCGGACAACTATCGTTGAAAATGTACGGCCCTAGTGTGTACCCCCCACAACCTGCAAGCGTGACGGCCGTTAGCTACGGCGCCACAAAGTGGAACGTGTCCAAAGGGGAAGATCGTTATCGCCGGTCCCTTTATACCTTCTCAAAGCGGACCGCCCCTTTCGCTGGTTTCGCCACCTTCGACGCTCCCTCGGGAGAAGGATGCGTCGCCCGGCGAAACCGCAGCAACACCCCCTTGCAGGCCCTCACCTTGTTGAACGACGAAATGTTCGTCGAGCTGGCTCAACTCTTGTCCCGGGAAGCTGTCAAGCTTCCCGGGGGGGCACAGGTCGAATTCTTCTTCCGCAAATTCCTCACCCGGTCACCGACGCCAACCGAAAGAGTCCTCATGCAAAAGTTTCTCCAAGTGCAGCGTGAACGTCTAGAGCAAGGTGAACTGGACGCCTCGCAAATCATGGACCAAAAAAACGCCTCGAATGAATTAGCTGCCTTGGGCTTACTGGCTCGGGCTATCATGAACTTGGACGAAGCTGTCAACAAACAATGAACTCCTCCACCTCAAGTTTCCTTCAGGCCCGTACCCGCCGTCATTTCTTTCAGGATTGCGGCCTTGGTCTCGGCAAGATTGCCTTGGCTTCCCTGTTCGCGGGAGAGTTGGCTGGAAAATCTTTCGGCAAACGCCCCCTTGATTTTAGTGCCAAGGCGAAGCGAGTTATCTTCCTCTTCATGGCGGGTGCTCCCAGTCAGCTTGAATTGTTCGACTACAAACCCAGGTTGGTAGAACTTGAGGGTAAGCCGATCCCCCCTTCCATCATCAGGGGCCAGCGCTATGCCTTTATTCAACCCGATGCCGCCGTCCTCGGCCCGCGTTTCCGCTTTGCCAAGCACGGCGAATCAGGAGCCGAGCTTTCGGAAGCACTGCCACATTTGGCCAAGGTCGTCGATGAACTCGCCATCGTGAAGTCCGTCCAAACCGGTTTTTTCAACCATGCGCCTGCTCAGCTTTTCGTTAACACGGGGAGTGGCATCCCTGGCCGCCCCAGCATGGGGTCTTGGCTAAGCTACGGCATCGGAAGCGAGGCCAATGACTTACCCGGCTTTGTCGTCCTCAAGAGCGGTGGCAGCTTGAGCGGCGGTGCCGCCATGTGGAGTTCGGGATTCCTACCATCCGAGCATCAAGGCGTACCTTTTCGAGCCCAAGGTGACCCCATACTGCACGTTTCCAACCCACCAGGCATCGACTCGCGGGCTCAGCGTGATTCACTGGACCTTATACGCAACCTGAATAGGGAGCGTCTGGGCATCGTCGGTGATCCCGAGATCACCGCTCGCATAGATGCTTATGAAATGGCCTACCGCATGCAGTCTCAAGCCCCCGAGTTAATGGATCTTTCGCAGGAAAGCCAGGCCACCCTCGATCTCTACGGAACCAAACCGGGTGACTTCAAGGCATCCTTCGCGAAAAACTGTTTACTGGCCCGTCGCCTCGCCGAACGCGGTGTCCGATTCATCCAGATTTATCATGCGGGTTGGGACGCCCACTCCGACGTGGAGGGCAACGTAAGGAACCAGGCCAAGCAGACTGACCAGGCATGTGCCGCCCTTATACAAGACCTCAAGCTGCGTGGCATGCTGGAGGATACGCTCGTCGTCTGGGGAGGCGAATTCGGGCGCACACCCATGGTTGAGGCCAGCGCCGCCTTGGGTCGAAGTAAAGGTCGTGACCATCATCCGCAGGCCTTCACCATGTGGTTTGCCGGGGGCGGCATAAAGTCTGGCATCAGCGTCGGTCAGACGGACGAACTGGGCTTTCACGTAGTCAAGAATCCCGTCCACATTCATGACGTCCAGGCCACCATTCTGCACCTCCTCGGCATTGATCACCGCCGCCTGACTTTCCGCGCTCACGGGCTCGACTTTAGCCTCACCGGGGTGGAGGAGCACCATCCTGTCCAGGCCGTGCTGGCATAAGTGCTAGGCTTTTATCACTTAACAATGAATCCAAGTTTCATGAGCACACCTCAACATCGTTTCCTGATGGGATCATCCTTTTTTTCTGGCTTACTTTTGATGAGCACCTGCCTCCTTGCTGAGGATGCCCCTCAGTGGGGGCAACGTCACACCAGAAACATGGTCTCGAATGAGGTGGACCTGCCCAATGAATTTGATCCGAAGACGGGCAGTAATGTCAAATGGTCCGTGCCCTTGGGCACGCGAACATATTCCTCACCGGTTGTAGCGCAAGGCAAAGTCCTTATCGGCACCAATAACGGTCGACCGCGCGATTCACGTCATAAAGGAGATCGTGGCGTGTTGATGTGCTTCGCCGAGGAGACCGGAGAATTTCTCTGGCAGCTTATTGTTCCAAAACTGGAGGAAGAACTTAGCTACAAGGACTGGCCCGATGTGGGAATCGTTTCGCCGGCGACGGTGGATGCTAATCGGGTCTATCTCATGGATAATCGCGGCACCGTCCTATGCCTTGATGTTGATGGTCAATACAACGGCAACGATGGGCCTTTCATAAATGAAGGGCAGTCCATGGTCCCGCCTGGTGACGCCCCCATCAAGGTAATCCCCCGGGATGGCGACATCATCTGGAAGTACGACCTTGAAGCCGAACTTGGCGTGCACCAGCATGATTCAGCCCACTGCTCGATCCTTGTCCATGGACCGTTCCTTTACATATGCACATCCAACGGTGTGGATGCCACGCATCGGCGCATAATCGCACCAGAGGCCCCCAGTTTGATCGTCCTTGACAAGAAGACCGGCCGTCTGGTGGCGCGGGATCGGGAACCCATTGGTCCCCGGATTGTTCACTGCACATGGTCTTCACCCTCAGTCGCGGAAGTTGATGATCGTTCTTTGATCTTCTTTGGGGCAGGCAACGGCATCTGCTACGCCTTCGAAGCGCTTCCGCCATCTGTCGTTGGTGCCGCACCGCCCAAGACCTTGAAAAAGGTATGGTGGTTCGATGGAGACCCCAGTGCCCCAAAGGACAATGTTCATCAATACCAGGGAAACAGAAGAATCAGCCCCAGCAATATCTACGGCATGCCGGTGGTTCATCAAGACCGCGTCTTCGTCATTTTCGGCGGCGACTACTGGCATGGGAAAAGGAAGGCGTGGATCAAGTGTATTAATCCTTCAGGAAAGGGCAACATCACGGAATCAGCAGCGCAGTGGTCCTATCCTATCTTAAACCACTGTATGACCACACCGGCTGTGCAAAACGGGCTGGTTTTTGTGGCGGACTGCGGACGAACCCTCCACTGCATCGACGCCAAAACAGGTCGTGCTTATTGGACTCACGACACAGAGGGAATCAGTTGGGCTTCACCGCTTGTCGCTGATGGAAAAATCCATCTTGGAACCCAGCGGGGTGATTTCTGGGTCATGGAGGCAAACAAGGAAAAGAAGATTATCAGCAGGATTAATCTACATGAACCAATTAACGGAACCCCCACTGCTGCCAACGGCATGCTTTTTGTTGCCACTTCAGGACATCTTTATGCTCTGAAAACATCTGCCTTTAAACCTTGACCACCTAACAATAACGGCGATGTCCCAATATTGTGCAAGCCTTATAAACAACCTATCGGAAAATTAATTCAGGGGCTGGCATAGTTAAAAGACAGGACTAGCTCAGAGAGAGATGTGGACGCAGGAGTCGGCTTAGTGAAAAATAGCAGGGCAAACTAAAAATTGGTACTGTTCAAAACAACCACTCACAGTAAAGCAAATCGTTACTCGACAGATTTATTGGATGAAAACAATCCCTGATTTTTTTTTAATTCCTTTTTGTTTTTTATTGTATGCGGAGAAACAGGCTGTCTCCCAAAACATCGGGGTCGGGACAGACCCGGGTGCAAAACTGGAAATTGACAGAATAGAGTACCGACATCATGCCATGATCAGTGCTGGCAATCAGCATCACGGCCAAGAACTATTTGTAAGTGAACAATTCGCCTGCGCAACTTGCCATACGGTCGATGGATCAAACACCAAAGTAGGTCCTGATTTATCGGCCATCGGGGACAAAATAGGCCGTGGAGACATTATCGATTCAA